>Ga0316189_10007224_pt1 | contig 10524 bp, 10 predicted proteins | sample LowCovwburrow_MG_FD_204930 | JGI IMG/M metagenome (GOLD analysis project Ga0316189, IMG submission 204930) | Coastal sediment microbial communities from Maine, United States - Lowes Cove worm burrow | ecosystem: Environmental > Aquatic > Marine > Coastal > Sediment | place: USA: Maine... | reverse complement strand
TTAAGTGGATTTGTGAGCGTTCTCATGCAATATGCGGGTTTAATAGGTGGCTGGCTGGCCGGATTTACCCGCTTCATGTGCAGCATTCAGTGCATCGGCGACTTCAGGCGGCATGTAGTTTTCATCGTGCTTGGCCAGTACTTCGTCAGCGACAAACAGACCGCTGGCGTCGAGCCTGCCCATGGCAACGATGCCCTGACCTTCGCGAAACAGGTCCGGCAGAATACCGGTGTAGGTGACCGGCACAACCGCGGCATTGTCGGTCAAATCGAACTGCACGGCGAGGCTGTTTTCTTCACGTCTGACGCTGCCATCGACCACCAGGCCGCCGATGCGGAAGGAGCGGTTTTGCGGAGCTTCACCGGCATGGATCTGTGTCGGACTGTAGAAGTAAAGCAGGTTTTCTTCGAAGGCCGTCAAGGCCAGTACTGTGGCGATGCTGACACCAAAGATCACCATGGCCACAAGCATTTTTCTGCGACTGCGTTTGTTCATTGTTGAAGCTGCTCCCGACGAATTGCGCGTTTGACCCGGCTTATCACTTTCTTGCGCTCTATCATGGGCATGACAATATTAAGCAGGATAACTACTAAGGCGATGCCGTATGAAGTCCACACAAAAAAGGCGTAACCGCCCATTGCAAAAAATTCTGACCAGCTGAATTCCGATCCGTTCATATTTTTTCGCCATTCATATTTTTTCAATCAGCTCCCGTACCCAGCGCCGATTTCGATCACGGTAGAGCGCCTCGTTTCTCGCCCTGACCAGAACAACAGCAGCATAGAACAACTTGAATGCCAGTGCCATCAGCAACAAGGGTATCAACATATCAATATGCATCGAAGGCTTGTCAAACTTGGCAACCGTGGCGCCCTGGTGCAGCGTGTTCCACCATTCAACCGAGTAATGAATGATCGGTATATTCACCACGCCGACGATGGCCAGCAGGCCGCTGGCCTTGTCCGCCTGGCGCTGGTCCTCGATCGACGATTGCAGTGCCATGTAGCCAAAATAAAGAAACAGCAGGATCAGCTCAGAAGTCAGCCTCGCGTCCCACACCCAGTAGGTGCCCCACATGGGCTTGCCCCACAGCGAACCGGTAACCAGCGCGAGGAAGGTAAATGAAGCACCGATCGGCGCGCTGGCTGCCGCAACCACGTCGGCCAGGCGAATCTGCCAGATCAGCCCGATAGCTGCCGAAGTGGCCATCACCATATAGATAAACAGCGACATCCAGGCAGCAGGCACGTGGATAAAGATGATGCGGTAGCTTTCGCCCTGCTGGTAATCCGTCGGCGCCACGAACAGCCCCAGGTAGAGGCCATAGACTCCAATCAGCAAGGCCGGGATCGCGAACCACGGCACCAGCTTCGCCGACATGTCGTAGAAGTATTTAGGTGATGAAAATTTATGTATCCAGTTCCACATTTTAATACAGGGACGAGGATTTAATAGTAGGCATATTCATAAATATTAACAGTTTATCTTGAAGCGGTTATTCTCAGGGCTATTGCTGTGGCCAAAGGTGCTAATGATAGCGCTAATACCAGCACTGCGCCAAGGAAGTATAGCTGGCCGCGTACGCTCATGCCGTCACTGGCGACGTCGATGGCATTGGCGCCGAAAATCAGTACCGGTATATACAGTGGCAGCACAATAAGGGACAACAATACACCACCGCGGTTCACCGCCACGGTCAGAGAGACGCCGATGGCCCCGATCAGGCTCAATACCGGCGTTCCCAGCAACAGGCTCCAGATCAGCACATTCAGCGATTCCGTCTGCAGTTGCATGAACACACCGAGCAGGGGCGCGATAATCACCAGCGGCAGTCCTGTCAGCAGCCAGTGCGCAAAAACCTTGGCCAGCACCAGGATCACCAGCGGGTTGGGACTCAGCATCAGCTGATCCAGCGAGCCGTCCTCGTAGTCCAGTTTGAACAGGCGATCCAGCGAGAGCAATACCGACAGCAGCGCAGCCACCCAGATCACGCCCGGCGCCATTTCCTGTAAACGCTCCGGTGTTGGCATCACCGCCAGCGGGAACAGGGTCACCACCAGCACGAAAAATATCAGCGGGTTGGCCAGCTCATGGCGCGAGCGCAACGCCAGGCGCATGTCGCGCAGCAATAAATAATAGAACGCCTTTATCATTTGCCCAGGCCCACGCTTTTCATCTCACAGGGCAGCTGCATACCGTGATGGGTAGTGAAGATCACGCTGCCACCGGTCTCGCGGTGCTTGAGTATCATCGATTCCATTAAATCGACACCTTTTATATCCAGTGCGGTCAGCGGTTCATCCAGGATCCACAGCCTGGCATTGGCCAGCAGCAGAAACGCCAGCAGCACACGGCGACGCTGCCCGGACGACAGCGCCTTGCCAGCTACATCCTCAAAGCCCGCCAGACCGACGCCGGCCAGCGCCTGTTCGACCTCAGCCGAAGACACGGACTGCGAACGCGTATCCAGCAGCACGCGTATATTTTCCAACGTGGTCAGATCGTTCTTGATACAGGGCAGATGGCCGATATAAACCATGCTGGAATAATAGTCGTCCCGCGCATGCCGGATATCAACACCCTGCCATTTCACGCTGCCTTCATCGGCACGGCGCAAGCCACTGAGAATGCGCAGCAGGCTGGTTTTGCCACTGCCATTGGGGCCTTCGATCTGCAGCACTTCACCGCTGGCCAGGCTGAACGAGAGCCCGTTGAACAGCAGACGGTCATCGCGTGTGCATTCAAGGTCTTCGGTGGTTAGAAGGGATGGTGTTGTTTCAGACATGTTGTGATCAGGCCAATCGAGGCTGCATTCTATCTGCTCGCTTGTATTCGCGTCTAGCACAGCCGCGGTCCGCTCAGCAGAACAAGCGGATTTTTGAATCGCCTGCAACGCTATAACAACCGATCACCCTGAGCCTTTCGAAGGGTTATGCAGGCCTACGAAGTTAATACATATACCGACGCAGGAGAGAGAGGCCTTAGCCACGTACGTTTATTTTGTCATTTCGACCAAAGGGAGAAATCTCCATGAATTCAGGATATCTCTCACATTACTACGGGCATCCTGCCCTACGCCCTTTGGGCCAGCTATAGCTGTTCAAATTTGTTCCTGACAAATTTGTCGTTCGAGATTACAATACCTTGTTATAAGTTCGCGGCTAAAGCCGCTTCTACGAAAGCATTAATAATGTCTCGGTCTCGGAGTTATTTCACGATCAGCTTGTTGTGCGCCATAAAAAATGGAGGGGAAAACCGCTCCCCTCCATTGTTTTCAGACTCACCCGTTCCTCGATCAGAGCGGGCCTCCTGTATTACCAGCCGCAACCGCCGATCGAAACAGAGACGTCCTCCCATACGACCTGGGACACGCGACCCTCGATCAAATGCTCTCTCCATTCTTCATCGCAGCTTTGCTCTCCAAGCTTGTTCTCGCCATGACAGGTACTGCATAGCTGGCCACGCTGGGCACCCGGAATCTCACCAAACACCTGGCCGCCATTAACGACGCGCTCGGCAGCGTCCATGGCGATGCGCGAGACGCGGTTGACCATGGCGTGCTCGAGATAATCCTCGTCGTTTACCGAGATTTCGTCACTTTCGTCGCCGTGGCAGTTCTGGCATACATCCTGGGTCGGATCCGCCTCGGCCGTATAGGTGTGCATCCAGCTGACCGCCCGGTCGAAGTTACCGGCGACAGGCAGGTTGTCATTGCCTGGTGTAGTTGGATCGTTGTACTCGAGCTCATCCACCCAGGTCGGGATACCATCGCCATCCACGTGGGTATGGCAGGTGGCACACTTCAACGGACCGTGCGAGCCGTCGTTGTTCAACGCCGCGGCCTGCGCATAGGTCGTGGTGTCGATGGTCGGGGTCACCGGATAGAGACCGTGGATCGATTCGTGACAGCCCTGGCAGCTGACATCCTGGTGGCCACGGGTGTAGCGCATCAGGCTGGCCTTGGCCGGGTAGTTGAACGGCGGGTAGGCACTGAAGTTGCCGCTCTGCTCGGTGAACGGCGCCTGGTGGCAGTCCGCGCAGTGGGGCTCGCCCGGAGCCAGCCAGTGATCGCGACCGTCGGTGGCGGCACTGAACGGTACCGCCGCACCCGAGTTGTTCACCGGATCGATGAACGCATTGGCCGCATAGCGCCACTGGCTCTGGTCGCCCTTGTTGGCGTTGATGCGAGCCACACAGTCATCCGTGGTGCAGAAGCTGAGGATGTTGACACTGATGTCACCATCGGCGTCCGTGGTCACCACTGGATTGCCACCGCCATCGACTTCGATGGTGGCCACGTTGGCGTCCGCATTCGCAGGATCCCAGATCGCGTGGGTCAGGTCCTCGGTGCGGTCAAAGCCGTCGACCTTCGGATCCAGACTGTCGATAACCTGCTGCTCCGTCCAGCCAATTGCGGCGGCAACATCAGTCAGCGTAGCTGCACCACGCGGGTTGACCAGGCAGTCGCCGCGGATCAGGTCGTTGCAGTCCTCTGCTTTCCAGATTTCCTGGCTCAGCTGGCTGTGGCAGTTGGTGCACCAGATACCGCGGTCCTCGTCACCCACCTGTGCAACTTCAGTATTCAGCCAGCTACCCAATGCTGTCAGGTGGCTCGGGGTTTCTGCGCCGTCGACATCCTTCATCGGGTTGGAGTGCACGTCGCGACCGACGAAGCAGCCACCGGGGTTGAGCCGGTTGTCGCCGTCGGCATTGATGTTGTCACCGCCCAGCGTGATTGGATATTCATCCATCACACCATCGGAACGGTGCGCCGGGTGGCAGCCCTGGCAACCGCCGTCACGGCCGAGGCTGTCGTTGAACACGATCACGCCGCCTTCAGATTTATTGCGGTGCTGGTTGTGGATCGCCTCGGTGATCGGCGGAATCGGGAACTGGCCTTCGGGATCAAACGTGGCCGATTTCACGTTCGCGATCACGTTGTCGGCGTGGCAACGCTGACAGATCACCGACTCGTTGCCGAGGCGCGTGTTCTGCGGGATGTTGCTCGCATTGGTCAGATCGGCCAGGCCGTTGGTGAACGAACACGCATAGCTCTGCGCATCGATGTTCGGATCGGTCGGATCCGGCATGGACGTACATTCGACGCCGGCGTAGTTAGCAGTGAAGCTGGTGCCGATATCGTAGTCATGCAGCGTCAGCATGTTGATTGCCGCACCCTTCAGGCGCGCGTACCAGTCCGAGTCCACGCCCGGCACGATGTCGTAGTAGGCCAGCCAGAAGTTGTACTCCAGGTTGGTCATGTCTTCCAGCCCCAGGCCGGCCAAATCGCCGCCGAACGGGTAGGAGTAGTCGGGCCGGTTGTAGTTCGGGCTGTTCACGTTCGGATTACCCGTCTCTGGATTGATAGACGGTGCCGAGTGGCAGCGCTCGCAGTTCGGGATGTCGATCGGTGCGGTACCGAAACCGATCACCGGCTCGTTATTGCTGCCAATGACCGCATCACCCGACGGGTATTCGTGTAGCGAAGCCTTCATCGCGACATACGGCCGCACCGCGTCTTCATCCACCGCGCCCGGGTCACCGAAGAAGTTGATGGTGTCCTCGAACGGCGTCAGCGGCAGGCCCAGGGCCTCCCAGATGCGCGGCGAGGTCAGCATAATCGGCAGGTCTTCCAGCACCTTGGCCTGGGTGTAGACCACGGTGCCGGTGTCGGCCGAGAACGTCAGCAGGTTCTCGAACGCGCCGTTGCCGGTCGGGCCCATCGGCTGCAGCGCCGCACCGGAGTTGGCCGGGTATTCCACCTGGCCGGCGACACCGAGACGGATCTTTTCGCCTTCCAAGCCGGTATTACCCTTGCCTTCAAGGTTGGGCGCACCGGTTACCGGGTCCACGTAAATGTAGAAGTGATTCAGCCAGGCGTTGGCATAGTTATCCGTACCGGGATTGTCTCCGATAGCGCCGCTGCCCTGGACCACATTCTGGTAGCCGTTGTAGGGCCCGTAGACCAGCGCATTGCCGCCGTCCGGCTGGGCTGAATCGAACACCGTGTTGAAGTACTGCAGCGAATTGCCCTCCACCGCACTGATCAGCGTACTGGTGTTCGGCTTGCTGGTGTTGCCCTCCTGGCGCGGCTGCGCATCGTGGTAGTAGCGCAGCTGGTACTTTTTGAAGCTGTTGGTGTTGTGATCCCAGTCGCGCACCACGGTTTCGCGGTTCAGGCCATCGAGGCCGGCATTAGGGTCACCCTCGAGCAGGCGCGGGAAGCCGTCGACGAAGTCATCTTCGGTTGATGTCGGATCCCCCTGTGCCGGCTTGATCACCTGAGCCAGGATCGAGTTGTATGGCGGCAGTACGCAGCAGTAGGCAAACTCGAAACCGGTGCAGTGCATGCCCAGCTCGTAGTTCATGAAGATCTTGAAGTCGACCTGCTTGGACAACGTCTGCAGCACGACCGTAGCCGGAGCCGAGGTAACACCGTTTGCATCCACAGCGACGTAAGTGAACTGATCGGTTTCGTTGTCGACCATTCCAGTACCCGGTGTGTAGGTGAATGAACCGTCCGCACCGAAGGAGCTATTCAGGCTGCCACGGGTTGGGCCACTGACCAGCTGCGCGGTCAGCGGCGGCACACCACCGAAGTCGTTATAGAGCACACCGGAGAGGCGTGAGGCTGTGACCGCAATCGGATCACCAACCGGGGTGGCGTAGAGGTCTCCGCGCGCGGTCAGTGGCTGCGGCAGTGCCGACGGTCCCGGCTCGCCGAAGAACCGGGTCTTCAGGATAGCCAGATCTGCCGCGTTGACGGTAGCATCGCCATTGAGATCGGCATCCGGGTCCGAACTGAAGAAATTGCCTTTCATGTAAGCCAGATCCGCGGCATTGACAACCAGGTCGCCATTGAAATCGGGATCGCAGATGTTGCCGTAACCGTCGCCGTCCGTGTCCAGCTGAATGTTGCCGCCCGCATCCGGAATCAGTGGACCGTTCGGGTCCAGAATGCAGTTATCCAGACTATCCGGCGTGCCATCTAAATCCTGATCGGTGTCAGCATAGGTCTGTGACGACGCAAACACGGCCAGCACGGCAAGTCCTGACGTCAACAGACAGCGAAATCGTGGTAATTTGTTGGAGCTTTTGTTCATTTCTGTCCCCTTGGCTTGTTTTTCGTAAATTCAAATGCGGTGGGTTGTCCGAATAAAATATTCAGCAATCCCCGGCTCCCCCACGTATTCCCGGCTTTGAGTAGTTGCCGTTGTTTTACAATCCACATTAGCATTTTTGGTCAATTATTCCCATATATAATAATGCTGCAAATATAATGCCAATTAATATGAAAACAACAACTCATTGAAATTATTGAATTAAGGACAGCGCGAGCATTGAAGCACCTGACAGGTTTTAACAAATATTGCAATTTTGTCATGACGGTATTGTCATGTTGTCATGCCAAACTGGCGGCGGTGAACCATCTGGCACTCGCTTGAGCAAAACAAGATCAAAGTGGTGTGGATTGCGAGGGGCGGCATGAATCCAAACGGCTGATTCAACACAGGCGCGGCTTCAGCAGCGAATTGCCCGAAGACACTGGACTCCTGCCTCCGCAGAAGTGACGTCGAACTGTTCGCGGCTAAAACCGCTCCGATGAAAGTTCTAATTAAATATCGGGCTCAGTGTCACTCCCCGATCAGCTTGTTCAGCTCCTCGACGCGTTGCTCGGTTACAGAACCGGGTTTGGCTGCCTCTTCGCTCAAGCGTGCGACCATATCGGCCTCCTTCTGACCCAGCCGCACAAGGTTGTTCTCGTAGACCTCCACCGTGAAATCGTTCTTGCGCAGGTTCATCACATACTGGTCCAGCTTGTCGTGGATGTAACGCCGACGCGTCAGCTGGCGGGTTTCGATCCAATCTGACAGACAATGTCAGATAAATTCACACTTCGACCTTGATTATTTATCAGTACAGTCGAGATTGGCTGCATGAAAAACGACTATTGATATTTACTCTCGCAGAGAACGCAAAGGAAGATGAATATAACGATATTGTCTTTGTTATAAACACTTGTCATATCTGCGTTCTCCGCGCCTCTGAGAGAAAACAGGATGTTAAACCTCCAGCATAGGCTGGTTTGACACTTATACGAGAATCGACAGCAACTGTCAGATCAAGCCTGACCTACCACAAGTCATTTTATTAACGCAGGTGCTTCTTTGTATTTGTCCAGCTCATGAATTTTCGCTATCGAATAACCGCCGAACAACAGCTTTTGTGCTTTAAGTTCAGTTTTTATCGTATAACCCCGGTTACGCAGTTCATCAAGATTTGATGGCCACAAAATCTTATGATCGCGCTCTGATACATACCATATGCTTTCATCGTCCAACCGAACTAAACGATTACCCATAACCAGCTCTTCAAATAACTGGCGATTTGTACCCGTATTGTCGTTAAGCCTGTAGAGCACGTGGCCCTCGAAATACGCTGGCTCATCTGCTGCAGGGATGCGATAAATCACCAAACACACAACAAGATAAATGCTGATAATCCCGACTGTTAATAGCGCAACCCATTTGAGACGATTTTTCATAGTAGGCATATAGATCTTTCCGGAGTTAAAGAACGCGAAGCGAGCTGTGGTTGTAACGCGTACATTCGTGAATTTTGCAGGTGAGCAGGCATGGCGTGATCAGATCGATTAAGGCTGCAATGTAGCTGTTCATCGAAGATGCCTGCAGCTGCCCTCGAGCCAGTGTAGCCCGGATGAAGCGCAGCGTAATCCGGGACTTTTGCCATTCGAAACAACCCCGGATTACGCTGCGCTTCATCCGGGCTACGTCCGCTCCTGCGTAGTCATGTCATTGCGTGGCGTCACTCCCCGATCAGCTTGTTGAGCTCCTCGATGCGCTGCTCGGTCCTGGAACCGGGCTCGGCCGCCTGTTCCATCAGCCGTGCGACCATGTCCGCCTCCTTCTGCCCCAGCCGCACCAGGTTGTTCTCGTAAACCTCCACCGTGAAATCGTTCTTGCGCAGGTCCATCACATACTGGTCCAGCTTGTCGTGGATGTAACGCCGACGCGTCAGCTTGCGTGTTTCTGCATCCGTGAAGTCGTCGAACTGGGCATCGCTCACATCCAGCACCTTGAACAAATGCCAGCCTTCGGAGGATTCCACCGGCCCGCCGATCTCACCGGGTTCAAGCTTGAAAATGACTTCGTCCAGTGCAGGCTGTGCACGCCCTTGCGCTATCCAGCCCACCTCGCCGAGGTTCTGCTTGGCGCCGGGTGCGATGGAATGGTCAGCGGCGGCCTGGAACATGGTCAACTGACCGGAATCGATTTTAGCCTTCATCGCCTCGGCCTCGATCTGGCTTTCAAGCAAGACTTCCTGCAGCTTGCGCATCTCCACTTGCATGATGCTGTTGCGGTTCTCGTCGTAGTAGGTTTTCAGCTGTTCCTCGGTCGGCTCCATCTGCTGTGCCAGCCTTGCCCGGTGCAGGTTCACCAGCCGGGTCTTCTGGTATTCATTCAAACGCGCATTGTAGATGGCGTCCTGCTCCAGCCCGGCCTCGCGGCCCTTGTCGGCCATGATGCGTTTGTCGATCACCATCTGCAGCGCGGCGAGCTGGGCATCGACCTCCATCGCCGTTGGGTCCAGTTCGGCTGCGCCCCTGCCTGCTGCCAGCAGCGTATCCTTGACCTCACCCCAGGTGATGAGCTTGTCGCCGTACTTCGCCACCGGCGCATCATCCGCCTTCGCCTCATCCTCTGACGCGGCCAGGTTGTCCGGGTAGACTTCAACCTCGATACCCTTGCGCAGCTCTTCGCGCTGCGCCGCCACGCGCTCGTGCAGCTTGCGCTTGCGCAGCGTGGCCTCGATCTGGGTGTGCAGTTCGTCGGTCATTTCGGTGCCCGACTTCATGGTCTCGTTGAAAAACGCCTGGATCTCAGTTTCCGACACCGGGATATCGCCCGCCATGATATTGCGGTAATACTGGCTGCCCAGCATGCCATCGGTAAATTCCTGCATCGCCTTTACATAGGTCGGGTCCTTGTCCAGGCCCAGGCGTAGCGCATCGAGATAGAGCAGGTTGGCGCTGACCACCTTGTCCAGCACCACGATCCTGGCCGTGTCGCGTTCCGGCGTACCCAGTGCCGGCACCGATACCCCGACCACCGCGGAGCTGTTGAGCATGGTATTGATCTGGTTGAAGGTGATGGCCTGGTCGCCCACGCGGGCGATGACATCGCCCAGCGCAGCGATCTCTTCTGCGCTCATCGTACTGGGCCGTTCTGCGGCTGTTTCTGTGACTTTAGCTGCGGGCTCTTCACCACCGCTGCAGCCAAGCAATGGCAGGCTAGCGCAAAGGATCAGGACGTTGATGAATTTAAAAACAGGTTGTTGCTGCATAAGACTTCTCGATAAAAATTCTGTGAAATGACTGAATTGAAAGATTCGCACAAAAAGCGCGTCGCTTCTACAACTATCTGATCGCCATAAAAAATGGAGAGGAAAACTACTCCCCTCCATTGCTTTCAGACTGGCCCGCTCCGTACGGAGCGGGCACTT
>Ga0316189_10007223_pt1 | contig 10528 bp, 6 predicted proteins | sample LowCovwburrow_MG_FD_204930 | JGI IMG/M metagenome (GOLD analysis project Ga0316189, IMG submission 204930) | Coastal sediment microbial communities from Maine, United States - Lowes Cove worm burrow | ecosystem: Environmental > Aquatic > Marine > Coastal > Sediment | place: USA: Maine... | reverse complement strand
TTACAGAGGTCATTGTCCAAGTTGATTCCCCGCTTGTTGGCAAGGTCATCGGCGAGACCTTTCCCCGCAAGGGCAAATTACGCTTTTTGCAGCTCATGCGCAGGGGCGATATCCAACTCACCGCCAATGCGCGCACCATGCCCATCCGAGAAGGTGACGCCCTGATTCTCGAAGGTGACCCGGAGGCGTTCAACGATCTCTTGCTCGCACAACAAGTGGAGTTGGGAACCGTGATCGAAGATTCGCTGCGGGTCCCCATGCGCACCTTCTCGCGCAGGCTCTTCGAGCTGGTGGTCCTGCCCGGTTCTCCACTGGTCGGGAATATGGTTAGCCAGTTGAAGTTAAATACCACCTACGGCGTGAAGGTGTTGGCGGTCCAGCGAGGCGGTCTTCATCACCGCTTGGATATCCGCGGCATGCGCATTAAATCAGGGGATATGTTCCTGGTACAGGGAGACGATCAGTCCATGCGGGCCCTCATGGAAAACCCAGATTTCCTGGTGATCGAAGAGGTTGACAAAACCATTCCTCGTCGTGAAAAGGCGGCTGTGGCGCTCAGTGTGGTCTTGGGTGTCGTTCTCCTGACGGCCTTTACCTCTATTCCACTGGTTATTTGGGCGCTGGTCGGCGTGGTGTTTCTCATTATGACTCGATGTATGGGGACAGACGACTGCATTGCCGCACTTGATTTTAATGTGCTCTTCTTGCTAATCGGAACCATTCCACTTGGTTTCGCTTTCACGAACACGGGTCTCACCGAGGATGTCTCGGCCCTATTGCTGCACGTAGCAGGCCCGGAACGGCCGGTGCTTTTGATTGCCACCCTTTATCTGGCGACCAATGTATTGACCTCGCTGCTCTCCAATACGGCGGTCGCCGCCTTGATGACGCCACTGGCCTTACAGTTGGCCACCATCATGCAAGTGGACTCCCGACCGCTGATCATGACCGTGGCCTTTGCCGCTAGCGCCGCCTTCGCAACGCCCATCGCTTATCAAACCAACCTGATCGTCATGGGTCCTGCGGGTTATAACTTCAAAGACTATTTGCGATTCGGAATTCCCCTGAGCTTGCTGATCTGGATTGTTGCTTCCTTTGCCATCCCCATCCTCTGGCCCTTGGCACCTTGATTTTCCAGCCCCTTCCCCTTCGAAAACTCACTTGGACATGGTTCTTTGAGCGAACACCAGCATGCCTTGATGCCATTAAGACGTTCTTAATATGGTCGTGGCCTTCGCCTCTTCCCCTCTCTTCAAGATGTGCTCGCCTGAAGCTTGCTTCTAAGGTTTCACTCTGCTAATCCGATACGATGGTTAAGATGGAAGGATTCGTCCAATGGGTTACGAATGGCTGCTTATAAGGCACGGATTCCTAGCAGAATCTGGAGCATCACTCAGGCTAAGGCGGCAGTATGATTGAATTAGATAAATGGGGCTGGAAAAGCCGGGTTCGCTGGCTGTTGTTCCCGATCATTGTCCTTCTGCCCCTGGCAATTCAGGCGGAGCCCACGCGCATTCTGAGCCTTCGCGACGGCAATGAGATGCGAGATCGCCACTGCTATCACGCTTTCCGAAATTACTTGAAGGTACTTGGTGTTGAGGCGCTCTTCGAGGACTTGCTGCTGGAAGGTAAAGATTCTGAACAAGAGCTGCGCCAACGTCTCGAGAATTTCTCGCCCCAGCTTGTTTTTGCTCTGGGCGAGGAGGCGGCTCGCCTGGCGGCACGATTGTTGGATAGTGTGCCCACCGTTGTGGGTCTGGTCAGAAACGATGCCGCCCTGAACGGAAACATGTACGCCACCGGAGTCGTGCTCGAACATCCCCCGACCAGACAATTGGAAAGGATCAAGACCTTGCTTCCCAGTATTCGAAAACTGGGGGTGATCTACAGTGTGGAAAACAGAGAACAGATACAACAAGCCCGCGAAACCTCTGATTCACTGGGACTGGAACTCGTGACGCAACGAGTCAGTGACATTCGAGATCTGCCCAATGCTCTGTCCACGGTGCTGAAGCGAGTCGATGCCCTTTGGGCTCTGGGCGATCAACTCGTGCTCACGGATGAAACCACCCGCACGATTTTACTCGCAGCGTTCCGCAACAAAGTCCCCCTGATCGGCATGGCTCCTACCTGGACCAAGGCCGGCGCCTTACTCGCTTGGGACTGGGATTATTCCGACTTGGGTAAACAATGTGCTATTCTTGCGCATAAGGTGCTTTCCGGTATCCCGCCCAGGCAACTCCCACCGGAACCACCCCGTAAATTGCTCTACTCTCTTAACCTCAAAACGGTCCAGCGCATGAAGCTGGCCTTACCCAATTCCGTCAGCTCGAATGCCATTGCGGTCTTCCAATAAGGTGGTGATTTCTTGGGCGGCGTCAAAACCCACAGACTCGCAACAAAATTTAACATGCTTTCCATCTGTTTGATCCTTTCAACAGCATTGGGCCTTGGCATTCTCTTTTTTCGCAAGGATTTGCAAACCCGGCGCGGAGAACTGATACGCCAGGCCGAGTTGCTGGCCGATATGGCGGGCAGTACCAGTGAATTAGGCATCTATACAGAAAATAAGGAAGAGCTGGCCCGAGTTCTGAAGAATCTTTTGAAGAATGAGGATCTACAGTACAGCGCCGTTCTCAGTATAGACTTTCGCGTTCTCATGGAGCGGGGGCGCACCATGGACTTACCTGCCTTTCCGGTCGCACAACTGGAAAGAGGAGAAAAAGTACGCCGCGAATTCAAAACCGAATCTCCGACACAAAAGTTTATCGACCTCATTATTCCCGTTACCTCCTCCCCTGGTTTGGCCACGGCCTCCGCTTCAAATACTTCGAAAAGCGAAGGTACGACCGGCTTTATTCGTGTGGTTCTCAGCCTACAACGCCTCAAGGAAGACACGGATGCCATGTTTCGTCAGACCCTTCTGGTACTTTCGGTCATCATTCTTATCGGTGTGGCTGCCACGTTGATGGTCACGCGCCATATCACCTCGCCCCTGCGGACCTTGGTACAAGGCATGGAAGCCGTGGCCAAAGGTGACCTTGAACGGGAAGTTACTTCTACATCTCGAGATGAGCTGAGTGATCTCGCCACCCATTTTAATCACATGCGCGAGCGTATCAAAGAGTTTCGAAGTCAGGTGGCAGATTACAGCCTGACCCTGGAAGACAAAGTCCGTCAGCGAACCGAGGAGTTGTTGCGCGCCAGGGAAAAGGCCGAAGCGGCCCGTAACGCCAGCCAGGCCAAGAGTGATTTTCTGGCCAATATGAGTCATGAAATCCGCACGCCCATGAACGGCGTGTTGGGTATGATTGAACTCTTGCTCCACACCGAACTGACCGCTGACCAACGTCGCTACGCCGAGACCGTTCGTGGCTCTGGTCAAGCGCTGCTCACCATCATCAACGACATCCTCGATTTCTCCAAAGTGGAAGCCGGCAAGATGGAGTTGGATTCCCTGTTGTTTGAGCCACGCGAGATTTTGGGCGAGGTTGGTGAACTCCTGGCCAGTAGGGCCCACGAAAAGAAGTTGGAACTCATCTGCCATGTACTTGATGATGTTCCGGAAACCCTGTTGGGCGATCCGGGGCGTCTTCGCCAGATCCTGATCAACCTTGTGGGCAACGCCATCAAGTTCACCAATGCAGGAGAAGTGGTGCTACGCGCCTCGCTTGTGGAGCAGGAAGCGGCTGATGCAATGCTCTACTTTGAGGTCAAAGATACGGGGATCGGCATTCCCACCGAGTTGCAGTCGCAGATCTTCAATACCTTTTCTCAGGCGGATGGCTCAACGACCCGCAAGTTTGGCGGTACCGGGCTCGGGTTGGCGGTTTCCCGGCGCCTGACTGAACTGATGGGCGGTGAAATTGGCGTGAACAGTCAACCTGGTAAAGGGGCAACATTTTTCTTTACCGCTCAATTTGAGGTACCCCGGGAAGGCCTTGATGAGGCGGGCGGGGACCGCAGTGACCTGCGTGGGCTACGCGCTCTGGTCGTGGATGACAATGCCACGAATCGTGAGATCATTGCCCATTATCTCAATACATGGGGGGTGTCGGGAGATAGTGTGGCCGATCCCTTTGCAGCCCTGGAAATGTTGACTCGAGCCGCCAGGGTCAGCCGTGGTTATGATCTGGCCATCATCGACATGGTCATGCCAGGCATGGACGGGCTTGAATTGGCCGGCATGATCAGCAAGGACCCTAGCCTGGCCGAGTTACGCCTCTTACTACTCAGCTCCTCCACGGAACACTTCACCATGAAAGAGGCACGTCGCTTGGGTATCCAATCCTTTGCGGCCAAGCCCGTACGTGGCAAGAAACTGTTCGATTCCTTGCTTAAGGCCATTAACGCCACCGCAACCGACCAATCCTACCCAAGAAACGATGTGGCAACAGCCACCTGTTTAGGTGCGCGGATCCTGGTTGCCGAGGACAACCCGGTCAATCGGGAAGTCGCACGGGGAATGCTTGAGGCCTTGGGTTGCAGCGTGATGCTGGCCAAGAATGGGTTCGAGGCCGTACATCTGGCCACGGAAAACGAAAGTGACCTGGTGTTGATGGATGTACAAATGCCCGGCATGGATGGGCTTCAGGCCCTGCAAAGAATCCGCGACCGCGAACACGATCTGGAGCGGAAACCCGTTCCTATTGTTGCTGTAACCGCCAACGCCATTGCCGGCGACCGAGAGACCTATCTGGCCCGAGGTATGGATGATTATTTGAGTAAACCCTATACCCAGGATCAATTAAAGACGCTGCTTTTGCAATGGCTTCCCGTCCAGACTTCCGTTCCTGCTGAGGCCGAAGCTGATTTCATTGCGATTCCTGCAAAAGCCGCACCCCCAGGGGCTGTTTCCGGCGAGGCCATTGATCAGGAGATTCTGGACCGCATTCGCGCCTTGGAATCGGACAGGAATCAAGGCGTGGTAAAACGCCTCATCGGGATTTTTCTGGAGGACGCGCCAAAAATTCTTATGGCACTGCGCAAAGGCCTGGCCGATGATGATGTGGAGGTAGCCAGACGTGCGGTTCATACGCTTAAGTCAAGTAGCGCAAATCTGGGCGCGATGACTCTGTCTGCCATTTGTCGCAAAATGGAGCAGCAATGCCTTGATGGCCAGATGGATCTGGTGGCTGATGGCGTACGCAACCTGCAACACGAATATGATGCCGCTGCCGCTGAACTGGAGCGAGAGTGTTGAAAAGTGGATCACTTTCAACCCACTCTCTGAGTTGTTTTACGGCGGTTTTTTTACGGGACTCCACGCTCACTTTTTGGCTTTCAGCAGGGAATCGTTTTTCTCCTGGGGTTGCCAGAAACCATCCGCTTTTGTTTGGCTGTATGTTCCTGGAATTATTCTAGGATAACACTTGGGATTTCACACAAACGCTCCGGGGAGAAAGAATGGACGCCACTTCCATCCCAACGAAACCGCTAGTATTGGTGGTTGATGATGATCGGATGGAACGTTTTTTGATTTCCGAAGTCTTGGAGCAAAAAAACTTCCAGGTCGTCACGACGGGAAGCGGGCAGGAAGCGCTCGAGATTTTTTCGGAACGCAAGCCCAAGATCGTGTTGATGGATGTGGAGATGCCGGGCATGAACGGGATTGAAGCATGTCGTGCCATCAGACGTCTGCCCTGGGGTGACCGGGTTCCCATCCTGATGGTAACAGGCCTGAGTGACGACAATTCGATCGAGAAAGCCTATCAAGCCGGTGCCACCGATTTTATCGGCAAGTCGCTCAATTTTACGATCCTGGTGCAGCGGATTCGCTATATGCTGCGAACCAATCAGATTTTCCGCGAGAACCTGGCTTTGCTGGATGCCATGCCGGATACCATCTGTCGCATAGACCACAAGGGGGTCATAGGCGAGGTTCACCTCGCCCACAACGACAAAGCCCCCTTGTTCACTAATGAGGATCTGAACAAGAACATCTCCGATCTGCTACCATTTCATGCGGCGGAAGCCCTGACGGAGGCCCTGGTTAAAACCTGGGAAACCAAAGCGACCCAGACACTGGAACTCCACTTGGAGCGCGATGCCAGACAGCGGGAATACGAGATCCGCTTTGCTTTTATCGGTAAGAAGAACATGCTCGCCGTGGTGCGCGATGTGACGACATTCAAACGCAACGAGCGCTTCAATGCGCGTTTTACCCGCATCATGGATCATGCCTCCAACGAAATTTACATCATTGACTCTGAGACACTGCGTTTTACCCAGGTCAATTCTCGCGCATGTCTCAACTCCGGCTACGAGCGGGAAGAAATGAACTGTTTGTCTCCCTTCGATCTCTTCCCCGTGATCGATGGCGAAGATTTCAATAAGCTGGCGGAGCCACTTTGGGCCCGCAAGAAACAACACGTCACTTTTGAAACGGAACACATTCGCAAGGACGGCACCATCTACCCGGTTGAGTTCCTGCTCCATCTTTCGTGGGACGAGGTCCCGCCCGTATACGTGGTCATTGTTCAGGATATCACCGAACGCAAGAAGGCAAGTGAAAAGATTCGCCGCCTGGCTTTTTACGATCCCTTGACCGACTTGCCGAACCGTATTCTCTTTTCCAACGGTCTCGCTTCTGCTATCAAAATCGCTGCCAGGACCAGTCAGCAACTGGCTATTCTTTCCATTGATATCGATCGATTCAAGACCATCAATGATACTTTGGGCCATACCATTGGTGATCTTTTGCTCAAGACCTTGAGTGAACGGCTGAGCTTGTGCTTGCAGGAGAGCGGGATGGCCGCTTTGCTGGGTGATTATGAGGAAACCAATCTGGCCCGTTTGGGCGGTGATGAGTTTGTTGTTCTGATGCACGATGTGCGCGATGAGTCGGCACCATCCAGGGTGGCTAAACGGCTGCAACGCGTGATCTCCCAACCCTCTACCTTGGAGGGTCACGAAATCACCGTTACGCCGAGTATCGGGATTGCCATGTACCCCCGCGATGGCGAAGACACGGAGACCTTGATCAAACATGCCGATGTGGCCATGTCGCGCGCCAAACAGCGCGGCAAAAACAATTTCCAATTCTTCATTAACAGCATGAATGCTAGAGCATTGGATCGACTCAAAATGGAAGGCAGTTTGCGTAGAGCGCTGGAAACCGATGAGTTGATTCTCCATTACCAACCCCAGGTCTCAACTTCAGAAAAACGCATGATCGGGGCGGAGGCTCTGGTTCGCTGGAACCACCCGGAGAGGGGCCTGGTTTCACCCGGCGAGTTCATTCCCCTGGCCGAGGAAACGGGCCTTATTCTACCTCTCGGTGAATGGGTTCTACGCAAGGCTTGCGAGCAGATCGTTGCCTGGCAAAAGGCCGGCTTGCCCGAGTTTATTGTCTCTGTCAACCTTTCCGGTCTTCAGTTCCATCAGCCCAACCTGAGTGAGAGTGTGATCGACACGCTCAATACACTGGGTGTCCCCGCTTCCCGGCTGGAACTTGAGTTGACGGAGAGTACGCTTATGGCCAACCTGGATGAAACGCTCAAAACCCTGGAGAAACTTAAACAGATGGGATTTCGAATTGCCCTTGATGATTTTGGCACGGGTTATTCCTCGCTCAGTTATCTCAAACGGTTTCCGCTTGACACCCTCAAGGTCGACCGTTCCTTTATCAAAGACGTCACCTCCAACCCCCAAGACGCCAGCATTGTGACCGCCATCATTCAAATGGCACGCGGCATGGACCTGAACGTGGTGGCCGAAGGGGTGGAGACGCAAGAACAGTGGGCTTTCATCCGTGAACAGGCTGACTGTATCGTTCAGGGCTACCTGATCAGCAGGCCGATTCCCCCGGACGAGCTTGCGATTTTTTGCAAACACCCTCTGGATAAGGTTGTCAACAAAGGCTGAGTCAGTTCCATGAGATTGTTGTGGCGGTTCAGCTACGAACTTGCTAAGATTAGTAGGATATTCATTGATGGATAACACGAAACGGTGTTCTGGTCATAATTTATGAATCCGTTAAATTTTCCGGAAATTCTTTCTCAAGTGTGTGCGGAAATTTAAGCCAAAGGAGGATTTCTATGATCACCACGGTCAACATTGCCAAACAAGACGTCGAAGAGATGATCGAAAAGGCATTAGCTGAATACAATCAAGAGCACAACAAGACACCAACTCACCTGATTCTGGGACGGATTGCCTACGAGGAGTACCGCAATATGCAGACCCTTGGTAATCCGGGGGGTAAGGTCTCGGACCATTACAAGGACTTGGAAATACTGGTAATGGAAGAGCCGACTAACATCCTGGGAGTCTGTAGTAAACCGGATTAATCCGAGGTGGTTTCGGTTTTTTGCAATACAAGCCAAAAATGGAGAACCGTGAACGGTAAACTGGGGATTCATTTGGGGAACAGGTCGCGGTCAATGCAAGTCATCGACCTGGGAATCCCACCTAATCGTCTGTAAGGACGTTGTCGGTACCTGAGCACGTCCTTGCAGACGTTTGAAAGAAACAGATCCAGTTGTTGCTTGATTCTGTTCTCCCTATGCCCCTGGCACGATATACCTGCTCATGAAGGTCTGGAAGGCAGCTCTTGCCGGGAGGAAGCTTGAATACGATCAATCGGGTTTTGGCCTATGCCGTACTCCATGTAACCCATTGGTGGCCCTAACGGGTGAACATGCTCGGGCCCTTCACGGTATTTGCACGATTCTCCACCCTGATACGGCGATTGATGAAAGAATAGCAAGTGCAATCAAGTTTCTGCGTTTGGAATGGCTTATCTTTGTATTCGAGAGGTGCTTTTTGAAAAGAGGAACCTTAACATCATACAAAGAGCGAATGGTCCGAGTCCTGGAGTATATCCTGAAGAACCTGGACGAGCCCATGCCCCTGGCAGATCTGGCGGGAGTAGCCTGTTTCTCACCCTACCACTTCCACCGCATTTTCAGAGGCATCATGGGCCGCAGTGTCATTGAACATGTGCGCCTTCTGCGCCTGGAACGAGCTGCCGGCTCATTACTGGAAAGTGCGAAACCCATTATTCAGATTGCTCTTGATGCAGGCTACGAGAGTCACGAGGCCTTTAGCCGGGCATTTCGGAAGAAGTATGGTCTGTCGCCTTCCAGATTTCGTCGTACGTCCGGTGTCGACTGCAGGCGTCATGGCAATGAAATGGATCGACTGGTGACCCAGATGGGACAACCCTTCGCGGGAGAAGTTATCGTGAATGTTACGATCAAGACCGTGGCCGCCAAGAGGGTGGCCTATATGGAGCACAGGGGCCCCTACAACGAATGCGGGGGAACCTGGGACCGCTTCCTGCCCGAGCTTGGGAAACGCGGGCTTTTGGGCGGCGAAAATTTGATATTGGGCCTGTGTCACAACGACCCAGAGGTCACACCGCCTGAAGATATCCGCTACGATGCCTGTGTCGTTGTGGATGACGACTTCCAGGCTGAGGGCGAGATCAAGGTTCAGGTGATCGAAGGTGGGGAATATGCAGTGACGACCCATTTTGGTCCTTATCATCAATTGAATCTGTCTTATGCTGCCCTGGCGGGTTCATGGTTGCCCAATTCGGGTCGGGAGCTGAGATCGGCGCCGGCCTACGAGATCTACATTACCGACCCCGAGGGCACCGAGCCCGAGGATATGATTACCGATATCTACATGCCCTTGGAAACCAGCAGAGGAGAGAACTGATGCCTACCATGGAGAAAATCGATTTATTCAAGCAACACAAAGCCGACTATGTGGCTAAACGAAACCCGGTTCTGGTGGAGATTGCCGAGACCACCTACCTGGCCATTGAGTTCCAGGGGGCGCCCGGTGGCCCTGCTTTTACCGATGCGGTCGGTGCCCTTTATGCGATTGCCTACACCGTAAAAATGACACGCAAGGCCGAGGGTCTTGGCGATTATGTGATTTGTAAATTGGAATCGCTGATGTGGGTCGAAGCAGGCGATCCGGCCCTGGTCCCCAAGGATCAATGGCATTGGCGCCTGCTCATCCGCACACCCGAGGTCGTCTCGCCGCAAGACCTTGAGCGTGCCTCGGAAGTACTGCTGTCCAAGGGCAAACCAGCCGGGGTTAGGGATGTGTATCTGACGAAATTGACGGAAGGTCTGTGTGTGCAAATGCTTCATCAAGGTTCCTACGAGTCGGAAGGCGACACGATTGCCCCCATGACGGCATTTGCCGAAGAGAAGAGCTTGACCTTCCACAGTCACCACCACGAGATTTATCTCTCGGATCCTCGAAGGGTGCCACCGGAACGATTGAAGACCATTCTGCGTCATCCCGTACGACCCGCAACACTGTAAAACGATTAGGAGGGGATCAGGACGGGAAGGCGTGGGTTCGTCTTCCCAGCCGGTCAACTCGCTCGTGCCAACCTTTTTGTTGTTTCGTCAGATCACCCTGCTCGGGGAAACCAGGCAATCTGAAATCAGAGCAGAACCTCCACCAGGTCCCCCTGGGCCAGACTAGCGTGGTTCCCTGCGGGTGGAATCGTTCCATAGATAGAGAACGGCCAAACAGGAGTGCCTTTTTCTTCGGATGACCG
>Ga0316189_10007222_pt1 | contig 10529 bp, 5 predicted proteins | sample LowCovwburrow_MG_FD_204930 | JGI IMG/M metagenome (GOLD analysis project Ga0316189, IMG submission 204930) | Coastal sediment microbial communities from Maine, United States - Lowes Cove worm burrow | ecosystem: Environmental > Aquatic > Marine > Coastal > Sediment | place: USA: Maine... | reverse complement strand
ACAGGTATTGCTTATCCACCACCTGAAACTACGCCGTTGGCTACAACCAGGTGGTCATGCGGACGGTGATGGACACCTGGGAGTGGTTGCGGTTCGTGAAGCTGAAGAAGAGACGGGCCTGGTTGATCTGCGCTTGGTCGAGCCGGCGATCGATATCGATATTCATCTAATTCCGGCTCGCAAGACCGATCCCGAACACCTGCACCTCGACTTGCGGTTCCTGGTCTTGGCCCAGGGCGAACTTGAGCCGAATCCCGACACGACAGAGACAATGGGTGCCCAATGGGTCACACTTAAGTCAGCCGAAGTCCTTGATGGCGAGGTTCGCCGGTTGATCGCTCGGGCGCTTGATGTCTCGACCGGATTGGTCCTGCCCGACTAGTGTCCTGCGCCGGCCGTGGGCGTCGACTATCCGACGTCGGTCGGTGACCCACACGCGGGCATGTTGTTGGCAAGGGAGAGCCGGGTCAAACGTTTGTCGAGCCGTTCGCCGACACCGGTGTCGGTTTGGAGATAACGGGCGTTGTCGGGATCTTCGATAATGGCATCAGCGAACCGGTACCGATCATCGATCACGACCCGCCAGTCGTCTAGCCAATCGTTGATGATCTGGCGATCTCGGTCGCTTCCGGAAACGATGTCTTCCAGCTCAACCAGCATTTGCTCAAATCGGGCAGTTGTTTCAAAGATCTGGGCTCGGCGGTCGGCGGGATCGGAGGCTTTGGCTGCTCCGGGTACCAGCTCTATCTCCTCGAGCGCTTGTTGGCAGATGATCTCCGCATTGTTCCGGAAGGCCGATTCGTCCAAGCGGTCGGGAAGTGGCCGGTTGGCCTGCCCCGAATAGGCGTATCCCCAGATACCGAAACTGGCCACCATGACAGCCAGGCCAACGAACTTGATCAAAATTGATCCATTCACCTTCTAAGTCTGCCGCCAGAGATCGAGATACAAACACTTTCCGACCTGACATCGGTTGTTGCCGGCCGAGAATGCGTAGTACGTCGCTTCCGAATTCGACCCTTGTTTGCGAGGTGGTCACCTACAGTGGTCGTTATGTCGACTGATCCGAACCTTTTGGCTGATCTGGAGGCTCGTGGACTAATCCACGACTCGACCGATCGCGAAGCCCTACGCTCCCGACTGGCCGAAGGGCCGATTTCTCTCTACTACGGGGTCGACCCGACAGCGACCAGTCTCCATGTTGGCAATCTCATCGGATTGCTGACCTTGCGTCGGTTCCAAGAAGCCGGGCATCGGCCCGTGCCGCTTGCCGGCGGGGCGACGGGAATGATTGGCGATCCCTCGGGCCGTTCCAATGAGCGAAACCTGTTGGATGATGACGCTCTGGCTTCCAACTTGGCTGGCATCGTTCCTCTACTCCGCCAGTTTGTCGACTTTGACACCGACCGCGCTAACTCGGGGAAACTCCTCGATAATCGGGCGTGGACGGTTGGGACTCCCTACCTCACATTCCTTCGAGACGTCGGTAAACACATAACGATCAACCAGATGGTGGCTAAAGAGTCGGTCAAGAACCGAATGGCGGGTGAGGACGGGATTTCCTACACCGAGTTCAGTTACATGTTGCTCCAGGCCCATGACTACTACTGGCTTCATGAGAACGAAGGAGTCGAGCTACAGATAGGTGGCTCCGACCAGTGGGGCAACATCACGCTTGGCGTCGATCTGATTCGACGTAAGTCCGGGGTCAAGGTCCATGCGATGACGTGGCCCCTTCTGTTGAAGAAGGACGGCACCAAGTACGGCAAGACAGCCGGTGGCGAGACTATTTGGCTCACGTCGGAACACATGTCGCCCTACAGGTTCTATCAAGCATGGATACAGGTCGAGGACGGCGAGCTACCGAAACTGCTGGCTCAGCTCACCATGCTGCCAATGGATGAAGTGGGCGAAGTCGTAGCCAAACACAATGAGGTTCCTCATTTGCGCGAGGGGCAACGACGCCTGGCCGATGAACTGACCACGATCGTTCATGGTGAAGCCGCTGCCCAATCGGCCCAAAAGGCTTCCTCGGTAATCTTCGGCGGCTCCGGTGCTGGTTTGGATACCGACACGCTCGCAATGTTGAGCTCCGAGGTGCCTACGACTGTCCTTGATCGGGCTGAACTGGATCGAGACGACAACCTCCTGGATCTGTTGGTTATGACGGGCGTCACGAAGTCAAAAAGCGAAGGCAGCCGTCTCATCAAGCAGAACGGGATCTCGGTAAATGATCAGAAGATTTCGGCCGACTACGTGTTTACCCGTGATGGCCTCCTCCAAGACAAGTATTACCTTGTCAGAAGGGGTAAGAAGGCCATCTTCCTGCTGTCATTCGAGGGGTAATCGGGCGGTTCTGGAAACAAATCCCGAAGATTTCCCAGTTGGGGGTTGGTAGCCCCCTCATTCCAGGTTAAATTGTAAATCGCTTCAACGGCACGGTCTGCACAAAACAGACGCAGAGCCGCTCTGAACGGAGAAACCCCGCAACACCCGCTAGAAATTCTGGGTGGTCTACACTTTAGTGTGTCCATTCCGCCGGGTGTGGGTCAGCTCCTTGAAAACGGAAGAGAGGATGTACGCAGCGTGTGCGGTGCATTATCACAGTCAAGAACTTCGGTTCGTGATGATGTCCCGTCAACCTCAACTATCAACGACCAATCTCATTGGCTTGTTGGGTTGAGGAATGAATGAATCTGGTTCCGATTGGCCTCCCAGGCCTCGGAACCGCCGAGAAACGGGTTTGACGCCCGAAGCTCGGCAACACGGATCACGTAACTGTTCAGGCAACTAGCTCTGCTAGACGCGGACAGTTACAGATTCTCTAACGGAGAGTTTGATCCTGGCTCAGGATGAACGCTGGCGGCGTGCCTAATGCATGCAAGTCGAACGAACTCGACCTTCGGGTCAATGAGTGAGTGGCGAACGGGTGAGTAACACGTGAGAAACCTGCCCCGAAGTTCGGGATAACCCAAGGAAACCTGGGCTAATACCGGATACCCCCATCGGATCGAATGGTCTGATGAGGAAAGATTTATCGTTTCGGGAGGGTCTCGCGGCCTATCAGCTAGTTGGTGAGGTAACGGCTCACCAAGGCATTGACGGGTAGCTAGTCTGAGAGGACGAATAGCCACACTGGGACTGAGACACGGCCCAGACTTCTACGGAAGGCAGCAGCAGGGAATCTTGCACAATGGACGAAAGTCTGATGCAGCGACGCCGCGTGGGGGATGAAGGCCCTAGGGTCGTAAACCCCTTTCAGCAGGGACGAAAATGACGGTACCTGCAGAAGAAGCTCCGGCCAACTACGTGCCAGCAGCCGCGGTAAGACGTAGGGGGCGAGCGTTATCCGGATTTATTGGGCGTAAAGAGCTCGTAGGCGGTTGCGTAAGTCGGATGTGAAAGCTCAGGGCTCAACCCTGAGATGCCATCCGATACTGCGCTGACTTGAATCCAGTAGGGGAGTGTGGAATTCCTGGTGTAGCGGTGAAATGCGCAGATATCAGGAGGAACACCTATGGCGAAGGCAGCACTCTGGGCTGGTATTGACGCTGAGGAGCGAAAGCATGGGTAGCAAACAGGATTAGATACCCTGGTAGTCCATGCCGTAAACGTTGGGCACTAGGTGTGGGGACTTTCAACGGTTTCCGTGCCGAAGCTAACGCATTAAGTGCCCCGCCTGGGGAGTACGGCCGCAAGGCTAAAACTCAAAGGAATTGACGGGGGCCCGCACAAGCGGCGGAGCATGTTGCTTAATTCGAGGCAACGCGAAGAACCTTACCTGGGTTTGACATGTACCGAAAAGCCATAGAGATATGGTGTCCTTCGGGGCGGTACACAGGTGGTGCATGGCTGTCGTCAGCTCGTGTCGTGAGATGTTGGGTTAAGTCCCGCAACGAGCGCAACCCTCGTCCTGTGTTGCCAGCAGTTAGGCTGGGGACTCACAGGAGACTGCCGGGGTCAACTCGGAGGAAGGTGGGGATGAGGTCAAGTCATCATGCCCCTTATGTCCAGGGCTGCAAACATGCTACAATGGCCGGTACAACGGGTAGCGACATCGCGAGGTGAAGCGAATCCCTTAAAGCCGGTCTCAGTTCGGATTGAAGTCTGCAACTCGACTTCATGAAGCTGGAGTCGCTAGTAATCCCGGATCAGCAACGCCGGGGTGAATACGTTCCCGGGCCTTGTACACACCGCCCGTCACACCACGAAAGTCGGCAACACCCGAAGCGCGTGGCTCAACCCGCAAGGGAGAGAGCGCTCGAAGGTGGGGCTGGTGATTGGGGTGAAGTCGTAACAAGGTAGCCGTACCGGAAGGTGCGGCTGGATCACCTCCTTTCTAAGGAGTGTCTTGAATCAACGTTGGCAATTGACCAACCGCGAGGCAGGACCAACCTAGTTGACACACGCTGTTATTCTTCTTGCTGGTTTCGACCAGTTCGGCAACCTTCGGGTTGCCGCTTCCGCTTTGAAGGAGTTAGTTGATATGGCTCCTCGATACCTGTTTCTTGAGAATTGCATAGCGAGCACGAGCATCTTTTTTGTAATGAAAATAATGTAAATGTAACCCACAAGCTAATAAGGGCCAACGGTGGATGCCTTGGCACCTACGACCGATGAAAGACGTGAGTGGCTGCGATAAGCCTCGGGGAGCTGCCGACTAAGCTTTGATCCGAGGGTGTCTGAATGGGGAAACCCGGCACTCGTAATGGGGTGTCACTCCCGCCTGAATACATAGGGCGGGTAGAGGGAACTGCGGGAATTGAAACATCTAAGTACCGCAAGGAACGGAAAGTAACAACGACTCCCTGAGTAGCGGCGAGCGAAAAGGGAACAGCCTAAACCCAGGCGGTGGAAAGCCTAGCGGCGTTGCCGTCTGGGGGTTGTGGGACCTGCTTGACAGAGCGCTAGAACTGTCACGGAGTTACAAAGTGTTTGGATAGTGGAATTGCCCTGGAAAGGCAAGCCGTAGAGGGTAATGGCCCCGTACACGAAATTTGAACACCTCCGAGCAGGCACCCGAGTATCACCGGACCCGTGAAATCCGGTGTGAATCTACGAGGACCATCTCGTAAGGCTAAGTATCCGTAGGTGACCGATAGCGAACAAGTACCGTGAGGGAAAGGTGAAAAGTACCCCGGGAGGGGAGTGAAATAGTACCTGAAACCGTTGGTCTACAATCAGTCGGAGCAGACTTGTTCTGCGACGGCGTGCCTTTTGAAGAATGAGCCAACGAGTTGTGGTACGTGGCAAGGTTAACCCGTGAGGGGAAGCCGGAGCGAAAGCGAGTCTTAATAGGGCGTTCAGTCGCGTGCTGCAGACCCGAAGCCGAGTGATCTATCCATGGACAGTGGGAAGCGGGGGTAAAACCCCGTGGACGCGCGAACCCACCTAGGCTGAAAACTGGGGGGATGATCTGTGGATAGGGGTGAAAGGCCAATCAAACTCGGTGATAGCTGGTTCTCCGCGAAATGCATTTAGGTGCAGCGTTGCGTGTTCAGCCATGGAGGTAGAGCTACTGGATGGGTAAGGGGGCCTACAAGCTTACCAACCCCAACCAAACTCCGAATGCCATGGCTCCAGAGCGCAGCAGTGAGACCTCGGGGGATGAGCTTCGATGGTCGAAAGGGAAACAGCCCAGATCGCCAGCTAAGGCCCCTAATTCTGGACTAAGTGGTAAACGATGTGAGACTGCTCAGACAGCCAGGAGGTTGGCTTAGAAGCAGCCATCCTTTAAAGAGTGCGTAATAGCTCACTGGTCGAGTGGTCTTGCGCGGACAATGTAACGGGGCTCAAGTCCAGAGCCGAAGCTGCGGAATCGAAAGATTGGTAGCGGAGCGTCGATCTCGCGTCGAAGCGTAAGGGGTAACCCAACGTGGAGCGTGGTCGAGTGCGAATGTTGGTATGAGTAGCGAAAGAGGAGTGAGAATCTCCTCCGCCGGATGTCCAAGGGTTCCTGGGGAAGGTTCGTCCGCCCAGGGTTAGTCGGGAGCTAAGGCGAGGCCGAGAGGCGTAGTCGATGCACAACCGGTTGATATTCCGGTACCACTACATGCACGTCAGAGCCAAGTCGATGTTGCTAAGAGGCTGCTTCCTTCGGGAAGCGAATTGACCCACATTGAGGCGGCTAGCGACGGGGTGACGCAGGAAGGTAGATGAACCCAGGCGTTGGTTGACCTGGGGTAAGCGCGTAGGGCGAGAATTAGGTAAATCCGATTCTCATTAAGCCTGAGACGTTACACCGAGCCGATTTAGGCGAAGTCATTGATCCTATGCTGCCAAGAAAAGCCTCTAGTCAGTTCATGTAGTGCCCGTACCCCAAACCGACACAGGTGGACAGGTCGAGAAGACCAAGGCGAGTGGGTGAACTGTGGTTAAGGAACTCGGCAAATTACCTCTGTAACTTCGGGATAAAGAGGGCCGTATTAGTGTGACGAGACTTGCTCTTTGAGCACGAAACGGTGGCACAAACCAGAGGGAAGCGACTGTTTACTAAAAACACAGGAGCGTGCGAAGCCGTAAGGCGCTGTATACGCTCTGACGCCTGCCCGGTGCTGGAAGGTTACGGGGAGCGGTTAGTCTTCGGACGAAGCTGCGAACTTAAGCCCCAGTAAACGGCGGCGGTAACTATAACTGTCCTAAGGTAGCGAAATTCCTTGTCGGGTAAGTTCCGACCTGCACGAATGGCGTAACGACTTCCCTACTGTCTCAACCACAGGCCCAGCGAAATTGAAGTACGAGTAAAGATGCTCGTTAGCTGCAGAAGGACGGAAAGACCCCGTGGACCTTTACTACAGTTTGATATTGGTGTTTGACCTGGATTGTGTAGGATAGGTGGGAGACTGGGAAGCTGGTGCGCTAGCACTGGTGGAGTCAACGTTGAAATACCACCCTGTTCATGTTGGACATCTAACCTAGGTCCCTTATCGGGATCGGGGACAGTGTCAGATGGGTAGTTTGACTGGGGCGGTCGCCTCCTAAACTGTAACGGAGGCGCCCAAAGGTTCCCTCAGACTGGTCGGCCATCAGTCGTCGAGTGCAATGGCACAAGGGAGCTTGACTGCGAGACCTACAAGTCGAGCAGGTGCGAAAGCAGGGCATAGTGATCCGATGGCGCCGTGTGGAAGGGCCATCGCAAACGGATAAAAGGTACCCCGGGGATAACAGGCTTATCTTCCCCAAGAGTCCATATCGCCGGGAAGGTTTGGCACCTCGATGTCGGCTCATCGCATCCTGGGGCCGTAGCAGGTCCCAAGGGTTGGGCTGTTCGCCCATTAAAGCGGTACGCGAGCTGGGTTTAGAACGTCGTGAGACAGTTCGGTCCCTATCCTCTGCAGCCGAAGGAGATTTGAAGAAGTCTGTCCCTAGTACGAGAGGACCGGGATGGACGCAGCTCTCGTGTGCCAGTTGTTCCGCCAGGAGCATGGCTGGTTAGCGACCTGCGGAAAGGATAACCGCTGAAAGCATCTAAGCGGGAAACCTGTTCTAAGATGAGATCTCCCACTGGATTTCCAGGTAAGGCCCGTAGTAGGTGACTACGTTGATAGGCCGGATGTGTAAGCACAGTAATGTGTTAAGCTGACCGGTACTAATAGGCCGAGGGCTTGTGATTTCTGTTGCATTTCATTGCTCGTGCTTGCTCTACAATTCTCAAGAAACTAACAAACGCTGCTTTGGTCCGCCTTTCGAGGCCGGCTGAAGCCACTATTTCGGTGGCGATGGCGGAGGGGTCACACCCGTACCCATTCCGAACACGGAAGTTAAGCCCTCCAGCGCCGATGGTACTTGGTCGGAGACGGCCTGGGAGAGTAGGTCGCTGCCGGATTTCTCAAGAACGAGACCCCACATTGTGGGGTCTCGTTTGCGTTTTGCCGTTTTGCCTGGGACGGGAAGGAGTCTGGTTGTGCAGATAGCCGGAACACCAAGGAAATATTGTGTCGGTGCAATGTCGATTGGGTTGCGTTGATCTATTATTGATGCGTGGAAACGTTCGAGACAGATCAATTGATCGACGCTATCGGTGATGTATTGGCGGCCGTGGTTACCTTGGGTGATGAAACCGTCACCGCTGATCAGGCTCAGTTGCCGACGGATTGTCCGGGGTGGACGGTACACGACCAGTTTGCTCACATCGTCGGCTTGGAGCAGGTGCTGAACGGCGCGCCAGAGCCGGCGATGGAACTGCCAGCGTTGGCACACGTGGTGACGGACTTAGACCGTTACATGGAGAAACACGTCCATATTCGGCGTCTGTTGCCCTTCCAATCGGTCGTAGACGAACTAGCCGGATTCTTGCCTCGCCGAATGGACACCCTCTACCAGACGGCCGACGAAGAGGGCGACCCGATGGTGAAGGGGCCCTTTGGCGAGCGGCCGCTGTCGGTGTCGTTGCCGGTGAGAGTGTTTGATCTGTGGGCGCATGAACAAGACATTCGGCGGGCGCTGAGCCTTCCGCCTCGACTGGACTGTGACGCGGCCAGGATCAGCCTGTCTCGCTCATTGGTGGGTTGGTCGAAAAGTCTTGACGGGACGCTGACGGGCGTGAATGGGCTTCTCGAGGTGATAGTCGAAGGAGATGACGAGATCGAGGGCATCAGCGTGCGACTTGGCGCCGGCGGTCCGACCGTCCGCCTCCAGGGTGACGTTGGCCAACTCACTCGAGCGTTCTGCGGACGAGGTGAACCAGACCGCTCGCTGTTCTCAGGTGACGAGACCCTGATCGATGCCCTCCACGGCAAGCTCGCCCTCACCCCGTGAGGCGAGCCGCTTGCCCTCACCCCGTGAGGCGAGCCGCTTGCCCTCACCCCGTGAGGCGAGAGGGCTTGTGGGTCCGGGGTTGTAGGCTTTCTGGGTGAGTTCCAGCCCCGAGCACGATCGACTAGCGCAAGACCTGCGGAGGATCCCGCCGCCACCGGGCCAATCTCGTTTGCGGTACCCAGACCAAACATCCGGCGGGCCCGAAACTGAGCGCGAAGAGAGTGAAGGTTCAGAGGGCAACGAAACCACGATTGAGTTCATGGGAGCCGTCGAACAGGTGAACTCGCCAGCGATGGTGATTTCCGGGGCCTCCCACGAAGGATCAGCGGGTGGAGCTACCGATCAAACCGAATTTGGGGAGGGTACCGGGCTCGACGATGTGGAGTTTCCTCGTGCCGATGCGGACCTAACCGGTCGGCTGCGCAGTCGTCTGGAGGAAGCAGTCGTCGCGTTCGAAGCGGAACGTTTCCAAGATGCCGAAAAGCTTTTGGCATCGATCGAGAACCTCCACCCAGGGGTGGTCGAAGTGATCGAACTTCAGGCGTTAACTTGGTACCGAATGGGACGCTGGCGCAAAGCCACCACCGAAATGACCCGAGTGGCCCAGTTGACGGACTCTGTCGACCAGCATCCGGTGCTGATCGATTGTGCCCGAGCCCTTCATCAGTGGGTGCGAGTAGACGAATTGTGGGACGAACTTGCCTCCCACGGTGCCGAGGAACCAGTACTCGAAGAGGGCCGAATCGCCCGCGCCGGTGCGTACGCCGATCGGGGAATGGTGCGCGAAGCTATCGATATTTTGGAAGCCATGCCGCTTTCGGAGTCGCCCGACGTGTACCACCTGCGTCGTTGGTACGCACTCGCCGACCTTTACGAACGAATCGGCGATATCACCCGGGCTCGGCGACTGTTCAAACGGCTCGACTCGACCGCACCCGGCTTCGGTGACGTGCAACAGCGACTCCGTTCGCTCGGATAATCGACAGCTACAATGGCCGAACAACAACCCTCATTTTGCCCTGATAACGCGCCCTTCGAAGCGTCATATCTGCCGATATCGGACGAAACACGTTCGGAGTTTGACCACCGCACGGTGAAGTTCAACTTCCATGGCCAGCGGCTCATGTTCACTACCGCCCGAACCCTGTTCGCTGGTACGGGGATAGACGCCGGTACTGCCCTGTTGTTGCGTCACATCCAAGAGGTGACCCCACCCGAACCGCTTCACCGTATCCTCGACGTGGGGGCCGGCTACGGCCCGCTGGGCGTGGTGCTCCATGCCCTTGGCCCTGACCGTCAGGTGGTGTTTGGCGACCGGGACGCTCTGGCGCTCGATTACTCTCGGTTGAACTTCGTCACGAACAACCCCGACGCCGACACCCAGGGCGTGAACCCATCCCGTTATGTGGGATCGTTGGGCGTCGACTCGGTCAGCGCCGACGCTGACTTGTTTGATCTTGTCGTATCGAACATTCCGGGCAAAGCGGGGCAAGCCGCCATCACCAATATGGTCCGTGGCGCTGCGGCCCGGGCGCGAGATGGGGCCATGGTCGGATTCGTGGTGGTGGCACCCTTGACCGACCAGGTAGAGGGCCTGTTGGGTGTTAGTCCTTTCACCGAAATGACCACTCGAGCATCAAAGACCCACACCGCGTTCACCGCCCGGATCCAACAACGCTCTGAGCAGTTGGATGAGCAGCCACCGAAAATTGAAGGTGGGTTCGCGGCGGGAGACTATGACCGGCTGCAGCTCACGTTTTCTGCTGACAAGT
>Ga0316189_10007221_pt1 | contig 10530 bp, 8 predicted proteins | sample LowCovwburrow_MG_FD_204930 | JGI IMG/M metagenome (GOLD analysis project Ga0316189, IMG submission 204930) | Coastal sediment microbial communities from Maine, United States - Lowes Cove worm burrow | ecosystem: Environmental > Aquatic > Marine > Coastal > Sediment | place: USA: Maine... | reverse complement strand
TCGACGATGGTGGTTTGGTAGAAATTGTGCCTTCGTCGGCTCAAGCGTCGATTGTCAACCTCAGCTATCCATCGGGGCTGATGGGGGTCGCCGTCCACGAAAACAATAGTGAAACTCCGGTGGGTTCGCCGGGATTCGTCGAAGCGCTTACCCGGGTGTATAACACCGCTGACCTGCGGGATTATGTAACCAGCGACGGGCTAAGCCAACCCTCCACTGAGTGGGGAGTCGATTACCATGTGATGTACGACGGGGCTGTCACCGGCGAACAATATCTGGTGATCCTCGAACGTGGTGGCAACACCAACATCACCCTCACCCCGCTCGACGATACCGGCGGTGCGTTGGCGTCGGGAGAGACGGTTACGATCGCTGCTCCTTATGGCTGGGATTCGGGTATCGCCCCGCTCACGGGAACCGGTGTGGTGCAACCGATGGGGATCTCGGTGGTAAAGATCAGTTCGTTCCTCGGGTCGGCTCCCTCTTTGTGGGGGTTCGCCGTGGACAATAATGATGAAGCCGACGTGAAGTTTTTGGTCGGCTCGCCCGCCACGGCCCCCGCTGCCGACGACGACAGCAGTGATGAGGAAACGTCACTGGTAGATCTGAAGACCCTGGTGTATGCCGGGCATGATGGTGGTGCTTCTTGTGGGGACGCCCAGAACTATGTAGAGGCCACTCAAGATGCCAAGGTCACGTACTGTTATGTGGTGACCAACACTGGCACCAACTATCTGAGCGGGATCACTCTCACGACCAAAGATGTCAGCGTCTCTCCAACCCTGTTGGACGCCGACTCTGCTCCGCTCGCTCCCGGTGATTCAGCCACTTACATTGCCGAGACCGTACCCCCCGCTGATGACGCCGACGGGGAAATCGACGACACGTTCGTGAATGCAGTCACCGTGAATGCCACGCAGGTGGATGCGGAAGGTGGGTTGATCCCTGATGCAGTTGGCGTATCGGCCAAGGCATCGGCCAGTGCCTTTCCGGCTGGTGACGACGAACTGACCTCGTCGCTGACGGTGGCTCTGTCGGTGTATCAGGGCCACGACGCCGGCGCTTCCTGCCCCGGAACCGCGTCTACCTCTGGCAACACTGGCGACGCCGTTACCTACTGTTATGTGGTAACCAACACCGGCACCAGCTACCTGGCTGATGTCATGATCGCCCAGCCGGAGCTGTCCATGGGAGTGCAGGGAGCCATGAGCCTCCTGGCCCCCAGTGAGAGCGCCAGTTTCTATGTTGAGGCTCATGTGCCTGATGTGTCGGCTAGCCCGTACGCCTATGTGGCCACTGTTTCAGCCAATCCCGCTGATAGTGACGGTATCGACCTGATGGGTGAAGAAACTGCCACCGCAAAGAGCACCGTAAACGTGGGTGAGGAAGCTCCCGACACGTTGGCGGCCACCGAACCCGCCGATGCCGGGGCCTCCGACGATGAGGCCTCCGACGATGAGGCCACGAATACCTCGGCCACTGATGCTCCGAGCACCGAGCCGGCGGCGGAAGCCTCCAACGAACTGGCCTACACCGGCTGGGAAACCTGGGTGTTGTCGAGTTTGGCGTTGGCCCTGATGATTGGAGGGTTGTGGCTCAACCGGTTGACCGAGACCTCCCATCCCATGTTTGCGTGGGCGGCGGCTCGTCGAGAACTTCTCGATCGGCGTCCGGCGCCGACGACGGCCACCTTCATGACCGAAGCCCGGGCGGCGATCAAAGCCTCCACCCCAGCCGACGCCCAAGACGATGAGGAAGCTGAGGGCGGCGAAAGGTAACAAAACCGTACTGCAAACGTACCTTAGCGGTTGTGAGCTAAGTGTGGAGTTGGTCGCGACGGACCTTGCCCAAGGCAGTCTTGGGCAAGGCGGCGACCAACTCCATTCGTTTTGGGGCACACCAGGGCCCGAAACTGGCTCTGATATCGGCGCGAAGAACATCCAGGCTCGGCGGAGTGGCAGCCTCGGCAGGCACTACCACTGCTACTACCTCGTGGCCCCAGTCGGGGTGAGGACGGCCGATGAGTACCGCTTCTTCGATATCGGGGCGCCGATTGAGATGCGCCTCGATTGGTGCGGGCCACACTTTCTCGCCGCCAGTGACGATCACGTCACCCGCTCGTCCGAACACCGACAGCACCCCGTCTTGGTCGATCTCGCCGAGGTCGCCGGTGGGAAACCAGCCCCCAGGATCGAACGGGTCGGGATCATGCCGATATCCCCGAAATAACATGGGGCCCCGAAGGCGGATCTCGCCTTCTTCGGTAACGTCGATTTCTAATCCATCGAGAGGGCGACGGTCGTACACCACCCCGGAACCGGTTTCAGTCATCCCGTAGGTGGCAATCACGTTGGCCGGCCGATCGACTGGCGGCGCCGCCCCACCGATGAGCACGGTGCGGAACAACTGATGGTCGATCTGGTTGAGGGCTCTCGTTACGAGCGAAACGAGGGTTGCGCCTCGACGGGCGGCGTCAGTGGCCGCGTCGGGGTCGAAACCATGATGGAGTTCGACGCGGGTGCCGGTGACCAGCGACCGGGTGACCACGGCGAGGCCGCCGATATGGGCGACCGGCAAACACGCCAGCCATTTGTCCTGGTCGGGTTGCACATCGAGGGCGGCGGAAGTGGCGGTGGCCGAGGCCAGGATGGCGTGATGGGTGTGGATCACGGCCTTGGGTTGACCGGTAGTGCCGCTGGTGGCGATGACCACGGCATCACCGGTCTCGACGGGGGAACCCCCATCAAGCGACCGTTGCTCGCCGTCGTCTTCGATCACGGCCGTTGGCGCCAACGCCGCCATGGTGGCATCGAGTTGGGCTGGGGGAAGGCGGTCATCGAGAGGAGCGATGGCGTTGCCGTCGGCCCACACTCGCTTGATCGCATCCACATAGTTGGGACCGGGACGGAGGGCAAGGGCAACGAGTTCGGCCATCGCAGTAATCTATCTTGTGGGTACCCTTGGCTGCAATGAGCGACCCAACTTCGGCCATGATCTGGAAAAACGGTGAACTGATCCCGTTCGACCACGCAACGGTGCACATCCTTTCCCACGCCGCTAACCGTGGTTCGGAGGTTTTCGACGTGTTGCGAGTGGTGCCGAGTCCCGAAGGGCCGGCGGTGGTGGGCCTTCGGCCCCACATCGCTCGTTTCGAGCAGTCAATGGAACTGATGGGGATGGAGCATCGATTCGATATTGCCACCCTAGAAAAAGCTGTGGCCGACACGGTGGCCGCCAACCCTGGTGCTGGGGTGGTGAAGGTGCTCGCGGCGTGGACCGAAATCCCCGCTGCGGCCATGCCCGAGTCATTGTTGCCATCGGTATTTGTGGCGGCTGTGGGCGAGGCCAACCCCTCGGTTCTCGATGAACCGATCAAGGTGATGACGGCACCCATGCCGAAGATCCCGGCCTCAATCCTGCCTCCGGCGTTAAAGGTGGCGGCCGGGTACACGCCTGGTGTTCGTCAGAAGATCATGGCCATGGGTTCCGGCTACGACGATGTGGTGTTTCGCACCACCGAGGGGAAACTGGCCGAAGCCACTACCCAGAGCCTGTTGGTGGTGAAAGGCGACCGACTGGTTGCCCCATCATTGGACACGGTTTTGGATGGCATCACCCGACGACTGGTGATCGACGCGGCCATGAGCGCAGATATCCCGGTGGAGATTTGTGACGTGGACTGGTCGGTGGTTGAGACAGCTGATGAACTGTTCATGTCTTCCACCAATCATTTTGTGCAGCCGTTGTGTGCACTCGACGATCGGGCGCTTTCTGCCCCGGGTCCGGTGGCTGTGCGCCTGGGTGAGGTGCTTGACGCCACGGTTCAAGGCCGCCATGAGTTAGCGGCCAAGTGGCTCACGTTCGTATAGCGCTACACCATCTCCTGGAGCTTAGCTTTCGCCTGCTCTACTTGAGAATCCAGCACGGTGTTGAGCATCGGCGACCATAACGACCCCCCATACGCGAGCACCATGGTCACGGTGCTCGATTCGGCGGTGGTGCTGGCATCGGCGTCGGTGCCGGCTCCAGTGCTGGTTCCGGGCTCGACGGTAGCTTCGAGAGTCCACGGGGAATGGGAACGGCCATCAACCTCGTCGCGTTCGAAACGCACCCGATGAGGGGCGTCGCACACGGTTCGCCGCATCCGCAGACGTTTTGATCGGGCCAGCGGACCGATCTTGGCCCGAAGGGTCACGATCCATGTCGCCTCATCGGTGTCTTGCTCGATCTTGTGTATGAGACCGATGAGGTCGCGATAATGGGTAAGGTCGGCGAGGACCGGGAATACATTGGTTGGAGGGGCGGCCAGGTCGACCACGTAACGCTGTTCCACTGCTTCAATGTAGATCGGCTCGGGCGCTGACACTCTAGGATGGAGCTATGTTTTCCCGGACGTTCCACCTTCCCGACGATATCGATCCGTTTATCATCGGAGGTGACTCAGGGTTTCTTTGGTCTCGGGCTACCCCCGAAGATCCGCTGTTGGCCGGGTTGGGCGAAGCGGCTCGCATTCCAATTTCTCGACCGACAGGGGCGGTGGAGGCCCAGCAGATCCTGGCCTCGATCGACAACCAATACGCCAACACGCGACCCGGTATGGGGCCAGTAGCGTTCGCGGCGCTTCCCTACGACCGGTATGCATCGGGGGAGCTGATCGTGCCTCGCGTGGTGTTAGCGGCTGCTGCCGACGGGGAACGGTGGATGACAATCACCGACGATGGTTCCACCAAGGCCGACGATGTGTTGCACGAGTTGCGGTGGATGACCCAGAATCCGAAAGAACCGGTGCAGCCCACCCATTACCATGTGCGCAGTTCGGTCCCGCCGGAGGTGTGGCGAGACGAGATTGTGGGGCAGGCCACCGAGATTATTCGCGGCGGGGCATTAGACAAGGTGGTGTTGTCACGCGAGATGCGGATCTCGGCCGACCAAGACTTCAATCTGCGGCAGGTATTAGACCGGTTGCGCGACCGCTTTCCCACCGCCATTGTGTTCGCGGTCGATGGGTTTGTTGGGGCATCACCCGAGTTGTTGGTGTCGCGGCACGGCGAAATCGTGCGCGCCCATCCCTTGGCCGGTACGGCGGCTCGCGCCGCCGATCCAGTGGCCGACGCCCGTCTGGCCACCGAACTGTTTGAATCGACGAAGAACCGATGGGAGCATCTGATCACTATCGATTGGCTGCTCGACGGACTCTTGCCGTTCTGTTCGTTTGTCGACGCGGAACCGGAGCCCTCTATTGTGTCGCTGGCCAACGTCCATCATTTGGGAACACTGGTGGAAGGTCGACTGGCATTCCCGGCGGCCTCGGTGTTGGAGTTGGTGGCGGCGTTGCATCCCACGCCGGCGGTGGGCGGCGATCCCCAAGACGAAGCCTTGCGGCTCCAATCGAAGATCGAACGGGCCAACCGCGGCCGCTACGCCGGGCCGGTCGGCTGGCTTGACGCTGATGGAAACGGCTCGTTTGCCGTGGGAATTCGCTCGGCCCAGTTGATGGGGAACTCGGCCGTGTTCTTCGCTGGCAACGGCATCGTGGCCGACAGCGACCCGGCCGCAGAACTGGCCGAGACCCGTCAGAAACTGCAAACGATGCTCGGGGCTCTCGTCGTGCCCTAGCCAGCCCCAGTCCCAGGCGCCGTCGACGTGTTCGCGGCGGTGGCTGAACAGTCTCGTATCGAGGGGTCGTCGAGGGTGGGGTGTCCGTGGGATTCGATAGTCACCGGGAGCAGGCACGCGGCGGTGACGGTTCCGTCGGCGGCCATTTCAACCCGGCCGATGGCGGTGTCTGACCCTGCCACCGACAGGCGGGGCCACACGAAGTTGCCCAGTCCCCAAAACACGGCGGCGCCGTCGATCATCTCCATTGGCTGGAGGCGATGATGGTGATGTCCAAAGATCACGTCGGCTCCGGCTTCAACCAGAGCTTCGGCATGGGCCCGGTTGCGGGCGTTCGGCGTGGTTTCGAGTTCACAACACCAGTGGACTCCCACCACCACCAGGTCATGTTCGGCCGCGGCGGCGCTCACCGTCTCCACCATCTGCTCGATGTCGAGACCGTCGCTGATTCCGGGTTGGGTGTCGGTGGCGAGCCAGTCGATGGCCAGATACACGGCCCCAAAACCGACCACGGCGATGCTCCAACCATCCGTTTCGTACACCACTGGAGCAAAGGCATCGTGACGGTTGGCGCCCACCCCGACGCCGAGCATGCCAGCCGCCTGCACATTGGCGATTCCGTCCACGAGGGCGTCGCCACCGTAATCCATGGCATGGTTGTTGGCCAGGTTTGCCACTTCGATGCTGTGCCTGGTCATGGAGGGCAGGGCCGCGGGGTCGCATCGGAAGTTGAAGGGGCGGGGGAGTGCCTCACCTACTGAACTGGGGGTGCATTCGAGGTTGGCGACGGTGAGATCATCTTCGGCGAAGATATTGTCGAGGCCGTTAAAGGCGTGGTCGTAGCCTTCTTGGCGGAACGTGGGGATGTAGGCCGGGTCGAGGTTGGTGTCGCCCACCCCCTGGATCACGAGGGGGAGGCGAGGGGTGGTGGTGGACGGCGCCGTAGTGGACGGTGCCGTGGTGGACGGGGCGGTGGTTGCGGGGGTTGTGCTGGGGGTCCCGGTGTCCGAGTGTGCGGCCGAGTCGAGCGACGATGTTGGACTGGCGGTGACGTCAGCGGCTTCGTTGGTGGCGCACGACGCCGCCAGCAGGCCCAGCATCAAAGCCGCCACAAATCGGGCAGACATGGCGAGTTGGTCACACATAGAGACAACCAGTTCCTGGACGGGGGGATCAGGCCACCGCGGGTTGACGGCCGACATCGTGGTTGTAACCAATGGTGGTGCGGTGCAGCACCCGGTCATATCCGTCGAATCCGCCGGTAGCCCGGTGCAGGAGGCTGCGATTGTCCCACAAAACCAGCATGTTGGGCTGCCAGCGGTGGCGGTATTGGAACTCTTCGCGGGTTTGCCATGCTGCCAGCTCCCGCAACAGAGGCAGAGCTTCGTGGTCAACCATGCCTTCGAACCCGATGATGTATCCCAACGTCGAGTAGATGGATTCCACCCCTGATTCGCGATGGGGGCTGATGAGTGGATGGGTTTGGGTGTCGTAGGCTGATTCGTTGAACACGATGTCCATCGAACGTTCGCCTTCATCGTCGGCTCCGTAGGCCCCGTCGGGAGCGTAGCCGCCACGAGCGGAATGGATCGCGGTGAGGCCTTCGAGGCGGTGTCGCAGATCAGCGGGCATCTGGGCGAGCGCCATCTGCTGATTGGCAAACCAGGTGTCACCACCCTGGGGCGGCACCACCCGGGCCGTCAGGCAGGTCCCGTCGGGCGGAAATTCCTGGAAGCTCCAGTCGGTGTGCCAGTTTTCGGCGAACAGGGGTGAGGTTTCGTTGGCCAATCGCCGAATGGCAGCGATTTCCGGGTGGCCGTCTACCGGACGGAAAAATGTGTCTTCTCCCGACGGGCCAAAGTAGTGAGCGAACCGAACGAGATCGTCGTCGGTGGTGGGCTGATCAGGGAACACCAGCAGGAGGTGATGGATCCAGGCGGCGCGAATGTCGGCGATTTCACTGGTGGTGAGGGGTTGGGTGAGGTCTACCCCGCGAACGACGGCTCCACATGCTTGGCCCGTCGGCACAATATCGATGCTCATAGGGCTACTGTAACCGCGGTCGCCGCGACAGATGGAATGCGGCGAACGCCGCGATCAGCCCAGCAAGCGTATACCCGAAGTACGACAACGACATTGGCACCACGGTGCCGGATTGGAAACGGTCGGTGATGGCGGCCAACCCCACCCCGATCGACATGCTGACGCTGCCGATCACGGCCGACGCGGTGCCGGCCAGGTCACCCATTTCCTCCATCGCCCCCGCAGTGGCCAATGACGTGGTGACGGTGCGAAACGAGTTGGCCGCGGTGAGTAGGCCAAACCACACCCAGAAGTTGGGAGCCCCGTTGGCTTGGAGCGCCAATACCAGCATCACCGCCGAGGTGGCAGTGGCCACGACCAGGGAGGCTTGTAACAGCCGATTGGAGTCGACCACCCCAATGATTCGCGTTGACCCCATCACAAAGGCGGCGTTGATGGCCGAAGACACGGCCATTGCTACTGCGAACGAACCAGCTCGGTCGTAGACCGAATCAAACAGGAGTTCGGTGGAACTGAGGAACGACCCAAACGACGCGAAGTCGAACAGCAACACCAGGCCGTACCCTACGGTGAGGGGCGAACGGCGGATGGCGTCGATGGCTGAGCGAGTGGCGGCGAACGACAGGGGGCGTCGCCGCGAGGGGGGCAGGGTCTCCGGCAACACCAGGAACGTGGCCACAATGGCTACCAGCCCCAAGAACCCGGGGAATCCAAACACGAGGCGGCGGTCGCTGACGCCCAACAGGGCTTGACCCGCCAGGGGCGCAAAGATGGGCACCAGCATGAAAATGCCGAGCCCGAGTGCCATCACACGAGCGAGACGATCGCCGCGGTGCACATCGCGGGCGATGGCCACCGCCAGCGAACGAGCGCCGGCCGCCCCTACTCCCCACACGAAACGGGCGGTGAGGAAGAGGGCGAAGTTGGGGGCCAACGCGGCGCCGAGGGCTCCCAACGCGTAGAGGGCGAAACTGGCTCGCAGGACCGGGATACGGCCAAATCGGTCGGCCAGGGGGCCGTAGATGATTTGGGGGCCAGCGACGCCGACAAAATAGGCGGTCATGGCCAGTGACATCGCTTCGGAGGTTTCGTCGAATCCGAACGCGGCGCGAGTGTCGCTAAAGGCGGGAAGGGTGAAATCGACGCCGAGGGCGAGGAACGCCAACATCGACGCGAAGACCACCGCGGTGGTGGAAACACTGAGTGGTGGTGCCGACTCGCCGGGGTCGCCAGAAAGCGTCCCCGGCGGGGTGGTGTTGATGGTCAACGAGTAAAGCCGGTATTAGTAGTGGTACGGGAAGCCCGCCCAGTCGGGGTCGCGCTTTTCGAGGAAGGCATCGCGACCTTCCTGGGCTTCATCGGTCATGTAGGCCAAACGGGTGGCTTCTCCGGCGAACACCTGCTGGCCAACGAGGCCGTCGTCGATCAGGTTGAGAGCGAATTTGGCCATTCGCTGGGCGGTGGGGCTCTTGGCGCAGATCTCGCGGGCCCATTGGAGGGCTTCACGTTCAAGGTCTTCGTGGTCGATCACCGCGTTTACCACCCCCTGCCGGTGGGCTTCTTCGGCGGTGTAGGTACGGCCCAGGAAGAAGATTTCGCGGGCGAACTTCTGGCCGACCTGCCGGGCGAGGTACGCCGAACCGAAGCCGCCGTCGAAACTGGCGACGTCGGTATCGGTTTGTTTGAAACGGGCGTGTTCCCGGCTGGCGAGGGTGAGGTCGCAGGTGACGTGAAGCGAATGTCCGCCCCCGGCAGCCCATCCCGGCACCACACAGATCACGACTTTGGGCATCATGCGGATCAGGCGCTGCACCTCAAGGATATGGAGGCGGCCCGATCGCCCAGGGTCGATCGTTTCGGCGGTTTCGCCTTCGGCGTAGCGGTAGCCGTCGCGGCCACGGATTCGTTGATCCCCGCCGGAACAGAACGCCCACCCTCCGTCTCGGGGTGATGGGCCGTTGCCGGTGAGCAGCACCGCCCCCACATCAGACGATTGCCGAGCGTGATCGAGAGCCCGATACAGCTCGTCGACGGTGTGGGGCCGAAACGCGTTGCGGATCTCGGGGCGGTCAAAAGCGATCCGTACCGCGCCGACGTCGTTGGCTCGATGATAGGTGATGTCGGTGAAATCGAACCCGGGCACCGTATGCCATGCTTCAGGGTCGAAGATGGGGGAGACGCCGTTGTCGGAGGTGCCGGGTGTGCTGTCGTGAGGGTGTTCGGCCATCACGACACGATATCGGGCGAAACTGAGGCTAGTTGCGCAAGCTCATCAGGAGCCGAAGCACATACCAGAACAGCATCATGAGCGAACCGAACAGGGCTACGGCCGCCGCCACATACGCGGTTTCGGGGTATTGGCGCAGGATGTTCTGGGTTTGGTAGAGGATCGATCCGCCCGCAAGGCCGATCATGGCGATGGTGAAGAAGATGCCCAACTGGAATCCGAATACCACTGCGGCCACAATCAAACCGATGGCCAGAATCCCCGACCACATCAGCAGGGGCCGCATAAACGAGAGATCTTTTTTGGTGGTGATCCCGACGAAGGTGAGCGCCGCGAACCCGATCAGGGTGACGAGCACCGCCATTTGCACCGTGGCGGTGCCGCCTTCCCGGTTGAACGCCATGTACAGGAACGGGGCGAAGATCAGGGCTTCGGCCAGGCTCATAAGGAAAAGGCCACCGTATTGGGCGGTGGGGTTATGGATGTTGGCCGCCGAACGAGCCGCGATCATGTTGACGATGGTGAAACCACCGAGCACCAGCAGCCACGCGAACCCGCCTTGGCCGAAAAGGAAGTTGTAGAGACTTTCGGCGATGCCGCTCATAAACAGCAGCGTTTCGAACACGATGAAGGCACCAACCGCC
>Ga0316189_10007220_pt1 | contig 10531 bp, 10 predicted proteins | sample LowCovwburrow_MG_FD_204930 | JGI IMG/M metagenome (GOLD analysis project Ga0316189, IMG submission 204930) | Coastal sediment microbial communities from Maine, United States - Lowes Cove worm burrow | ecosystem: Environmental > Aquatic > Marine > Coastal > Sediment | place: USA: Maine... | reverse complement strand
GTAGGCAACCTGCTGCTGGCAGGCGGCAACTTGCTCGCATTGCTGACAGCGATCGCGGTCCTGGTTGAAACCATGATGCAACTGGTGCTGAATACGGTTTCATTTGTGCGTGTCGGTGCTTTTGCGCTGGCGCATGCCGGCCTGTCACTGGCATTCAATATAATGGCCGATAGCACAGGCTCCATTGTGGCAACAATATTGATCCTGTTGCTGGGCAATATCATCGTGATCGTACTGGAAGGTCTGGTCGTCAGCATACAGACAACACGACTGATACTGTTCGAATTCTTTATCCGCTTTCTTCAGGCAGACGGCCGTGTATTTAAACCAATATCTGGTCCGCAGGCTGGAGCCACGCATTCTTGAAACCAATTAATGAATACTATCGACAGGAGCTGTTATGAAACTTGATAAAACAAAAACCATATTCTGGCTGGGGCACCTCGGCTTTATTGGCTTTACTTCAATCCTGGTGTTGTGGTTGTCGCCGGCAATGGCGTCTGATACTGCTGCAGAGGCGAAGACACTGCCGGAAGGCGCCATCTCGTGGGGCTTTCTCGCAGCAGCAATTTCCACCGGCTTGTCAGCCCTCGGCGCCGGTGTTGCTGTTTCCAATGTGGGCAGTGCCGCGATTGGTGCGATGGCCGAGAAACCTGAAATACTGGGCCGTACCCTGATCGTGATCGGACTCGCGGAAGGTATCGCTATTTATGGTTTGATCGTATCGATCCTGATATTGAATCAGATCATTTAAAAGTGTGATGGTCAGGATCTGATCTGACAGGCAGTAGCATATTAATTCAAACTACGACTATGATTTTTTATCTGTACAGTCGAGACTGGCTATATGAAATGACTATAGATATTTACTCTCGCAGAGGCGCAGAGAACGCAGAGGTTTCTATTGTCTGCAGGAGCGACTTTAGTCGCGAATGGTCGATGTTCGCGACTAAAGTTGCTTCTACGAATACCTGTAAATATCTCTGCGTCCTCTGCGCCTCTGCGAGATAACAAAATGTTAGATCACAAGCATAGCCAGGTTCATCGGTCATACGAATGCACGCTGTGTGTCAGATCAAGTCTGAACGACTGCATATATAGATAAACGGGGCGCCATATGTCTGTTGCTGAATTTATTGGTGATGAGGTCAGTGCTGCAGGTTACCGCCTGTGTGGCATTGATGTGCACATTGCCAACAGCAGTAACGCGCTATCACTGATAAGAAAATCCTGTGAGCGTGCATCGCTGGTGCTGGTCGGGAGTAGTATCTCGCAATACATACATCGTACCGAGCTCGATCAACTACTGGCTAATATCCAGCCACCGGTACTCATTGTTCCTGATGTGCGCGGTTTGCAGAATGTGCCTGATATAGCCGCTCGAATCAATAAACAGCTGGGACTGCTGGAATGAGTTTTTCTGATTCAGACATGCAAGCCGATACCGAGACCCTGGAGCACTTGCTTGGTGTTGTGGTTGAAAATCGTGAAAAGCGTTGCCTTGAGGTGCGTGAAAACGCTCAGCAGCAGGCAAGGGCAATCATCAAGCTTGCGTATTCAAAAGGGCGTATTCGCATGCATCATCATATAGACGCATTGCGTGAAAAGTACAGGCTGCGCGTTACCGCAGCAATTGCTCGCAACCAGACGCTGCTGCGTCGGCAACATCAAAAAGAGGACAGGGCCACACTCGATGCTGCCTGGCCGCTGTTGCGTCAAGCGATACTCGCATTGTGGGACGACCCGGTGTCGAGACACAAATGGCTGGATGCGGCTCTCACGGGTGCATCAGCAGGACTGAGGGAGCATGACTGGCGCATCGAACATCCACTGAGCTTGAATGGTGAAGATATTAAAAGAATTAATCTGGCGTACAGTCACGAAAATGGCAAGGGACCTGAACTGTCGGCATGCGATGACATCGAAGCGGGCATCCGTATCATCGCCAGAGGAACGGTTATCGATGCAACGCTCAATGGTCTGTTGCAGCAGAAGACGGCGATTGAAGCCAGAATGATTGCGCGCATCAGGCAGGGAGCAGCCAGCCATGAGTGATGCGCGGAATTATGATGCCGTGATCAACTGGATCAGCGGCCCGGTATTGCATGCAACCACAAGCGTACCCTTTCACCTGAACGAAGCGGTAAAAGTCGGCCATCAGCAACTGCTCGGTGAAGTGATTCGTATCAATGGCGACGAGTCGGTCATACAGGTGTATGAAGATACGACTGGCTTGCGACCGGGAGATTCAGTTTCTGCCACCGGCTCCCCGCTGTCAGTCAAACTCGGGCCCGGTTTGCTGGGCAATATTTTTGATGGCTTGCTGCGGCCGTTGAACGCACAGGGGCGATATATAAAACCGGGTGTCGGGCGGGATGACAGTGGTAAAAAATATGCATTCAGTCCGTTGATCAAAGAGGGCGATCTGCTCATCCGTGGAACCCTGTTTGGTTCAGTTCATCGTGCAGATGCCCGTGCACAGCGTTGCATGACGCCGCCCAACTGTGATGGCCGGGTGGTCTCGATCAAGCAGGCCGGCGAGTATGGTGAAGACGAGATCCTGTGTACCCTTGACTGCGGCGACAGGGGCACACAAGAGCTCAGCATGAGTCATTACTGGCCGGTCAGGCAACCTCGGCCGGTTCTGCACCGCAGGCCTATACAGGGACCGTTGTTTACCGGTCAGCGCATCATCGACAGTATTTTTCCGATCGGCTGCGGTGGGCGCGCTGCGATGCCGGGTGGTTTCGGCACAGGCAAGACCGTACTGCAGGAAACGCTGGCTAAATGGTGCGATGCGGACGTGATTATCTATGTCGGTTGTGGTGAGCGTGGCAACGAAATGGCCGGCGTATTGCATGATTTTCCGTCACTGGAAGACCCGCGTACCGGGCGACCGTTGATGGAACGCACCGTCATCATTGCCAATACATCCAACATGCCGGTGGCTGCGCGCGAGGCGAGTATTTATACCGCAGTGACGGTTGGCGAATACTTCCGTGACATGGGCTTGCGCGTGGCATTGATGGCTGACTCTACCAGTCGCTGGGCCGAGGCGCTGCGGGAAATATCCGGGCGACTGGGTGAACTACCGGGGGAAGCCGGATACCCTGCCTATCTCAGCTCCCGCCAGGCTGACTTCTATGAACGCGCGGCGCATGTAAACGCTCTGTGCGGAAATGTGGGTTCACTGACTATCATCGGCGCGGTGAGCCCACCGTCTGCCGATTTTTCCGAGCCGGTGACGACGCACACCAAGCGTTATGTGCATTGCTTCTGGGGCCTTGATCCCGGCAGAGCACAGGCGCGCTTCTACCCGGCGATTCATCCGTTGCAATCCTACTCGCATGACGTGGAAGCGCTGGTCCATTTCTGGAGTCAGAATGGTTACCCGAACTGGGAGAGAGAGCGTCAGCGATTTCTTGCGTTACTGGAAGAGCAGGCTCGACTCGAACGCATGGCCCGCATCATAGGCAAGGATGCGTTGCCGCCACGCCAGCAGCATGTGCTGCTGTGTGCCGAGTTGATCAATGAAGCGTTCCTGCGCCAGTCCGCATTTTCCGAGGTTGACCGTTATTGTTCGGCCGAGCGACAAATTGCGATGATGCAGATGATTAACCGTTTCATCAAGCATTCCGAGCATGCGGTCGAAATGAATATCAGCGTGGAAAGCATCACTGCCTTGCCGCTCGTGCGCAAACTGATGCGCATGGGTGAGGAAATCGGTGAGGATGACCTGGAAAAATACAATGACCTTCGGGTTGAACTCGATGATGCCTTTTCGCAACTGACACGAAGTTCGAAACTGGAGGACGAAACCGATGAAGGCTGATGTTTATGTTGATGGCGCAGCCACACGTCTTCAAGGGCCGTTGTTATTTTTGAAACGCACCGTCAATGTCGGCCTGAACGAGGCAGTTGAAGTCGAAGATGGTAAAGGCAATGTTCGGCTTGGACGCATCTCGGCTATCGATGACGATAGCCTGACCATCGAAGTGCTGGAATCGACCGCCGGGCTCGGTCTCGATGATACGCGTGTTCGCTTCATGGGTGAGCCGCTCACGTTCGCAGTCGGCCCGGAACTGCTTGGTCGTATCTTTGATGGCGTGGGTCGTGTCATCGACGATGGACCACCGGTACCGGCAGAGAAGACACTGCGTATCGACGGTCTTTCAATCAATCCTGCTGTGCGGGACAGGCCAACCGATTTCATCGAAACGGGAATTTCCACCATCGATATCATGAACAGCCTGGTACGCGGGCAGAAACTGCCGATCTTTTCCGGTGCCGGCCTGCCGCACGATCAGCTCGCCATTCAGATTGCACACCAGGCACGCCTGCGTAAAACCGGCAAGCATGCACCTGCCAGTGACGAATTTGCGATGGTGTTTGTTGCCATCGGTGTGCCCTACGATTCGGCGGAGCGTTTTCGATCTGCGATGGAAGCCAGCGGGGCACTGGAACATACCCTGCTGTTTCTGAACCTTGCATCGGATTCGAGTACGCAGCGCTTGCTATGCCCGCGTTATGCATTGACTGCGGCCGAATACCTTGCATTTGAGCAGGGCAAGCATGTGCTGGTACTGATGACAGATATGACCAATTACTGTGAAGCGCTGCGTGAGGTTTCGGCCAGCCACGGTGAAGTGCCCAGTCGAAAAGGTTTTCCCGGCTACATGTACTCCGACCTTGCAACCCTGTATGAACGTGCCGGCAGCATCAAGGGTGTGCCCGGTTCATTGACACAGTTGCCAATACTGACGATGCCGTCGGATGACATCACGCATCCGATACCCGACCTGACCGGTTACATCACTGAAGGGCAGATCGTACTGGATCGTGAGCTCGACCGTGCCGATATCTATCCCCCGGTGAAGGTGCTGCCCTGCCTTTCGCGCCTGATGAAAGACGGCACCGGAGAAGGCTTTACCCATAAGGATCATCCTGACCTGGCTAACCAGCTGTATGCGGCCTATGCGCGCGCCGTGCATGTGCGCGTGCTTGCCAGCGTGGTTGGGCGTGAAGGTTTGACCGAAACCGATCGCCTGTTTCTTGATTTTGGCGACAGCTTCGAAACGGATTTTATACACCAGCAGGGAATGCGCAGCCTGGAGGCCGGCATGGAAATCGGCTGGCAGCTATTGCGCACTTTGCCGGCCAGTGAACTGTATCGTTTGAATGACAGGCAGATCGAGGAATATATCAATCAGGTCGGAGCAGCAGGGGCAGGCGAATGATCGGGCCCGGACAGGCTCCAACTCAAGCGGCTGTGCTCGAGCTCAAGAGTGAGCAGGTAGTGGTCAGGGAAGCCTATGTGTTTCTCGATGAAAAACGCCTGCTGCTGGCATCCGAGTTACTGCGCCAGTTGCGCCTTTACCGGCAGTTAACCGGGGAGCTGGATGCATTACATGAAAGCGCAAGGGAAGCCATGCAGGCAGCCCTGATGCATCATGGCCTTAATGGTCTGCAGGTGTACCCGGTTAAATCATTCGAAGACGCGGAGTTCAAACAATATACGCGCAACTTCATGGGCGTTGATCTGGTTGAAACTGAATTGATCATGGAAAATATCGCGGACCGAATCACGCTGCCAGCGAATCCGTCAGCAAAAGCGGAAAACTGTTCGCGCTTGTTCTGTGACATTATGATGAAAAGTGCTGTGCTCGCCGGTGTCTCGGGCAATCTCTATCGCTTGCTCGCCGAATATCGCATCACCGAACGTCGATCACGTGCACTGGAAAATATTATCCTGCCTGAAATAGACCTGGCATTACGCGAGATGTCGTCGCATCTTGAAGAGCTCGATCTTGAAGATGCCATTCGGGTACGGCTGCGCACTAGCCCGCATATTGCATGAGAGCGCTCACAAATCCATTTAAGTACATAAGCGGGAATGAAAATTTTTCGTATATTAGAAAAGTACACGATGTGCCCAACAACGCTATGCAGTTTTTGGAAAAATTTCAGTGGCCACTTTGCCCGATTGACCTGTAACCATAGCTATGGCTATGCTTTTCGGCCAATCGACCAAATTGACTCGCTGAAATTTCCCCAAAATTCTGTATTCTCATGCAATATGCGGGCTAATAAGTGGCCTTGAAGTCATGCCCCTGACGGAGTTACAGTTACTTATAGAGATAGCAATGGTCAGGGTAGGTGAATAAAACTTATTTCTGCATTGGGGTGATTTCTATTAGACAATATATGCCTGAATGGATTAATATCCACAACATATAGTGATACAACAATAACAACAACACTATATCTGGTAGTAGATATGCCGGATATTCAAGGAGTTATCCAATGAGCGTCGTAAACCACCCATCTAACGCAACCGAAACTTCAGTTGAGATTCCATTACAGCCGGCTTCGGCCGATATCTGGGAAAGAAAATACCAGCTCAAAACAGCTGGCGGCGAAGCGGTAGACAAGTCTATCGATGACACCTATGCCCGCGTTGCACGCGCACTGGCTGATATCGAAGCCACGCCGGAAAAGCGGGAGGAGTGGTACGGGAAATTTCTGTGGGCGTTACAGCATGGCGCTGTACCTGCCGGCCGCATCATTTCAAATGCCGGCGCACGGCAACACAAACCGGCAACATCAACCATCAATTGCACCGTATCCGGAAAAATCCACGATTCAATGGATGACATCCTGCAAAAAGTCCACGAAGCAGGTATGACGCTGAAGTCGGGCGCGGGCATCGGCTACGAGTTTTCCACGCTGAGACCCAATAATGCCTATGTTTCGGGCTCCGGCGCAGTCACCTCCGGGCCGCTGTCGTTCATGGATATCTACGACAAGGTGTGTTTCACCATATCCTCGGCAGGCGGTCGTCGCGGTGCGCAAATGGCGACATTCGATGTCGGGCATCCGGATGTGATCGAGTTCATTCGCGCCAAGCGCGAACACGGCAGACTGCGCCAGTTCAATCTGTCTTTATTGATCACCTCCGAATTCATGGAAGCCGTGAAGAGTGATGCGCAATGGAAGCTGGCATTCCCGGTCACTGAAGAAGAGGTTGAGACCAGCCATATCGACCTCAACGATATCGAGCAGGTGATCTGGCGGGACTGGCCGATCAAAACCAACTACATCAGCAATGATGCAGGCAAGGTTGCATGCAAGGTGTACAAGACGATACCTGCACGGCGTCTATGGGATGTCATCATGACATCAACCTATGAATATGCAGAACCGGGATTCATCCTCATTGATGAATATAACGAGATGAACAATAACTGGTTCTGTGAAGAAATACGTGCGACCAATCCATGCGGTGAGCAGGGCCTGCCGGAATATGGCGCCTGCCTGCTGGGTTCTATTAACCTGACGCGCCTGGTGAAGAATCCGTTTACCAATAAAGCCAGCTTCGACTGGGAAACCTATAAGGAAATTGTCAGCGTATTTACCCGCATGCTCGACAACGTCGTCGGCATTCATGGCCTGCCGCTGGAGCAGCAACGCAAGGAGATAGAAAGCAAACGTCGTCATGGCATGGGCTATCTTGGTCTGGGTTCTGCCTTGACCATGCTGGGTATTCGCTACGGCTCCGAGGAGTCACTGGAACTTACAGAAAAAATCACACGCGAGCTGGCTTTGACCGGATGGGAATGTGCGCTGGAACTGGCGAAGGAAAAAGGACCTGCACCTCTGCTGCAGCAGGAGTTCGAAGTCACATCCGAAATGCTGGCGCGCAGGCCTGAAATGCTGGACGATGGCTGGAAAAAAGGCGACATGATCAAGGGCAGGGTTCTGCATGCCAAATACAGCCGCTATATGCAGAAGATTGCCGAGGTTAATCCGGAACTGGTCGACCAGCTGGCCGAGGTCGGCGCACGCTTTACACATCACAGCTCGATTGCACCAACCGGTACGATTGCGCTCTCGCTTGGCAATAATGCCAGTAATGGCATCGAGCCGAGCTTTGCCCACCACTATTCGCGCAATATTATTCGTGAAGGTAAAAAGAGCAAGGAAAAAGTGGATGTGTGGTCCTACGAGTTGCTGGCCTACAGGGAGCTGGTAAACAGAAAAGCCATGCCATTTTCTGACAAGGACGATGAGAAGCTGCCGGCTTACTTCATAAGTTCAGATGATGTAACGCCGAAACAACACGTCGATATCCAGGCCGCAGCGCAAAAATGGATCGATTCCTCCATTTCAAAAACAGCGAATATTCCAACGGAATTTCCTTATGAAGACTTCAAGGGTATATACATGTATGCCTATGAAAAGGGCCTGAAGGGCTGCACCACTTTCCGCTTTAACCCGGAAGTGTTCCAGGGTGTACTGGTCAAGGACAAGGACCTGGAAAATACGATCTACAGATTCTCCCTCGAGGATGGTACGGTGATTGAAGTGAAGGGCAATGAAGAGATTGAATACGATGGTGAAATGCACACCGCGGCAAATCTGTATGATGCTTTGAAAGAGGGCTATTACGGTAAGTTTTAACCTTTGTATCCGCTGTTTATAGATACGGGTTGTAATGGAGTAACTATTAAAATAATAAAAAGGTGACTTGAGATGACTATTGAGATTGATAAAAAAATTGTTGCTTACGAAGTGGTTGATAGTGAACAGCCGAAGCAGCAGGACACTAAAGAAGTAACTCCTGAAGAAGTAACTCTAGAAGAAGTTACGCCAGAGAGCAAAGGCAGTGATTCCGTAACGGCGGAAATCATCCAGATGCACGAGAAGCTCGAGCGCCCGGAGATGCTGCTCGGTTCTACCTACAAGATAAAAACACCCCAGTCAGAACACGCTTTATATGTAACTATCAATGATGTTGTTCTGAACCATGGCACCGAACATGAAATGCGCCGTCCATATGAGATATTCATTAACTCTAAAAACATGGATCACTTTCAATGGATTGTTGCATTAACAAGAATTATCTCTGCTGTATTCAGAAAAGGCGGTGACGTTACTTTTCTGGTTGATGAGTTGCGTAGCGTGTTTGATCCTCGCGGTGGTTACTTCAAGAAGGGTGGTAAATACAAGCCATCACTGGTAGCCGAAATCGGTGATGCCATCGAATGCCACATGAAAATGACCGGCATGATTGAAGACAAGGGTATTGATGAATGCCAGAAAGAAATACTGGATGCCAAACGCAGGGAATATGATTCTATCCATGCACAGGGCAACAGTTCCAGTGCGCAAGAATCAAGTGAATTTCCACCGAGTTCGCAGCTGTGCATGAAGTGCCACACCAAGGCAGTGATCAGTATGGATGGTTGCATGACGTGTTTGAATTGTGGCGATTCGAAATGTGGCTAGCCTCTGCTGTCCCACTACCGCTAAACACCGTCATTCCGGCACTAAGCACCGTCATTCCGGCAAGTTTTTAGCCGGAATCCAGTGACTTTTGTTTAGGAATACTGATTTAGCCGCAAACCACGCAAAGCTCGCAAAAGAACTATTCAGCTGTAGACGTAGGGTGCGCCGTGCGCACCGATTATCTGGTATGAATATACTTCTTCTGAGCGAGTATTGTGATGATGAAGGAGAAGTACTTCGCGCATCTGGTCGAGCAGGTGAACGGATTTTGGCACGAATTTCTGTGTTGGTTTATCCATGCTAGCATTCCCATATATATTTCCTCTTTTTCCCAATATTTCCGTAATATGAGGAATGAAAGGGCAAGTATTATAGAAAAATATGAGGAATTCGAAGTCCTCATATCACTAAGTTATGCGTAAAAAAAGGACAATATTAATGGCTCAATTCTTACGTGACGCTCATCTAACGAATATCAAGATTACTGAGGATACCTTAATCCAGTTAACCGAAGTATTTGCTAATAGAGCGCAACCATTAATTGATGCTGCTACTCAACAAGAAAACGAAGATAAGAAGCCATTCCTAACATTCATTATTCGATTTGACGGTAAAGGATACCGTCTATTCTCGCTCGATGAGCTTATACGCCATTTCAAAAGAGCAAATGAAGTAGAAAGAATCATAATTACAATAGAAACGCCAGCAAGTCTCAGAAGCAACAGACTGGTAGGCGAGCATCTTGATGTCAGGCTCGATAAGCTTGAAGAGAAGAATTGTTATTTATCCGTTACAGCAGATGATTCTGATTGGGTGGATGCATCCTATTCAGCCGTTATAGAGGTAATAAATAAACACAGAACTAGAAATGGTTGGGCGCGTTCAGGCTGGAGCACATTAACAATACAGCTGCTTGGCGTTATAGCAGGCTTTGCTCTTAGCTTATGGGCTGCGTCGAAAATATCGCCGAAGCTCTCAATAGCATAAACATAGACACCCATTAATTAAGAAACATAAACATAGACACCCATTAACATAAACATAGACACCCATTAATTAAGAACAAGAAAACCGGTAACCGCCATCATTGCAGCAAAAATAGACACTCATATATTAAAGGTGTCGGAGGGATTAAATTTTGATCAATGAGGAAATTGGACCCTGTAAATTAAATTGTGTAACTGCTCATTAATTAATACCCTAACCTACAGGATAATTAATAATGAGTATAGTTATGGACGAG
>Ga0316189_10007219_pt1 | contig 10531 bp, 9 predicted proteins | sample LowCovwburrow_MG_FD_204930 | JGI IMG/M metagenome (GOLD analysis project Ga0316189, IMG submission 204930) | Coastal sediment microbial communities from Maine, United States - Lowes Cove worm burrow | ecosystem: Environmental > Aquatic > Marine > Coastal > Sediment | place: USA: Maine... | reverse complement strand
CCCTGGTACGCAGTTCCATCCAGGCAACCATGGGCCAGCGGGCCAGGGTCTCCAAGGCGCGACGGTGGTTGAACAAACTCTTACCGTCGCTAAAAATAAGCAACAGATAGCGATTACGGTCACTTTCCAGGTCTTCCAGGTAGATCGACGTGCCGGTATCGGTGGTGAAAAGTTCTGGTGACCCAAAGAAGCCACCATAAATCAGAGGAACGCCCAGGCGACTTAGGCCAACGGCCAGCTCACCCGGAATCGGATTACCGGCCAGCGAATCGGCAAAACGATCCACCAGAATAATGATGCTGCGCAGGTGTTTGGGTTTCTTGAAAACCAGCGAGGGAATGCCGCCGTTCTTGCCCGTGGCTTCGACCGATGCAGGTACGTCCAGGTTCTGCCCGACCTCGGAGCTTTGGAAATAGCCCATGGAATCGGCTAGGCGGGAAAGGGTGGGGTCGTCGAAACGGGGCGCCGGTTCTCCGCCGATGAGTTCTCTGTGAAACTGGCGGTCCTTGTCTGTACGCCATTCCGGCGCCTTGTCATCGGGGGGTTTGCGCGATTGCCAAAGCCAGGTAGCGTAACCTGCCAGGACCAAAAACAACAAACCAGCGCTCAAAATACCCTTGTTTAAAAATGAGCTGAAAGGGTCTGGCTGAGGCAGAACCTCGGCGCTGGGAACCTTGGTGTAGAGGCGACGAAGGGCACGCGACTGGGAACTCGGTTGCGTTGTGGGCTGCGTATCCGGGAGCAGGGGCAGCATTTCTTCCTGAGGTAAATCGGGAGCAGGCAGCGGTGTCAGTTCCTCTGTTCCGGAAGATTCGAACACCCGTTCCGGTTCTACACTCTGAGGCGAACGCAGGAAGAGCAACAGCACGAGGAAGAAGAGCAGCATCGGCACCCAAAACCGGCGTTTTACCACTACTTGCTCGGGGGCGGGAGCGGTTCCAGCAGGTGAGGAGGGGGCCTTTTGTGTTCGACGGCGAAAGCGAACCTTGTCCTGATGGGTCAGCGAGTCGATTTCCTCGCGAAAGCGATTTATGTCAAAGGTCAGGCAGGAACTGGGTTGAGTCAGGCTGTGGGCAAAAAATTCATCAAAGCGATTCATCAGAGACAGGCGTTGGTCCATATCTCTGGCCAGTAGGGAAATGAGCACAAGGCGCAGGCGTTTGAGATTCCAATCACCGCCAGCAGATAAGGCTAGAGCCACGCGTTCGTAGTCGCGAACGGTCAGGCGAAAATCGTCCCCCTCAAGTGAGACCAGAAAAGGCGAAAGGCTCATGTGGCTCATAGACGTGGTCTGTTCTCATTATGCATTTCGGGCCTCTATGGGCGTCACGAAGTTACGTAAGCCAATTAAGTCCCCGAAACTTCATCTTAGCAAATCAATCGGATTATTTCGAGGCTCTGTAAATCGATGAGCGATATAGTTGTCATTCATGGCGCACAAAGCCCACGTCAGGGACAAGCTTCGTCAACCGCGTTTTGCGGCTCGAACTGGGGCAACGACCGAGCAAATAGGGCAATCGGCCGGCACATGGCCCCGCGCCGGACAATACTCACGACCGAAAAAGATGAACTGCAGGTGTAACTTGTTCCAGATCTCTTTTGGAAAAATGGCTTTCAGGTCTTTCTCGGTGCCGTTGACGTACTTACTGCGTGTTAACTTCCAACGGTTGGCAAGGCGGTGAATATGGGTGTCCACTGGGAAGGATGGAATACCAAAGGCCTGGGCCACCACCACTTGTGCGGTCTTGTGGCCTACTCCTGGCAAGGCTTCCAGGTTTTCCAAATTGCGTGGAACCAGGCCACCGTGTTGGGCAATCAGAATACGCGAAAGGTCGCGAATATTGTTTGCCTTCCGCTCAGACAGTCCGCAAGGTCTGATGATGGCGCGTATGTCGATGGGCGATTGTTTTGCCATCTGTTGCGGATTATCTGCCAGTTGAAATAAAGCAGGCGTGACCTGATTCACCCGTTTGTCTGTACACTGGGCCGAAAGCAAGACCGCCACCAATAAGGTGAATGGGTCACGATGGTCCAAAGGAACGGGGACCACGGGATATAATTCTTCCAGTTTGTCCGTAACAAAAACGGCGCGTTCCTTCTTCCTCATTTGGTCTCAGTTCCCGGCCCGCGAACCTGTCTCAATTGGCCGCCGTCTTTTTTTGAACATTCTCCAAGAAGGCGGCACAGGTTCTTTCCAGCATGCGATAACTCTGGGAGAGATCAACGCCGAACTGGCCGTTGCCGACCACCATCTTGCCTTGTACGAAAAGATGGGAAACCTGGATTTGACTGCCCCAGCCAAACAAAAGCTCGTTCATGGCAGAAAGGCGGGAGCCATCGTCGAAGGCAGGTTTGGTGCAGGCCTGCGACTGGGAAATCAACATAAAGTCGGCGGCTGAACCGGGCATGAAGCGGGAAGAATTAACACCCAACATTTGCGCGGGCAACCAGGTTCCCAGCTCCCAAAGACTTTCAATATCCATGGACGAACAGAGCAGGTCGCGACGGGAGTTGTCTTCTCGTTGATTTAACTCCAACCACTTGATTTCTTCCGGAACGGAGTAGCCGTGAAAAAGAGGCAGGCCACCGGAACTGACCGCGAAGGGGATGTTGTTTTTCAAGAGACCGCTGGTATTGGGTCGGCGATCGCCCTTGGCCAAACTGGCCGTTGGGCTGAGAATGGCGCTAACGCCGTGCTTCTCCATCATTGCCAGCTCTTCATCGTCGAGCAGGGTGCCGTGAATCGCCACCAGGCGCTCGTTGAGGACCCCCATCTTTTCCAGGGCTTTAAGCGGAGTGGTGCCATAGTGGAGCAACGCGGTTTCCAGATCTTCTTTCCGAGCGGCCAGACGAACGTGGAAGGGCGTATCGTACTGCTCGGCTAACTTGGCTGCGGCGATAATGGCCTCGGGAGAGGTATGCTCCAAGGAGTGAATGCCAGGGACCAGATTAATCAAAGGATGGGAGCCGTAGCGTTCTTGTAAATCATGGTAGATTTTTAGGCTGAGATCCATGGGCTGGACAAAGGACTGAGTCTGGTCAGAGGAGCCCTGATCAAAGAAGGTATAGACCAGACTTAAACGCAGGCCCATGTCGATTGCGATGCGAATCAAGCGCTCCGCGAAACCGGCTTCACCACTCTGGTAACAGCCGTTGTGCAAATAGTGGAATTCGCCCACGGTGCCTACACCACAGAGGGCCTGCTCGGCCAGGGCCACACGATAAACCGCGTCAAAGAGATCTCGGTTCACCGAACTGCTCAAGGGCCAAATAGCCATGCGTAACAGGTCTCGATAGGAAAGCTCGAGATCTGTCAGTGACCGAAATAAACGATCAAAACCTTGATGGTGCGGGTTGATAAAAGCGGGTAACAAGATTTTGTCCGGGTGGTGGTTCACCCTTCGGGCAGATGCTACCAGATGGGAGCGGGGACCAATGGCCTGAACCATGCCATCGTTGTCGACAGCGACACCCCAGTCCTTTTCGAAGCGTCCTTTTACAAGTACTTTCTCTGCTGACCAGAGTTCCATGAGACGGTCACTCCCTACCTTTATTCTTAATTGCGATCCTGACCTCGCGATCTACGGCTTTACGTTTGAGTGTTTCGCGTTTGTCATGCAGTTTCTTTCCGCGGGCGAGCGCCAGCTCACATTTTACCAGGCCTTGACTGTTAAAGTACAGCCGCAGGGGCACCACTGTTAAACCTTTGCCTTTGATCTTGCCCATCCAACGCAATATCTCGCGTTTGTGCATCAAGAGCTTGCGCGGCCGGGTTGGTTCGTGATTGGAATAGCCCCCATGACTGTAGGGCGAAATATGAACGGAACACAGGTGTCCCGCGTTGCCCTTGAAACGGGCGTAACCGTCAACCAGGCTGGCTTTCCCCTCGCGGCATGCTTTCACTTCGGAGCCCATAAGCATGAGACCGGCCTCGACTTTGTCGAGAATTTCATAGTTGTAGCGCGCCTTTCGGTTGTCTGCAATCATCTTAATACTCATAACACAAGGGGATACTCCTAAGATTACTGTAGCATAAGGCACGAAATTATAGAATTCTTTTGTGGCTGATCAAAAGGAAGTTTGCAAACACGGTGATTAGAGCAGGGCTCGTTCGAAGACTTCATCGATATTGCTCACGGCAACAAACTCCAGTTTTTGGCGAATTGCCTCGGGCACTTCGTGGAGATCGCTCTCATTGAGTTTGGGGATGATAACGGTCTTGATCTCGGCCCGAGCGGCAGCCAGGATCTTCTCCTTAAGACCACCAATCGGCAAAACATCGCCGCGCAGGGTCAGCTCTCCGGTCATGGCCACGTTGGCCAACACGTTGCGCCGGGTGAGACAGGACAAAAGTGCCGTGGCAACAGTAATCCCCGCGCTGGGTCCATCCTTGGGGGTGGCGCCTTCGGGGAAGTGGATGTGGATATCTGTGTTGGTGAAAATTTCTTTGTCAATATTGTAGGTTTCCGCCTTGGAACGGATCAAGGAAAGGGCCAGTTTGGCGCTTTCCTTCATGACCTCGCCCAGGGTCCCGGTCAACAACAAATTGCCCTTGCCCTGCATGCTGGAAACTTCGACAAAGAGGATTTCTCCGCCGACCGAAGTCCAAGCCAAGCCGGCAACCACACCGATCTGATCGCGTTTGAGGCGGTGGTCGGGGAACACCTTGATCGGCCCGAGGTATTTGGACAAGTTGTTCTTGGTGATACGGTGCAGGGAGTCCTCGCCTTCGGCGACCCTGCGCGCCACCTTGCGGCAGGCTTTGGCAATGAGACGCTCCATGCGGCGCAGGCCAGCCTCGCGGGTGTAGCTGATAATCAGATGGCTGAGAACCTGCCTGTTAAATGAGATGGTTTTCTTGCTCAAACCATGCTCGATCACTTGTTTCGGTACCAGGTGACGCTTGGCGATCTCAAGCTTCTCTTCTCGGGTATAGCTACCAATCTCGATCACTTCCAGCCGGTCACGGAAGGCCGGTTGCAGGGTATCGAGCGTATTGGCCGTGAGAATGAAGAGCACCTGGGAGAGGTCGAAGGGAACGGCCAGATAATGGTCACGGAAAGTAGCATTCTGCTCTGGATCAAGAACTTCTAAAAGGGCGGCACTGGGATCCCCGCGGAAATCTTGACCGATTTTGTCGACCTCATCCATCATAAAGACCGGGTTCATGGTTTTCGATTGCGAAATGCCCTGAATAATTCGACCGGGCAGGGCGCCAACATAGGTCTTGCGATGACCGCGAATCTCGGCCTCGTCGCGCAGACCGCCCACCGAGATACGTACAAACTTGCGGCTCATGGCCTTGGCGATGGCCTGACCAAGTGAGGTCTTACCCACGCCCGGCGGTCCCACAAAACACAGAATCGGCGTTTTCATGTTGGGGTTCAGCTTGCGAACGGCCAGGAACTCGAGAATGCGTTCCTTGATTTCCTCCAAACCAAAATGGTCCCGTTCCAAGGCTTTACGGGCATTCTTGAGGTTCAGGTCATCTTTGGTGTGTTTGCCCCATGGCAGTTCGGTCATCCAGTCCAGGTAGGTCCGCAACAGACCGGTTTCTGCGGTATCGGGATGCATGTTCTCCAGGCGGCGCAGCTGTTTCTCTACCTCTTCCATCGCCTCTTCAGGCAGTTCGAGCTCGGTGAGTTTCTTGCGATACGCCTCAATCTGATCCTGGGCCTCGTTGCCCTCACCCAGTTCGGCCTGAATCACCTTGAGCTGTTGGCGCAGGTAATAATCACGCTGGGAACGGTCCATCTCACCACGCGCCTGGGTATTGATTTGTTGTTGGATCTCCAACAACGCGACCTCGCGCAAGAGGATCTCGTTGATCAACTGCAAGCGCTTGAGCTGGTTCAGCTCTTCCAGTACCTGCTGACCCTCATTGGCCTTTAAATCCACGTTACTGGCCACCAGGTCGGCCAGACGGCCCGGGTCTTCCATGCCGCTGGAAATCACCAGCACTTCCGAAGCTATGGGTTTGCCCAACGAAGCGCTGCGCTCCAATTGGCCCTTGACATTGCGCATCAAGGCTTCCTGCTCCAGCTTGTCCTTGACGTTTTGAAGCGGTGGCAACGTTTGGATTTTGGCCTCGCGATAAGGATCTCGCTGCGTGAAATACTCAATGCGGCAACGGCTGATGCCCTGAACCAGGACCCGCAAACGGCCGTCGGGCAGTTTCAACTGCCGCATGATGGTGGCGACGGTCGCATATTCAAAGAGTTCTTTGTCGCCCGGGTTCTCTTCGCTGGGGTCTTTCTGGTTCACCAGAACGACCATGCGATTGCTGCTCAGTGCCGCTTCAACCGCGACCAGACTGCCTTCTGCAACCAGTGACAGTGGGAAAATAATAAACGGATAGACGGTTGCCTCGCGATTGGGGATGACCGGCAATACTTCGGGAATCTGAAGATCTTGTTCGATCTTACCTCTGGCCTTCATGCGCTCTCCTAGTCCGGCAGCCCGCGGGAACAAAACCCGAAAACGATGCCAGCCTAGCATTAGATCATTGCAGGGACGTCGATTCAAGTCATTTCTGGGGGTATTTCGAAGTGAGGCACAATAGTACGGTCGTAGTTCTGCTCAGAACCCTGAAAACAGTCGGTAATTCCGAACGTGGCAAAGCGGGAAAAACCAAGCTATGACAGCTGGCCGCGTCCTTCTCCTCGCACCTTGCCAAGTGCCCCAATTGCCACCTGAGAAGTTATTTCGGTGCGGACCCTAAGTCTGAACAGGAGGCGGTCTAAACACGGGTGAAACAGAGTCTGTGCTCGTTTAATGATTAGGCCTTTCCACCTGCCAGAGCCAGGCAATGACTGAAGAAATGCGATGTCGCGAAACCGCAGCAATCTTGGTAAGGGTCTAAGGTGGGCTATGGGGCGTGAGTACATGGTGCAAGACTCGAAGCGAACCTGACCGGACAGAGCCAACGACGGAGCATTGCAGGAAGGAAAGTTCATCGAAGAGTTTGAGACGACACCAATTCTTCAATTACTGGTCTTACGCGAAGAATGAAGATGCACGGCTTCGTTCAAAATCGGGCATCTGCACAGAGGGCAACCCGTCATTTCGTCACGCTGTGGCTATTATGTGCGAAGACAACCCATCTTTTGGTAGATTCTGCTCCAACAAGCGAGAACAAATTCGAATGAGGGAGATGTTCCCAATTTAAAGGCAGGCCAGATCAGTCGCACTCAATAACCAGGTTCTTCTGGTTCGCCTCAAAGATCGCGGGGGCCGTTGGTGCGTCTTATGCCATGGGAGTTTCACTGGCCTGGCGAGAAAGCTGAAGTAACGCTTCCCGCACTGGCGCGGCTTTGTTCTCGAAGACCTCTGCAGAGATCAAACCTTCCTGGAATAGGTCCTCCAAATTGGCGATCGTGGCCCGTTTCGCTCGGGCCTCAGCGCGCAACTCAGCTTGCTTCATCTGGGCCTCAGCACGAGCCTCGGCTTGCTTCATCCGCTCCTCAAAGCGGGCCTCGGCAATCATCTCGCCTTCATGATGTATATGCTCTGTGATGGTGGATGCCACAAATGTCATCTTGACCTCCTTCTTAACCTTATCGACCGTTTTTTTTGTAAGTTGCGCGTAATATGAGACAAAACGCTCGATCAGAAGCTTCTGATCACTGGTCAAATCATCTTCCTGATCCGCTGCCGCCTGGTAAATTTCACGGATCAGGTCTTTGCGATCGCAGCCAGAATCGTCTGCCTTCAGCGCCATGATCTTGAGGAACAACGACTGCTGCTTTATCAGCTTCGCACTCTTATGCTACTTCAGCTTTATGATATCATAAGGGATGCGAATGATCCCAGTTTCCTTTGTGTAGGCGAATGGAAAGCTGTTGTTGACAGGCTTGACCCAATGCGCCTCATCTGAGTAAAAGGCAATGCCCCATACAGGCAACTGGCGCAACATTTCCGGGTCTACCTATTGCGTCCGAGCGGTTCGTTAGAGGGTGCTTTCGGATGCGCGGGGCAAGGGTCGGCGAACTGGAAGATTCCTTGTTCGTGGTCATGGCTGCCAATGACATTTTTGTCTTTCATTGAGGCGGGAAAATTGAAGTCTTTGGACAACGCGATCACACCTGTCGATCGCGCTGGATTGGGCGCTCACGAAATAGTTGACAGAGCTACGGGGGTCACTGAACTCGAATCGTGGCATAAAAGAGCAAGGCCGTTCACATCTCGGATGCCAGGGACGCCCAATCCAAGCTGCGAGCTCCATGGGCCTGGGCGGTTTTTTCCGCGTCCTCACGGGACTGGTAGGCGACCAGCGGTGTGCCCATAATGCCGACGCGTTTCAGGCCCAAAACGAAGCTGGCTTCTCCGACAGGTGCCCAGGGTTGTTCTGCAAGATCAAGCGCCAGTGGGTCATTGGCGGGATCAAGTACCTCGACAAAAATCGCCAGCGCCTTCCCGTGCGGGGAGGGCGCGGCCTGGTAGTGGTACAGGTCGCCGAGCGAACAGAAGAAGGTGCGTGTTCCATCGCGATGCACCAGTTGGCCTCGTGGGGCGGGTTGCTCAGCCACCACCATGCCACAGGTGGCGCATTCAGAGGTGCCTATCGATTCCCAGGTCAGAGGCTGTTCAGCTTCCTGACGGGAGTTGCCACAGGCGGCCAGCAGCAATAAGATCATGGGGGTGGCGGTTTTCATGGTGCCTCCTATATGGAATCATTTTAACACACTCAACTCCTGGCGCGATTCAAGAGTAGAATACTGGCCAGGAGGGGCAGGCAGATCCAACCCGTCCAGATAAGACCGGCAATCAGTTCTCCTGGCAGGCCAACACCTAGACCCAGGTTGGCCAGTACTTCCTCACCGGCAAACCATGCAAGCATCTGCACACGGAAGAGTCCGGCGGGGTTGCTGAGCACCAAACCACCCACCAATTCCTGGGAAAGGGCCCCATCACTGATAACCAACAGGCCCAGTAGAGAGAGGTCGTAGAAGAAGACCAGTAGGAACCAAACGCAGACCACCACACTGACGGCGGTGACCTGGCGTTGAAAGAGGGTTGAGATAAGAATGCCGATGGAGAGAAAGGCGGCACCCAAAAGCAGCGTCTGACCGGTCATGGCCAGTAGGAAGCGCCCGCCCTGCTGATTGATGAGTAAGGCCGCAGACAGACCAATGGTAACGGCACAGACCAGTGCCACAAGGCGGCCGGAGAATTTGGCCAGCACCACTTCAGCCTTGGTGACGGGCAGAGAGAAGAGCAGACCCAGGGTATTGCGCTCCCGTTCACCAACCACGGCATCATGGCCGAGAATCAGGGCCACCAGGGGCACGAAGAGACCAGCCAGGGTCACCAGACTTGGGCCCGTCAAAGCACCTGCCGCATCCTCGCCCAGACCCCTGCCATAGAGCCCTATGCCCATCGCCAAAAGGGCAAACAAAGCGCTGATCACCAGGACCCAACGGTCCCGTGTTCGTTCCAATAATTCATGCCAGGCCAGAGCTCTTGCCACACGTCTCATCAGCTTACCTCCCGCAACAGGCTCTCGTAAACATCGTCGAGGCCCGGCTCATTGACGCGAATGGCACTGACTGTCTCTTCGTCCAGGTGCTTCTGGTTCATCAGCTCCAAGAGCGCGTCTGGAGGGATTTCTACCATTAACCGCTTGCCTTCATGGCGAAAGGAACTGACCCGGTCCCAACTGCGGATTTGGTCCAGGAAGAGGTGCACCCGGCAGCCGTCGCCGAAGAGGTCGAAATCAACCTTGATTGGCAGGCCGGCGCGGCCACGTAGTTCCGCCGGCGTACCTTCTGCCCGCACTTTGCCCGCGACGATCAGGCAGAGGCGGTCAATACGGTGTTCCATGAGGGTCAAGTCGTGACTGGAGACCAGGACGAAGCGCTCTTTTTCGCGCCATTCTTCCAGCACTGACCAGAGCACGGTCAGGCCCTGCTGGTCCAAACCGCCAGTCGGTTCGTCTAGGATTAGGAGTTCGGGCTCGCTCAAGATGGCAATCCCCAGCCCCAGCCGTTGGCGCATGCCCCTGGAGTAGGTGCGCACACAGCGTTTCGCCGCATCAATTAGCCCGATCCTCTCCAGCACTTCGTCTATACGACGCCGTTTAAGGCCCCGGGCCGATGCAAAAAAGCGCAGCACTTGCCTTCCGCTAAGGTTTTCCGGAAAGGCCACCGCCTCGGGCAAATAACCCAGACAGTGCTTGAAATCTTTGTTTGGCCGGGTGGGTTGACCATCCACGATCAGGCCGCCTTTCTGGGGTTTCACCAAGCCGAGCACGACCTTGATCAGTGTCGATTTTCCTGCACCGTTGGGCCCTACCAGCATCATGACCTCACCCTTCCTACAATGCAGATCAACCCCCTTGAGCACATGGTTGGCGGCAAAGCTCACTTCTATTCCGGAAAGCTCAATCGTTTTCATTTTTGTCGTCCTTGATGGCCGGGGCTCTGTCCACCACGGTGGGTACCCGAAAAATTGGTAGGGCGCGTTCCAGGTAACTCAACAGCTCGACTGCCGGGCTGCGCATCAAGATGGCTGAGGATGGGTAGCGATAAAC
>Ga0316189_10007217_pt1 | contig 10533 bp, 8 predicted proteins | sample LowCovwburrow_MG_FD_204930 | JGI IMG/M metagenome (GOLD analysis project Ga0316189, IMG submission 204930) | Coastal sediment microbial communities from Maine, United States - Lowes Cove worm burrow | ecosystem: Environmental > Aquatic > Marine > Coastal > Sediment | place: USA: Maine... | reverse complement strand
AGAACTGGCAAACAAGGAGGGAATCTCGCTGCGCACCGGCTGCTTTTGCAATCCCGGAGCAGGTGAAATTGCAGAAGGGCTGACGACGGAGGATATGATCGTCGGAATGAACAGTGGCCCGGATTTGAGCTTGCCCCATTTTGTGCAGGTGATTCAGCACCGGGGGAATAAGAGCGCCGGTGCAATTCGTATCTCGGTCGGCCTGGCAACGAACTTTGCCGACGTGTATCGTTTTATGTATTTTGCGGCTGGCTTTCGAGACAAGACAAATATAAATATTGGTGAAGTGACGTTTGATATTCAATCTTGCCGTGTGATTCGGGATGGCAGCTAGGGATTTGGGTAAAGGTCGTTGACTTTTATCTGATCATTTTAAACTCCCATTGGCACCGGTAGCCAGCGCTTTTTCTGCCGGGTTAGCCACCAAAAGCCGCCTCGGAAATTTCCACGGCTGATCCATTGCCCTTGACGATGGAATTCATCTTGCCCATCGTGGTCGGCAGAATGGTTTGGATAAAAAATTCGGCGGTTTTGAGTTGACCTTCGTAAAATTCGACATCTTTTTTCTTAGCGCCGCCGTCAAGCTTCTGTTTTGCCAATGCTGCCCGCCACAATAACATCCAGGCCATGACAACATCACCCATGACTTCCATAAACGGAAAGGCATGGGCAAAGGCGACTTTAAACTGGGGTGACAGCGCGCTCTTGCCGATGTGCAGGGCGACCTCTCCCAACCGATTGACAGCCGTCTCGAATTCGACGCTCAGTTCTTCCAATCCTCTTGTTTCCTTTGCCATGGCAATGGTTTTTTGGATTTCCCCCAGGAGGTTCATGAACACCCGGCCTTTCGCCATTCCCAGTTTGCGCCCCAGAAGATCCATGGCCTGAATACCGTCCGTACCCTCGTATATCGACGTGATCTTGCAGTCCCTGACGAGCTGCTCAACCGGATATTCTTTGATGAAGCCGTATCCGCCGTAAACCTGCACGGCTTCAACACAGACATCAAAACCCCGTTGAGCGCAGTATGCTTTCACCAGGGGTGTCAGCAAATCACCAAACCCTTTATAAAATTCTCTTTCCTCTGATCCGGTCGCCAGGGCTTCCTTATCGAGGCACTGGCCCACATAATAAACAAAGCTGCGCATCCCTTCCACATAGGCTTTCATTCCCAGCAACATCCGGCGCACATCCGGATGCCGGATTATCGGCACCTGGGGCGCATTGGGATCTTTGCCTTTTTCGAGATCCCGGCCCTGAACCCGTTCGCGGGCATAGTTGAGCGCGTACAAATAGGCGGTCGACGCATAATTAAAGGCCTGAAAGCCAACTCCCAGGCGCGCTTCATTCATCATGTAAAACATGATCTTCATGCCCTGACGTTCTTCTCCGAGAAGCAATCCCCGGCACTTGCCTTTGCCGCCCAGGGTCATGGAGCAGGTCGAACTGGCGTGAATCCCCATTTTTTCTTCGATGCCCGTACAAACGACATCATTTTCTCCAACCAGGCTTCCGTCTTCGTCAACCCATATTTTGGGAACGATGAAAATAGAAATGCCTTTGGTACCCGGTGGATCACCTTCAATTCGTGCCAGAACCGGGTGAATGATATTTTCCGCCAGATCATACTCCCCATTGGTGATAAAAATCTTGTTTCCGGTGATGGAATAAGTGCCGTCGGGATTTTTCACAGCAGTGGTCGTCAGCGCGCCGACATCCGAACCGGCCATGGGCTCGGTCAACAGCATGGTGCCGCCCCATTGAGCAGTATAAAGATTTTTTAAGAATATGTCTTTCTGCTTTTGGGTGCCGAAAATTTCGATCATCTTACCGGTGCCGTGGCCCATGCCGGCATAATTCGCCACCGCCCAGTTGCTGCCGATCAGATATTCGGCGACCGCCTGGGATATGTTGTTGGGCAACCCCTGCCCGCCCCATTCCGGATCCTCAGTTAAGGATGTCCACTCCCCTTCAACAAAAAGTTGATAGGCCCGATGAAAACATTCCGGAACTTTTACTTGACCGTTATCAAAGCACAGCCCCTCTTTATCACCCACCGCATTGGTCGGCAGCAGCTCCTTTATCGCGAAATTTCGCGCTTCGGTGATAATCATTTCAAAAGTTTTTTTATTAAAATCCTTGTACTTATCTAGTCCGGTCATCTCATCTGTTTTTAATTGTTCATACAGAACAAAATCGATGTCCCGCCGGTCCGCTATCATCTGTGCCATTGATCTATGTTTCTCCTTTCATATAGTATTCATTAGTAAAGCGAACCGCAGAACATAGAAGGTGGAATCATTGGAATGACGAATTACGATTGACGATTGACGATTGACAAGTTGCGGATGTCGCTCTCCGAGGCGTAGGCGCTACAATCCCTACGAGCCGGAGGCTTCGCTCTGCTCTTTTAAAAATAAAAAAATAGAAAGAATTCCTTAATTCGTCATTCGTCAATTTTAAGCCTACAACCCCAGGTAAGTTTTCCGCAGCACCTCATCTTGCATCAGATCGTCTCCGCTGCCCTCCGCAATAATTTTACCGGCAGAAAGCACATAATTGCGGCCGGCCATTGCAAACACTGCACCGACCTCCTGTTCCACCAGCAAGACGGTGATTCCCATGTTTTTAATTTCTTCGATTTTCTTAAAGACCTCTTCTTTCATAATCGGCGCAAGACCGGTGGAGGGTTCATCGATGCACAGCAGCTTGGGATTGGACATCAAGGCTCTGCCGATGGCCAACATTTGCTGCTCGCCGCCGGACAGGGTTCCGGAAATCTGCTTTGATCTTTCTTCAAGCCTGGGAAATAACTGATAGACATTGGCAAGATTTTTCTGTACCTGTTTTTTCTTTTTTACCAGATATGCGCCGGCAAACAGGTTCTCGATGACCGTCATTTCGCGAAAAGGTCGTCTTCTTTCAGGACAGTGGATCAGCCCTTTTTGGGTAATCTCATGGGCCGGAACCTGCTCGATGGACTCGCCCTCAAATACCACTTTGCCTTTCAGGGTGATATCACCCTCGGTCGTACCGCGATGGATGCTTTTCTCCCAAATCACCAAACCGGTAATGGCCCGCAGCAGTGTCGATTTACCGGCACCGTTGGGACCCACCAGACTGACCAGCTCGCCGTCTTTGACGTGCATGCTGAGGTCATTGATGATCATGGCCTTATCAAAACAAACCGTTAGATTTGAAACTTCCAGCAGCAATTACTTGCCTCCTTCTCCCAGGTAACATTCGATGACGTTTTTATCGGCACAAACTTTTTCGGGCGAACCATCCGCTACCATGGTCCCGAAGTTCAGGACGATCACGCGGTCGGCGATCTTCATCAACTGTTGCAGCTTGTGCTCGATGATCACCATTGCCGGGCCTTCACTGTGCAGCCGGCCGAAGCGCCCCCCTTTGTGTAATCGTTTAATTGATTTGGCCATGAGTTCTGTTTCGGCCGGGCTCAATCCCCCGAAAGGCTCGTCCAGCAGCAACAACTCCGGTTCGGTGGCAATGGCGCGAGCCACTTCAAGGCGTTTAAGATCTCCCTGAGAAAGGGTTGACGCCTTCTCCAGGGCCATATCCGATATACCGGCAAATTCAAGCGCATCCATAGCCTTGGCTTCAATTCGTTTCACCCATTCGCCCCGTTTCATGGATCTGGGTGACAGGCAAGGCACCATTACATTGGCAATAATCGGCAACCGTCGAAAGGGCCGCATGTTCTGAAAGGTACAGGCAATTCCGAGATTGACAATGTCCCAGGTTTTCATTCCGACAATTTTTTTGCCTTTAAATTTGATCATGCCGGAATCCAATTTTAAAATTCCTGTTATTAACCTTAACAGCGTGGTTTTCCCGGCACCATTCGGCCCGATAAGACCGATAATTTCATCGCGTGCCATACTGAAACTGACATCGCTGACAGCTTTCAACCCACCGAAACTCTTTGAAATAGTATCAACTTCCAAAAAGGGTGTGCCCATTTCAAATTTCCTCCGCCTCTTCTCTCAACTCCCGCCGCGAGACTTTTCCCACATCCGTTTTCGGGAGTTCTCCCCGAAATTCGATAATACCCGGAACTTTATAATGAGCCAGGTTCTGGCGGCAAAATTCCATTATCTCTTCCTCAGATACCTTGCCGCGGGCTTCACTTTGCAAAACAACGTAGGCTTTGATTATATTGCCTACCTTGGGATCCGGCACACCGACGACACCGGCAGCTTTAATTTGGGGATGCTTGTACAAAACCTCTTCAACATGGCGGGCAAATACGGAATAGCCTTTATATTTAATCAGATCTCTTTTGCGGTCAAAGAAATGAAAATAGCCCTCCTCATCCATCCTTACCAGATCACCGGTCCTGAGCCATTTTTTCCCATCGAACTCAATAAATGTTTCCTGATAGCTTTCAGGGCGTTTCCAGTAACCCTGCATGATGTTCGGGCCATTGAGTATTAACTCGCCCACTTCGTCCACCGGCATAAACTCCTTACCGTCGATGTCAACGATGGCAGCGTTGACCCCGGGCAAAGGCACTCCAAAAGAGCCGGTTTTGGGTCTATCAAATGGGGTGCTGTGACTGACGGCGGTGGTTTCCGTCATGCCGTAACCTTCCAAAATTTTTGAATGGGTGCGTCTTTCCCACCCTTCAATCGTGGATTGGTGAAGGGTATCCGCTCCGCAGGCTATTAACTTCAGCCGCTTCCAGTTGACCCGGTCGGTTTTCTCATATTCTTTCAGATATTCAAACAAAGTGGGAACACCATAAAAGCCGGAAGCTTGATAACGCTCCATGGCTGTAAGAATATCATCAATATCCGGTGTCGTGAAAAGCACAATGGTGGCTCCTTGCGCCAAACCATTGAGCATCACGACAACCTGACCATAAATGTGGAAAAACGGTAAGAACGCAATGATCTTTTCCTGGCCCTCCTCAAATATCGGCCAGAAAGACAACGTCTGCATCATGAGCGCCACCATGTTGTAATGGGTTAAGACAGCGGCCTTGGGAAGCCCGGTCGTTCCTCCCGTATATGGCAGGGCGGCAATGTCTTTATGGGGATCGATGGTGATGCCCGGATTTTGGGCCGGGTATTTTTTTATCAGATCTTTAAATGCGAGCAGGCCTGCCTGTTGGATATGTTCCGGTGTAGGGACTTGCATTCCACTGTAAGCTTTTCCCAACGCGTTTTTACCAAAGGCGCGTTTGAGGGCCGGAAGATAGTCGCCGATGCTCGACAGAATTATATGGTCCAAACCGACACTGGCTTTCTCAACGTTGTCATAAAGGATGTCTTCGCAGATGATCGTTTTTGTTTCACTGTCCTCTATCTGGTGTTTGACTTCCTGGCTGGTGTAAACCGGGCTGATCGGCGTTACCCTGGCACCGACTTTTAAGGCGCCGATATAAGCAATCACATACTGGGGGCAATTTAGCAGATATAATGCCACCGTCTCCCCTTTGGCCACTCCAAGACCTGCCAGCGCCGCCGCAAATCGATTGGTCAACTTTTTCAATTCTCCGTATTTGATCTTTTTGCCATAGAAAATCAGAGCGGCCTTACCACTGTATTTATCCGCCATCTCGTCGAATAATTGCGGCACGGATTTCTCGGGGACCTCCACGTCAGGGGGAACACCTTCGGGGTAGTACTTTAACCAAGGTTTGGACATGTAAACTTCTTTTGGATCCATTTATGTGATTTCTCCTCCCCGGTTTTGTTTCACGATTTAAATCTGAACTTATATAGTGAAGACGTATAACCTGATCATTTAAATCCGAAATCCGAAACACGAAGCACGAAACAAATTCGAATGACAAAAACATAAAACCGACACGGTATTGACCGTTAAAATATAGTTTGATGGGTATTGCCATCAGGCTTCGTGATTTTGCTTTCTCCGTTTTAAGCATTTGAATATTAGAATTTTGAATTTGTTTCGCATTTCGATATTCGAATTTCGAGTTTCGAGTTTTACTTAGCTACGCTTTTTTCTCCCCAGGTTGGTAGAACCTATTCGGGTCTACCACTGGAAGTGTTGGCTTAATATCGGAGTTATATGTTTTAATGCATGCTTGCATCGCAAATCCGGCATGTTTTACGGGTAGCCACGTTTCGAATCTTGCACCGGGGGCACTCATTTTCGATTTTATCCCTTATCCATGGCAGCAAACCCTGGGGCATAAAAAGCAATATGAGCAAAATGACGATGGCAAACAGTAACATTCTGAGTTCCGGCCAAAATCGAAAAAATTCAAGCAACGGGAACAGAATAAAAACAGCACCGACTGGCCCCCAGATCGTCACCACTCCCCCAAAAACCGCCCAGATAACGACCTGGAACGACATGGACACTTCCAGGGTTGAGGGTCCCGCAATCCGCATGAAATGGGCATACAATCCACCGGCTATGCCGGCAAAAAAACCGCTGAGACAAAATGCCATCAGCTTGTAACGGGTGGTGTTGATGCCCGAAGCGCGCACCGCAACTTCATCCTCCCGGATGGCATGAAAAATAATCCCGATATTGGAATCGGTTATTTTCCACATAACCACTACCAGGACAACCATAACGACCACGGTAATATAGTACTGAGCAACCCGTGACCGGACGAGGCGATCTATACCGGATATACCCAGTTCCCCGCCGGTAATCTCCGGAACAGCAAACACGATACCCATTAAAATAATGGGAAACGCCAGGGTGGTCAAAGCTAGGTAGGTGCCTCTTAAGCGGAGACAGGGTATACCGATAATCAAACCCGCCAGGACAGAGGCCAGGGCACCGAGCGGAATACTTCCCCACGGCGGTAAGTGAAAGTGCAGGTTCAGCATTGCAGCCCCGTAAGCCCCGACACCAAAGAAAAGGGCATGACCAAAATTCATCTGACCGGTGAAACCGGACAACAGGTCCCAGCTGGCTGCAAAAATGGCGAATATACTGGTCAAAATCAGAATTCGCAAGAAATAAGGATCCTGCGTAATCATCGGCAATCCAAGCAATATCAAAAAGAATACTGCGACAACCATGCGACTGGGGAGAACGAGGATCTCGCCTTTTATAACGGTAATTAATTTTCTAACGTAGAAACGAATTAGATCCATGCCTATCTCTCTTCCTCAAACGCGATGCCGAATAAGCCTTCCGGCCGGATTAGCAATACCAATATCATGATGGAAAGCGCCACCGAACCCTTGAGAAAAGCACCCATGGGAATCAGGAAAACCACCGCTGCTTCAGCGAATCCCAGAATATAAGCAGCGAAAAAACTCCCCTTAATGCTACCCAATCCACCCAGAACCACCACCGCCATCATCATTATCAACGGATGCAACCACATAAAGGGCTCCACGATGGTCAACGGTACAATCACCGCACCCGTGAAACCTGCCAGCGCAATGGATATACCGACGGTATACAGGGCCACCCGGCTCTCATTCATTCCCATGAGGTTGGCCACCTCCCGGTCCTGGGCAGTTGATCGGATAGCCAGTCCCAGCTTTGTCTGCATGAGTAGGAGCCGGAGTGCGCCGAGAATGACCAGGGCAGCGATAAGTGTGATCAGTTGCTGATAAAATATCTTTCTGTCGAAAATCGTAAAAAATCCCTGCATCAAAGCAGGCACACTGCGGTAGTCTCCGGAAAAAATAAGCAGCATAACCTCCTGTAAGGCAATGGCCAGGGCGATGGTACCAATTAACACTGCGGCCTCATGCTCTCTGATCGGTGCGATAAATATCCGATAGGTGACCATACCCAAAAGGGTAACCAACGGCACGGCGATCAACATTCCCACGATCGGGTGATATCCCATATTGTAGGTCACAAAATAGATACAATAAGCAGCCACCATGTAAAATGCCGTATGCGCTATATTCACAATGCGCGCAACGCCGAATATCAGAGAGAAACCGATGGCTAAAAGCGCGTAAGTACTACCGTTGATCAGGCTGGTAATGATAATATCGAGAACCATGCAACCTCACTCTCTGTGTCAAAATGAGGCCCCTCCCCGCACAACGGGAAGGGGCGGTTTTGAGATAAAGATAGTGTGCTATAGGTTGAGCGGTTCAGGGTTCAACGTTCCGGCTTGAAAAAACCTACGCAGTTCGTATCAAAGGGATTGGGTCTTCATCTGGTTATAAATCCGTCTCACCCAATGGGTTAGGAAGGGTATGCCGGATTTTGATGAATATTGGGAAAAGTATCCATCGGTTGTAACCTTTGAACCCTGAACCCCGGAACCCTGAACGGGCATGTCTATTTTTTATATTTCTCAACGATCCACGGCGCAATCTTGTAAGGCACCATCCCCTTATACGTAACTTCAGGGGCGCCCTCGGCGGCTTTCCATTTGTTCGGCCAAACGCCGACCTGCTCGCCGTCCTGCCATTGAACCCCCAGGCTGGTCAGATAGCCCGGACCCCACTTCAGATCGTGCAGCGGCCGACCCTGGTCATCTTTGAGATACGCGACTGTCCCCGCAGGCGACTTAAACTCACGCGTTTCCATCACCTTGACGAGTCGATCTGAATCGAGGGTGCCGGTCATTTCGATCGCCGGCACAATACTGTAAATGATTGCAGTATAGGTGTCCGCCGTATAGGTCGGTGTTTCCCCGAACCTTTTGACATAGGTATCGATGAAGGGTTTGGTCAGTTCATTGGCCTCGACATTGCGGTTATAGGTATTGAGCGTCATGACATAGTTGCCCATGCCCTGGGTGGCCTGCCAGAAACCGTCCTTTTGCGCTTCGACATTGATGCCCACCAGCGCCGCGGGTATTTTGAGTTCGCCGGCTTGCCGGGCAAAGGGAATCCCGACCGAAGATGAAAAGAAGGTTAAAATGACATGGGTGTCGGCCCGCTGAATGGCCGAAAGCTCAGCGGTCACATCCGTGGCCACGGGTGATGGGCGCCAGACACCGGAAATCTCGTGGCCCAGTTTGGGAATGAATCCTTGGGCGGCGGGAATCAGGGGATCCGCCCACATGGCCTTTTCGGCCACCACGGCGACTCTTATTTTGGGAATGTTCAAGGTTGCTTTCATGATGCCGGCCACGGTGGCCATGTGAATGAACGCAGTTCTGACCAGGAAGCTGGAATTAAATGGCGTTCCCCGGAAAAAGTATTTGTAGGTATCATAATCTTTGGCGACTCGGGTACAGAGTTCGGGATGGGCGGCCCCGCAACCGATAAAAATTTTTTTGTAGTCCATGGCAATATCCTGCATCGCCAGCACGGCCTCGCTCCTGAAACCGCCCACGACAAAATCCACCTTTTCCCTGGTCATCAGCAGCTCCATGGCGTTGGTGGCATCGGTGACGTTTAAGAATTCATTGGAATCCGCTTTGACCAGTTCGATTTCCATTTTCTTGTCGCCGACCTGAACCCCCCCTTTGGCATTGATCTCCTCAGCGGCCATTAGGGCACCGTTCCAATGTCCTTTGCCCTGCACAAACTGCATCGGGCCGATCACCCCGATTTTTATGGTTTTAGCGCCCCAGGCCGGAAAACAGATGACCAGTACAACAAAGGATACCAGGAAAACAACAGGTACTGATTTAAAATTCTTCATGACAGCCCCTCCTTGTGGTTTAGGTTACGAAATTACCATTTGTTTATATTGACAAATATCTCTAATATTATAAGTGCTATTTATTGATCAAAATATGGATATATGTCAAGACAAAAGATAAAGAGGGCTTTTAATACTGAATAGCATTCAAAGACCTGTCTAACAGTAAATAAAAGGAGATCTTCAAAGAACTGGATCGTCTGGCCCCTGCTCATACACCATTGGCTACCAACACCTCATCCATACCGATCACTCGCCTTGCCCGGGTCACCGCGAACCCCGAGAGGCTGCTGGGACTCCATTTCTTCGGCCCCGTTCCTTTTATGGGGCTGGTGGAGGTGGTTAAAGGGGAGCAAACTTCCGAGGAGATATTCCAGCAGGGTGTCCGGTTCGTCACCTCTTTGGGGAAGACCCCGGTCAAGGTGCACAAAGACATCCCGGGATTTGTCATGAATCGCATATTTTCCGCCGCATTCCGCGAATGCCTGGATCTGGTCAGCGACGGCGTCGTTAGCCCGCAGGACATTGATTTAGGCATGCGGTTGGGATATGGCTGGAATGTCGGGCCCTTTGAGATTGCCGACAATGCCGGCCTGGACACCTTTGTCCGGGTAGGCGAATCCATGCATGCCCTGGGGGAAGATCAGCTGGTTAGCAAATCAGATCTGATCCAACGCATGGTTGATAGGGGACATCTGGGGAAAAAGGCCGGGCAAGGATTTTACAAGTATGGTGAGGATGGGAAAAAGATTCAGGGGGAAGATGGTTGAGAAGTCAAAATAGATTGAATTCGGAAGGTGAAAAAAAAACCTCGCAGATATTGGTTGATTTAGTTGGGTTAAGAGGTTCGCGCATTGAAAGACAAAATTAAAGGTCTAATTTCAATACTTGCACCTCTTCGGCGCTGAAACCGAAGTCGGCCAAAACTGCATCTGTATGTGCCCCCGGCTCTGG
>Ga0316189_10007215_pt1 | contig 10534 bp, 14 predicted proteins | sample LowCovwburrow_MG_FD_204930 | JGI IMG/M metagenome (GOLD analysis project Ga0316189, IMG submission 204930) | Coastal sediment microbial communities from Maine, United States - Lowes Cove worm burrow | ecosystem: Environmental > Aquatic > Marine > Coastal > Sediment | place: USA: Maine... | reverse complement strand
GAGCGCAATCGGGCGCGCTAGCCTCTGCGGCCTACCCTCGAACTACTGCGGACCAAAATATGTCAATCGAATTTCCGGCACTGCCTTACTCCATCGATGCGCTGCAACCCCATGTCTCCCAGAAAACCCTGGAATTCCATTACGGCAAGCATCACAAGGCTTACGTCGACAAGCTTAACGCGGCCATTGTTGACACCGTTTACGCACAACAAACGCTCGAAACGATAATTCTCGATTCGCATTCCGCTGCGGACGCCGCGGTATTCAACAATGCGGCGCAAGCGTGGAACCATACGTTCCTCTGGAACAGCATGGCGCCCAATGGCGGCGGTGAACCATCAGGAGCGCTTGCCGACGCCATTGATCAGCGTTTCGGCAACCTCGCCGCCTTTCGCGATGCCTTCAAGCAGTCGGCGCTGGGACAGTTCGGCAGCGGCTGGACGTGGCTTGTTGCAACCCCAGAAGGGCTGGACATCATCAATACTGGCAATGCCGAAACCCCGGTCACCAGCAGCGCCGTGCCACTGCTAACCCTTGATGTGTGGGAACACGCCTACTACCTCGACTATCAGAACAAGCGCGACGCGTATATCGATGCTTTTCTTGATCACCTGATCAACTGGGACTTCGCCCTGCAAAATTTTGACGCTGGCCATAGCACGGCCTGATTGAACCAACACCCCTACATACAGAAGGAAAACCATGAAAATCATTACCTACCCTGCCCTGATGGCTACGCTTGTATTAGCAGGCTGCTCAGAGAGCCCTGACGATTCGAAAGTGGAAGTCGCTGTTACCGATGCGGCGGAAGAAGTGGAAGCTGCTGTCGTTGCTGCGACAGAGGCAGAGCAAGGACTGTGTCTGGACGCGGGCCCGCAAACGCCGCGCGACATCTCCAGCAAATTGGGCCTGAACCTCGATGATTTTAAGATGGCGCCACCGGCCAGCGAAATGAACCTTTGCAACATACACACGCACACCAACGCCGAGCACAAGGCATCTGGCTTTAGCGTCTTCGTCAGCGATCAGGATGATGGCGGATACGCGTGTAACGAGACGTCCGAGCTAACGGCAGCCGAACTTGAGGCAGCACCGGGGGCGTATCAAGGCGTAAAGCCGGGAGACACCATTGAAGTACACTGGGTGCACACGACCTGTGATGCGACGCCGGGACCCGGACTTGGCGCTTGCCTTCCCGAGGGCTGTGAAAATCCGCTGTTTCGCGTAGAAGCGCAGGCGTTCCTCGTTGTGAACGACAGCCAGGCACTGGATTTCAATCAGATGGCCTACGGTGGCAACCGGGTTGATGGTCGACCGCAGGCAAAGCTGATCCCGACGAACACGGGTGACCCCGTCGTTTTCCGCGGCTCGACAACCGGCCCGAGTTACGACCAGCAAAGCTGCTCCGCGCTGAAGGTCACCTGGAGCGTACGGCCGCAGTGTGCGAAATTGGACATCAACTCGCTGCACCTTTGGGCTGAGAACGGCAACGCTTTTGAGGAAACGAAATCTCACGGTGTGCGCCAGCTGGTAACTGCACCGGAACTCCTGTCGCCGATCAAATAGCAGAAACCAGGCGACTGGCAGTTTGAATGACCGAACCGCTACCGATCTCAGAATGGGGTCGGTAGCGGTTTTTTCGTTGCTAGCTGAATTTATTGGGTCGTAACACCGAGATATCGGCGGTGAACAACACCATCGCGTAGTTCTCGTAATAAAGATCCTGAACCTGCACAGCAATCTTCTCCGCGAGGCCTGGATTACAAAGCACCTCTATTCGCACGTTGCTGCTGCTCTGCCATCCAGCGTTACGGACACCACGACTGCCCGCACCGCGAGCATCGGTCACGGTGTAGCCTGTTGCCCCCAACCGACGCAGAAGCTCGCAAATGTCCTGCTCAAGAATCGCCTCGGTCACAATGGTCACAATTTTGCAGGGATATTCAGTCACAGCGATTAACCTCCGAGGCCTTGCAGTCCTTGTGCGATTGCATAGTAGACCGGAATGCCGATAAAGATATTGAATGGAAATGTTACGCCCAGTGAGGCTGTCAGAGGAAGCGATGGATTCGCGTCTGGCACTGCAATGCGCATTGCAGCAGGCGCAGCAATATAGGAAGCACTGCCCGCCAAGACCGCCAGCAGGGTCACACCCCCGACGTTAAGCCCGATCAGGGTTCCTATCAATGCGCCGACACAGGCCATCGGCAATGGCACCAACAAGCCGAACAGAATCAAGAACACACCGTGCTGCCGCAGCGCCTGCCCCTGACTGGCTGCAATCAAGCCCATTTCGAGCAAGAAAAGCGCCAGCAACCCCTTGAAAAGATCAAAGAACAGCGGCTCGAGGGGCTGGACTCCCTGCGGCCCTGCTATCCAGCCAATCAGCAGGCCACCGACCATGAGCAGAATGCTTTTTCCGAAGACGATCTCGTGCATGACCCGGCCCCACGCCTGGGAACGATCCGACAGGCCTTTCGCGATAAGAATACCGACGATGATGGCGGGCACTTCTAATAAGACAAGAAACAGCGGAAGCTGAGAATCGTAGGCGATGTTGCGATCATTGAGATAGGCAATGCCCACAGCGAACGTTGCAACGCTAACACTGCCATAGTGCGCCACCAGCGATGCGGCATCGGCGCGGCCAGTGCGACCAAGACGGGCCAGCGGGTATAAGACAAAGGGCATGATAAAGCCCATCGCAAGCACCGCCGCAACCTGCGGCAGCAGCCCCGACATCGACGACTTCGACAGCTCAACGCCGCCTTTCAGGCCGATGGCCAGCAACAGGAGGATACTCAGCAACTCATAGATCGCTGGCGGCAGCTTAAGATCGGATTTGGCAACGCCTGCGATTACGCCGAGCACGAAAAACAGAATTACCGGATCTAGTGACATCGTTGACCAAAGCCTTTGCGTTTCATGAATTCGAGTTCCGGATTAGTTGGGCCGCAGCGTTTTACGCAAGCGATCAATCTGCACGGTAATATCGTCAAGCTGCCGATGCAGGGCCTCTCGCTCATCATGCGCCACGTGCGCCTCGGCCCTCAATGCCTGTGATGTCTCTTCCTGAAAAATCTGCATCGAATTCACAACCAACGCGATGAACAGATTCAAAACGGCGAAAGTCGTAACAACAATGAATGGCACGAAGAAAACCCACGCCAGGGGATAAACCTCCATGACGGGACGCACAATGCCCATCGACCAGCTTTCCAGTGTCATGATCTGGAAAAGACTGAACATCGACTCGCCAATTGAGCCGAACCAGTCCGGAAACACAGCGCCGAACAATTTTGTGGCCATCACGGCGGCTACGTAATAAACCAACAGCAGTACCGCAAGTATCGATCCCATACCGGGCAGCGCATAGAGCAACGCACCCACAACTTTCTTCATCTGCGGGACGATCGACATCAGGCGCAAGACCCTCAATACACGCAAGGCGCGCAATACGGCCAGCGGGCCAGAGGCCGGCAGCCAGGCAATGGCAACAATCACGAAATCGAAAATACTCCAGGCATCGCGAAAGAAACTCAAGCGATGCACCCAAATTCGGAGCGCGATTTCAATGGTGAAGACGACCAGCGCGGCGCGGTCGAACAGCAGCAAGAACTCCCCGGCGGTCGCCATAGCTCGCGGCGAGGTCTCGAGGCCCAGGCTGATCGCGTTGAGAACGATCAGGGCAGTTATGACGTGGTTGAAAGCAGGCGCATCAACCAGCGTCCGCAATCGGCTGCGACTATTCATAGGATCTTAGGTTCCGTTTCAGATACTGGCACGCCCAGGATCGGCGTTTTGCCATCTTTTGCAATTATAGGCAACATGTTACCGGTTATCAATTACCGGATATTGATTTCCTGCTTTATAAGCGCTAGGATCGCGCCTCTGGTAATAGAGCGGAGTCGCCGAAGTTGGAGAAGACGGCTGACTGGACCTTTCTTAGCAATTACGCACATGTGCTGTTGTGCCTGGCAGAAAACCCAGGTTCACGTCTGCGTGAAGTGGCTGATCGCGTCGGCATAACGGAGCGCAGTGCCATGCGCCTGATAACCCACCTCGATGAGGCGGGCATCTTGTCGCGTGAAAAGGAAGGCCGTCGTAATCACTACATCATTGACATGGATGCGTCTCTCCGTCACCCAATCGAAAAACACTGTACGGTCGGGCGTCTCTTGCACATGCTTCTGTCTCGCGAAGAACTGCGTCGACTGGAAGAAGACCAGGCCCAATGGACAGAAAAACACGCGAGCTGACAAGCCGCCAAGGAGCCACAAGATGATCACGCGTTTATTTGTTAGCGCAATTGCAACAAGCACTCTGTTGTTATTTACCCAGCTGGTGCACGCTGTCGAGCCGCTGTCGACAGAGGAGCTGAAGCTGCACTGTGAATTCTACGAAGAGGACCCGGAAGGGACCGACGGGACTTTTTGTGTCCGCTACATACAGGGATTTATCGATGGCGCTGTCGCCACCGATGAGCGAGTGACATACAACATTGCGGACGAAATCGACCGTGAAGAAAGCTTTTCGGAGCGTGCTATTCGCACGCGCGTGGGCTCTCGGCTGGATCGCTATGGGCCGTCTGTCTACGCTGACTTTTGTCTGGGCGAGCCGGTCGAACTTAAAGAGGTGGTAGAAGTCGTAATCGATAACCTTTTGAATACGGAATATGTTCGCGACATGCCGTTGGCCCGCGACATTGTATTTACGACCTTCCGCAACACTTACCCGTGCGAAACTGATAAGGACTAATGAATACGTCACCGACACAATCATCGGCTGGCCGGCCGATGCTGCGTGCCCTTGTGCTCACCGTGCTATTGGTTATCGCATGGCTGCTTTGGTCGGGCCTGTTTAAGCCGTTACTGCTGGGCCTCGGCGTATTTTCCTGCGCGCTGACGGTTTACATCGTGCATCGCATGGGCCATTTCAGGGACGCGACGCTGGCGGTCCAGTACAGCCCTCGCCTGATCGGCTTCTGGGCCTGGCTCGGCAAAGAAATTGTCGTTTCCAGCATTGACGTCACGCGCATCGTATTGTCGAAGAACCTGCGCGTCTCTCCGCAGACCCTTGCGTTGGACGTAAAAGATCTGAAACCCGTCGATCAGGTGCTGCTCGCCAATTCAATTACACTGACGCCGGGCACCCTGGCGCTCGATATCTACCAAGACCGCCTCCTCGTGCATGCACTGACGAAAGAAAGTGCCGCAGGACTCGCCGCTGGCGAGATGCAGCGGCGCGTCGCAGCTTTGCAGAAGAACTAATATGTATTACGCCGTGACAATCGCAACGCTTATAACAATGGGTCTTGCGCTCATTCGCGCCCTGTTGGGCCCGAGCGTTTACGATCGCGTCCTCGCATTGAACATGTTCGGTACCAAGACCGTGCTGCTGCTCGCAGTGATCGCCTTTCTGTCCGGCCGACCGGACTTTCTCGATCTCGCACTGGCGTATGCTCTGATCAACTTCATCGGCGTACTCGCTGTTCTCGAGTTCTTCCGCAGCCGCGTCGCACGTCGCCGTGCGCAGGAAGGCAGGAGCGACTGATGGACCTGTTTATTGATGTTCTGTCCTGGACGCTATTGACGCTTGGCGGGTTGGCGGTGCTAGTCGGTGGCATTGGTGCACTGCGTATGCCGGACCTTTATACGCGCATGCACGCTGCCAGCGTCACGGACAGCCTCGGTGCGATACTGGTTATCGCAGGCATTATGCTGCAGGCCGGATTGTCGCTGGCAACGATTAAACTCGCAGCCATTCTGCTGTTCCTGCTGTTAACCAGCCCAACCTCATCAAATGCGCTGGCCAGCGCAGCCCTGCTGGCGGGGACAAAGCCGCTGTCAGAACGCTCCGATGCTGAGGGCGAATCGTGACTGAGATTTTCGGCACCTTCCTTTTGTCGCTGCTGGTCATTACGGCGGTCGCCATCGTGCGGACGAAAAATCTATTCGTTGCCGTGATGCTAATGAGTATCGCGAGCCTCCTGATTGCCGCCGTTTTTTTCCTGCTCGACGCGGCCGACGTAGCATTGACAGAAGCTGCGGTCGGTGCGGGTATCTCAACCGTGCTGTTTCTGGGTGCGCTGGCTCTGACGTTTGAGCGCGAACGTCCGTCGGCGACGAAGCGTGCGCTGCCTGTCATTGTTACGGTCATCGCCGCGCTGGTCGTAATCTACGCGACCTTCGACAAACCAAGGCTTGGCGATCCCGAGGCGCCGGTGCATAGGCATGTCGCCCCATGGTATCTCGAGAAAACGCCCGAGTACGTCGACATACCCAATGTCGTAACCGCTGTGCTCGGCACGTTCCGTGGCTACGACACACTCGGTGAAGTCTTTGTCGTCTTTACAGCCGGCATCGGTGTTCTGTTCCTGCTCGGTTACGGTCGGGTAACACGCAGCGCCGACGAAGAGACCGAGATAAACGTCGGCCTCAGGCACCACCTCATTCCCAGAACAGTGGGACGCCTGCTAATCCCGTTCATCCTGCTGTTCGGCCTGTATGTGCAGTTTCACGGCGAATATGGCCCGGGTGGCGGCTTTCAGGCAGGTGCCATTATCGCCGCATCGATGATCCTCTACGCGCTGCTCGAAGGGGAACGTCACGCACTTGATGTTTTGCCGCAGCGACTGCTGCTTGGACTCATGGCCGGTGGCGCAATCCTCTATACGGGCGTCGGTATTCTCGGCATGCTGCTCGGGGGCAACTTCCTCGACTACTCCGTCCTCTCTGACAACCCGGTCGCCGGGCAACAGCTGGGCATTATTTTGATCGAAGCCGGTGTCGGCATTACCGTCACGGGTACGTTACTCGCGATTTTCCACGCTTTCGCAGCAAGGGAGCGATAACGTGGCCGTGTTCGAACTCTTCAACTACTGGGTATTTGCGATCCTCCTGATGATCGGCTTCTACGCCGTTATCGCCAAACCCAACCTGATCAAGAAACTCATCGGCCTGTCTTTGTTTCAGTCCGCCGTATTTCTCTTGTACATCTCGATGGGCCGGGTTGAGGGTGGCACAGCGCCGATTTTTTCGGACAATGCCGAAACAGCCCTGTTCTCCAATCCCTTGCCCCAGGTGCTCATCCTGACGGCTATCGTTGTCGGTATCTCTACCTTGGCACTCGGCCTCGGTATCGTTGTTCGCATTCGAGAAGAGTACGGCTCCATCGAAGAGAATGAAATCGCGGAGATCGACCGAAGGTGAACGGCATCAACGCACATTTGCCGGCACTGCAGGTCGTAGTGCCGATGCTGACAGCAGCGTTCGTTGTCCTGCTGCAACCCCGCGGCCTGGCCTGGGCTGCTGCGACAGCAGCGAGCCTCATGTCGTTTCTTATTGCCGTGCAGTTGACGCTTGCCGTCGCCGGCGGCGCTACGCTGACGTATGCCATGGGCTCATGGCCAGCACCCTACGGTATCGCGCTCGAGATCGACAGTTTTAGTGCCTTGCTGTTGCTGGTTATTACGGGCGCGTCAACGCTGGCACTTATCGGCGGCAAGGCGAGTCTGGAATCGCAGATGCAGTCGGATCGGCAGCCGTACTATTTCTCGGCCTGGCTGCTGGCACTCGCGGGGCTTTGCGGCATCGTGGTCGCCGGAGACGCCTTCAATATATTCGTGTTCATGGAAATCTCTTCGCTGGCAAGCTACATCCTGATCGCGGGTGGCCCAGACAAGCGCGCCCTGCCGGCGGTATTCAAATATCTGATTATGGGCACAATCGGAGCGACCTTCTATTTGATTGGCGTTGGTCTCATCTACATGATGACCGGCACGCTGAACCTGCACGACATGGAGGTGCTCATCGCGAACGTTTCGGATCAGCGTCCGATTCTCGCCGCCGCAGGGTTCATCACCGTTGGACTCGCATTGAAAGCCGCCGTATTTCCACTGCATGTCTGGCTGCCGAACGCGTACACGTATGCGCCACACATGGCGACTGCCTTCCTCGCCGCTTGTGCGACCAAAGTTTCACTGTATGTGTTGCTGCGTTTCGACTTCTTCGTCTTCCAGGGCAACCTGGATGGCCACGCGTTTCAGTTCACTGCCTACCTGATGCCACTTGCGATCCTCGGCATTGTTATTGGTTCCGCTGTTGCCCTATTCGAACAAAACGTCAAGCGACTTTTCGCGTTTTCGTCCGTTGCACAAATCGGCTACATCATGCTCGGCGCGAGCTTTGTCAGCATCCTCGGACTCACAGCCGGCATCGTTCATATCTTTAACCATGCGCTGGCCAAGGGCGGAATCTTTCTGGCACTCGGCGCGTTTGCGCTATCCGCAAAATCCTTGCGCATCGACGACATCGCGGGAGTTGCGAAGCGCATGCCCTGGACGTTTGCCGCCTTCGTCATCGCCGGCCTTAGTCTGATTGGCATTCCGGGTACCGCGGGGTTCATTAGCAAGTGGTATCTGATCAACGCCGCGCTCGAACATGGATCGCTCGGCATCGCACTGATCGTCGTCATTCTCTTAAGCTCTCTAATGGCCGTCGTCTATGTCTGGCGAGTCGTTGAAGCCGCCGCTTTTGGCGAACCAGCGACGGCTGCACCCATCGCGAAGATCCAGCCTGCCGCCTTTATCGCGCTGTGGACGGTCGCCATCCTGAATATTGTATTTGGCCTGGCGCCGGATTTACCGGTGTCGCTCGCCACCGATGCCAGCAATATCCTGCTGGGGCATTTGCGATGAGCGTCGAGAACCTGATCCTGATGGCTCTCGTTGTCCCGTTGGCAGGAGCCCTCGGCATTGGCCTTGCGGGTCGCTACCTTGGCCCGAACGCCCGCGAGACGGTCACGTTTGTTACGGCAGGCCTGCTCGCAGCAACGGTCTGGCAGATCGTGCCGCTTGTCTACAACGGCGAGCGGCCGGGCCTCGTTCTGGCGGAGATCCTGCCCGGGATTGAAATAGCCTTCCGCATAGAGCCGCTCGGCATGATGTTCGCCGCGCTCGCGTCCAGCCTGTGGATCGTGAATTCGATCTACTCAGTCGGTTACATGCGCGGCAATAACGAACGCAACCAGACGCGCTTCTACGTAATGTTTGCCGTATCGCTCGCCGCAGCCATCGGCATTGCGTTTGCCGGCAACCTCATTACGTTGTTCCTGTTTTATGAAGCACTGACACTGGCCACCTACCCGCTCGTCGCGCACAAGGGCGACAAAGCTACGGTTCGTTCGGCACGAATCTATCTTGGCGTCCTGCTATCCACGTCCATTGGCCTGCTGTTGCCGGCCATCATCTGGACGTACAGCGTTGCCGGAACGGGCGACTTCGTGCTGGGCGGCATCCTCGATGGCAAGCTGGAAGGCGCTGCGGTTGGCCTGCTGCTCGGTCTGTTTGTGTTTGGTATCGGCAAGGCCGCGGTTATGCCCGTACATCGCTGGCTGCCCGCCGCCATGGTCGCACCGACACCGGTCAGTGCGCTCCTGCATGCCGTTGCCGTTGTGAAAGCGGGTGTCTTTACCGTCACGAAAGTCATCGTTTACATTTTCGGCATCGATTTCCTGTTTGCAGAGCCGTCCAGCAGCTGGCTTGTCTATGCCGCATCATTCACCATCATCGCGGCAAGCATCGTTGCGCTGCGCCAAAAGAATCTCAAGCGACTGCTCGCCTACTCCACGATCGCGCAGCTGTCCTACGTTGTAATGGCTGCGGCTATTCTGAAACCGCTGGCCGAGATTGGCGCGGCGATTCATATGCTGGCGCATGCCTTCGGCAAGATAACGCTGTTCTTCGCCGCTGGTGCCATCTACGTGGCAGCCAAGAAGACCGAGTTGCCACAACTGGCAGGAATCGGCCGGCGTATGCCCATCACCATGACAGCATTTACCATCGGTGCATTGTCGATGATTGGCGTACCTCCCACCGCCGGCTTCGTGTCAAAGTGGTACATCCTGGCAGGCGCGTTCGAAGCCGACAATTACGTTGCTTTGTTTACGATCATTGCCAGCACGGTTCTTAACGCCGCGTACTTTCTGCCGATTATCTATGCGGTTTGGTTCGTGAAAGAATCAGAAGGCGGTCCGGATCACGGCGAAGCACCCTGGCCTGCGGTATTAGCGCTTTCGATCACGGCGGCGCTGACTATTTTATTCTTCCTGTTCAACGGACCGGCGATCGCGCTGGAACGCCAGGTCGTAGAGGCGCTGTCATGAGTGAACGCAATCAAGACGATCATTGGCTCGTGAGACCGAAGACGATCAGGCTGTTATGGCGCATCTTCGCTGTCGTACTCGCCGGGCTGGTCGCGCTGCAACTGCTGATCAAAGTGAAAGGCTACTTCGGTATCGATGGCTGGTTTGGATTCGGTGCGGCGTATGGATTCCTGGCCTGCCTCGCGATGGTACTGGTCGCGAAAGGCCTCGGCCTCGTCCTGAAGCGCCCCGAAGACTATTACCCGGACACAGATCAGCATGATTGACATGATCCCACCCGGACTTGTCCTGCTCGGCGGCGCTCTCCTGATCGCCCTCTTGAAGGGCCGCGCGCGCGATGCTGTTGTATTGCTAACACCCATTGCAACGA
>Ga0316189_10007213_pt1 | contig 10538 bp, 8 predicted proteins | sample LowCovwburrow_MG_FD_204930 | JGI IMG/M metagenome (GOLD analysis project Ga0316189, IMG submission 204930) | Coastal sediment microbial communities from Maine, United States - Lowes Cove worm burrow | ecosystem: Environmental > Aquatic > Marine > Coastal > Sediment | place: USA: Maine... | reverse complement strand
TGTCTGCAACTATTTTGGCGCTCATATCGAGATCAGCATCCGGCAGAACAATGACTGGATTCTTAGCGCCACCTTGTGCCTGTACCCGCTTGCCGTGTTGTGTTCCCTTAGAATAAACATACCGGGCAACAGATGAAGAACCTACAAAGCTAATTGCACTCACAGATGGGTGTTCTAACAAGGCATCCACCGACTCCTTGCCACCATGCACTAAATTGACCACTCCTTTTGGGAGCCCGATTTGATCGATCAATTGAAACAATCGGTTCATGGTAAGGGGCACCTTTTCAGATGGCTTCACAATGAAGGTGTTGCCGCAGGCAATGGCATAAGGCAAAAACCAAAACGGAATCATTCCCGGGAAGTTAAAGGGGGTGATGCAGGCGCATACCCCGACCGGTTGCCTGATCATGAATTCATCGATGCCGGAGGCAATATTTTCAGAAAATTCACTTTGAATTAGTGCCGGTGTACCACATGCAGTTTCCACATTTTCGATTGCCCGGGTGAGTTCTCCCAAAGATTCATTCCTGGTTTTGCCGCATTCTCTCGTGATGATCTCCGCTAGTTCAGTTTTGTTTTCCTCCAGCAGGGTTTTTAACCTAAACAAAGGCTGAATTCGATCATTAACAGACGTTTGACCCCAATTGGACAAAGCCATTTTTGCTGCACTTACAGCAGTATCAACATCTTTACGATTGCCTTCGCCGTAAGGCACCTGGCCTAATACTTCCTGTGTGGCTGGATTGACCACATCAAGGGTTTTCACCTCAAGGCTACTCCTCCACTCTCCATCAATATAATTTTTTAATGCTTCCATTCTTTTGAAATTAGATCAACCAATAGATGATTTATGACCCCAGCCATATGTAAATAATGATGGTTATAATAACTAAAAATGCCGCCATTATTTTCGCATATTTCCAACCCGTCAAATCCAGTTCAGCTGGTGGTTTTATATGAGGATTCGTCCTTCTCGGATAAAAATGTGAAACACCAAGCATAACCAGCACATTCAAGATAAACTCAATTCCCCAGACATGAACAAAATGTAGGTCTACCTCAATGATAAAACTGGTGGCAAGGTAGAAAGTCAAACCTACAAAAAGCGCTGCTTTAGCGCCTGTAGCTGACACGCTGGGCATGAAAAACCCAGCAATCATAATTGATGCGATAGGAATAAAGAAAATGCCATTCAATTGTTGAAGTAATTGGTACAATCCTTCGGGTGCACCAGCTACAAGCGGTGCTGAAATTATGGCTAAAACGGCCAAGACCAACGACGTAAATTTCCCAATACGAACCAGCTGACCATCACTGGCGGATAGATTAATGTGCCTCTTATAAATGCCAACGGAGAAAATTGTGGCAGCACTGTTCAAGACACTGTTGAAAGTACTCAGGACTGCTCCCATAACCACTGCCGCAAAAAAACCAAGCAAGCCAATTGGCAATACTCTTTTGACCAGGGCCGGGTACACTTCATCCTGGCTGGAATAAAGTGAATCCCCAAAATAGTAGAAGCCAATTACCCCAGGCAATACAATCACCAATGGGATAAATATTTTGAGTGCACCAGTATAGAGCAGGCCTTTTTGTGCTTCAATCAAATTTTTCGCTCCAAGTGCCCTCTGAATAATGGCCTGATTCATGCACCAGAAATAGATCTGGTTGATCACCAATCCGGTAAACAAAGTCTCAAAAGGTAAAACCGAATCCTTGCCACCGATGACGTTGAACTTCTCAGGAATCGCTTCAAAAACCCTCGACAAACCAGTTAGTGCGTTACCATCACCGATATCAACCAGGGCAAAAATTGGAACCAACAATCCTCCAATTAACAAGCCATAGCCATTGATAGTATCAGAATAGGCCACGGCTTTCAGTCCTCCAAAAATGGCGTATACAGAGCCGATTCCACCTACCACAACCACAGTAATCCATAACGCTTCCGTTTGACTTATTCCAAGCACCCCCGAAATATCAAACAGACTCTCAAGGTTAATTGCACCCGTAAAAAGTACAATTGGCAACAAGGTGACCACAAATGAAACGATCAAAAATAGCGCTACGAGTGTTCTTGTAAATCCATCAAAACGGTGTTCGAGGTATTCAGGAATGGTTGTCAGGCCCATTCGAAGGTATCGAGGTATAAAATACAGGGCCGCAATTACCAACGCCAGGGCTGAAGTCACTTCCCATGCAATTATGATAAATCCATTTTTATAGGACGACCCATTCATCCCCACCAGGTGCTCCGTAGAAATATTCGTCAGTAACATCGAACCAGCAATCACAATCCCGGTGAGGCTACGACCCCCCAAAAAATATCCATCCCTACTGTTTAACTTCTCATGCCTTAATCTTAACCATGAATAAAGGGCAACGAATCCAGTAAAACCTAAAAAAGTAATAGCTGTTAACATCATTGAAATTCTAATGAGCTCTGAAATTAAACCTTGTGCCCATACTTTTAAAGAAACATTCTGTAACTAACCAAGAGATCACTTTCTTTGGTGTCTATGAATCATGACCTCTGCATTGTTGGACACATAACCAAAGATTTGAATACAACTCCCGCAGGAAAGAAAGAAATGGTTGGTGGTGCAGGGTTCTACTTTTCAGTAGCCCTCAAGAGCCTGAACTGCAACTTTATTCTCGTCACGAAACTTGCCCAAAGTGACAGATATTTATTGGATGACCTTCAAGGGCTGGAAATGAAAGTATTTGACAGCCCCCAAACGCATCATTTTGAAAACATCTATTCAGACTTCAGCAATAACAGGGAACAGCGGGTTCACAGCCTCGCCGATTCTTTTAATCAGGCAGAAGTTGCCGATATAGGAGCAAGATATTTCCACTTCGGCCCCTTGTCAAATACCGACATTCCGATTGAGCTCATCAAGCAATTGCAAAAGCAGGGAAATGTATCGTTGGATGCCCAGGGTTATTTAAGACAGATAACCAATGAAAAAGTAAGCCCAGTCCGGTGGGGTCAAATGGAGGAAGCTCTTTGTCATGTCGACATTCTTAAAGTCAATGATTTTGAAGCTGAAACCATGGCCGGCACAAAAGATATGCGCAAAGCTGCCCAAGCGCTTTCTGAGTTTGGCATTAAGGAAGTTGTCATTACCATGGGTGATAGAAACTCACTCATCTATGCTGATGAAAAATTTCATGAAATTCCCTCATACAAGCCCCAGCAAATCATAGACGCCACTGGTTGTGGTGACACCTACATGGCCGGCTATTTATTCAAACGATCGCAAGGAAATTCAATTGAAAGTTCCGGGAAATTCGGCGCTGCGATGGCTACCATTAAGATGGAAGGTTTTGGGCCTTTTAGAGGGACTGAAGAGGAGGTGATAAAATTGATTCGGAATCCCTGATGATGGGAAATTAATTCCCATCAAAAATCTGTCCTGAACCTAATATTGTTGGATTAACAGTTGGATTTCCCCTGTATGTTACATTTCCTGACCCTTCGATAATAACGTTAAGTTCATCGGTAACTTTTACAAAAATCTCTCCCGATCCGGAAACAATGATGTTTGCAATTTTTGCTGTCATATCAAAATTATCGATAGTGCCGCTCCCGGAAAGCGTAACCTTAAGTTGTTCAGTCGAACCTTCAGCTTCTATGGTACCGGAGCCTAATATTTCAGTAGCTACCTGCTCAGCGATAACTTTAGTAATGATGGTGCCCGAACCTGTTATAATTGACTGAAAGTTTTTGCTCTCCACCGTATCTTCCAAAACAATGGAACCGGCACCAGAGAGAACAACAGCTTGTAGTGTGGGCAATGTCACCACTATATCAAAAGCTTCATGCAGGTTGGTACACTTGTCGAACATGATGTTCCAGTTGCCATTATCAACTTTTGTTCGCATAATGTCTTGCATATTTGCCTGCCCTTCAACAGTAACTTTTTGCTCTGCGCCATTCTTGATTACCAGGTTACCCGCTATGCCAAAAGTTATGGTTTGAATCGGGCTTAAGTCTAAATCCCTGATCACTCTTTCACCCTCACCTTTTTCGCAACCCTCACCAAGAGAGCAAGACTGAAACAAGAAAGCCAACCCTAAAAACAAAAAGTATATACCTCTGGAAATCATAAAATCATTTTTTTTGCCCGCCAAAATTAACATTCTTGTCGAAAAGACAGTTCGTGATCAATAACTTAAAAAAGTGGGATTTAAGCAGAGGCAGTTTCCTGAACCTTCCGTCTATAGGGTTTACCAGAAGTTAGTTCATTAATTAAACGAATCATTTTCCGGTAAAAGTAAATCTGGATTTCATTGTCGGTCAGATTTGAAGCCCAGCAACTGATAAGATCATTCAGGATTGAACACTTGTTGCAAAAATACTTCTTCATTTTATCCAGATATTCAATATTATCCTTCCCTATTTCATTCAAATTGAATTTTTCATATAGAGAATGCTCAAATTCCCGTACGAAATCGTCAACAAGAGCGACTTGCTGTGGTGCAATCCTGGCATTTAAGCTTGGTGGCAAGCCAATCAGATTATGTTGAACACGATACTGATGAAATAGTCGCTCAATCCGATTAAACTTTAATTCTATAAACCAGTTAGAATTCAAAATTATATTCTTTGACGAACTTATAATGTAGCATTTTATATCGAGAATAACAAATTATTCAATTGAATATTCCACGAGTGTATTTACGAGAATCTGACAATAAGATATTTACAACAATTGAATTGAACTTCCAGTTGAAGCGGGTTTATTTACCTACTTTGGCTCAATTTGTTGAAAACCTGTTCTATTGAATTGGCTATACTGAGGGACTAGAAGGTTAATATCGGTGTAGCCCAAAAAAATTCGAATCTCGACAAATCCGAATCCTTACACAATGAGCATTATATCGAATTACTCGTCAGTTCCCAATGTCTTGACATAAGTAACAACCTGCCATATCTCATTACCGGAGAGAACATTCACATAGGACTGCATTGGCGGGCTGCCAGTAGTTATTTTCCAATAAATCTCTCCAGCAGTTTGATCCTGAATTTGCTTAGATGTAAGATTCGCAGGTTTCGGATTTAAATATTCCAGCGTTACACCATCACCCCGTCCAGTATCACCATGACAAACTGTACAAAGAAGCTCAAATATCTGCTGTCCACTTATGGCAGCATTTTCATCTCCCTTAAGCGGATTTTTAATAGCTTTTGCCTCAACCGGGGCTTTCCAGGTACTTTGGCTAAAGGACTCAAAAGCAATAAAACATAAGAAGATTATCACGAAAGTTTTCATATTGTTCTCTTTTAACTATTCCTATTATAAGGAGAGACAATAATAATAACTTTGACTTAGATCACCAGTAATATTGCACTTTGTCATTAATTAAAAACGGTGGCTATTGCTAAAAAGAACACAGAAAACTGAGCGTGTCAACTCCATCGGCATAATCCCATATATCAGGAAATTGCGCATCACCAAAGGGGACTGTGGCCAAAGCTGAATTACCAACTACACACTGAATTTTTTCCTGGTTCTGGTTTAATAATTCATCCAGGTGTTTTTTATTGTTAAAGTATTCATAATAAATCACCGAAATAGGAGAAACAAGGTCTTCACTCTCCTTTAACAACAGATAGCCCGTGTCCAAATGAGGCTCACTGTTTACCAAATAGATGGACTTATTGTAGTCGTAGTTGTTTTTGTATTTGTGATGGTCAATGACTCCTTCGAATGATTGCAAACCATCCAGGAATTTAATGAAATCAAAATTCCTCGGTACATAGATTTTAGAGACGTTACGGCACCCAAGTCCATAATAGGCGAAAATATCATGACCAAGATTCTTGATATCTTCAGTGCTTTCATTTCCATCAAGGATTGCGCAGCTTGTTCTGTTTTTTCTTATGATGTGGGGCTTTTTGGAAAAATAATATTCGAAGTATCGGGCTGAATTGTCACTCCCAGTAGCAATAATGGCATCAACTTTATTGAGGCGGTCTTCAAAGGTGATTCTACTTGATAAAGCGGGTTCAAGTTCGATCAACTCCTGCACAATCCACTTCAACAGTACCTCATCATTTGAACTTGCCTTAATCGCCAAATGGTGACCAGATATTACCACAGATAAAAGATCATGAAACCCAACAGCTGGAATATTTCCTGCCATTACAACACCAACCACCTTAGGCGTGATAGGCTCTAATTCATAGTTCTCAATCCAATTTTGAAGTGAGTTTTTTTTGAGCAAATGACCGATTCCTTTAAAGGCCTTTTTGACACTCTGTTCAGTGAACCAATTATTTTCATTTTGAGCCCTTCGAGCTAATTCATAAAATTCATGGTCAGTGATGTTGTCAATTCTATTCCCTAATGCTGCAAATATCTCAGTCCTTTGATTCAGCGTTATTTTTTGATTACTCATTACCTGCAAAATTAGAAGCTTCCGGGAATACCTTGTTCTTTTAGCCGCTCTATATCAAACCATTTGGGTCAGAATTTAATCTTCTTATTTTTGCTGCATCTTAAGCTTAAAAAAAGATAAAACATGGCTATAATAATCACGGATGAATGCATCAATTGTGGTGCTTGTGAGCCTGAATGCCCCAATACGGCAATCTATGAAGGTGGTGTTGAGTGGACTTGGGGTGGCGGCACAGAGTTGAAGGGAGAAGTTCAACTCCTCGATGGGTCAACGGCTGATGCTGAAGAAAATCAAACCCCGGTTTCCGATGAATTTTATTATATAGTTACTAATAAATGCACAGAGTGTAATGGCTTCCACGAAGAACCCCAATGTGCGGCCGTTTGCCCGGTTGATTGCTGCATTCCCGATCCTGATCATGAAGAAACTGAAGAGGTTCTACTTGGTAAGAAGGCTTTCATGCACGGGGAGTAAACTCCATTTTTTTTTAAAATGTGAATTCTGTTTTTTCTAAAGTAGAATTAGTCATTTTACCTAACCCATCATCTTAATTGTCCTAGTTTTTGCTATGCGGATATGTTGAATCTTTGTCGATCAAAACAAAGATTCGAATGCAATTGTTAAAAACAATCTTTAGAAGGCCCCTACGGTTAAAATTTTACAAGCAAGGTAAAGTTTGGGTTGTAACTAAGTATCATAGGATACTTTACGCTGGTTCCGAATCCCAATGCAGGGAATACATGAGGAACAATTACTAAATTCCCATTAAGTCATTTAAATGCCAATGTTGGACAAGAGACTCAATGTAAGGAGTACATGAGAAATTTTGCCTGACAGCTCCTTTTGCTTAAAGGCATCAATGCATTCTACCACGCTTGATCAGGTAGCTGCTTAGGATTTTGTCAAAGTCATCTTTGACATCGGCCTCGATGAAGTCTACTTTTAACTGACCGCATTTCAGTTTCAATTCCTTGTAATATTGATCCATTTTCGACCTGTAGGTTGCCTTAATATCTGTCGGGGTTAGTTTAAGTTTCATGTTGCTTTCGAGATCATGAAATTCATAGGGCCTGTCATCAAAGTCAAAATCCAGCTCAGTGATTTTGTCTGTCACATGAAAAAGCAGCACTTCATGCCGATTGTGCTTCAAATGCTGCAAGGCAGCGAAAATGTCTGCCATTTTAGTCTGATCCTGAAACATATCCGTGAAAATTATCACCAGTGACCTCCTATGGATTTTTTTCGCAATCTGGTGGAGGACTTCCGCTACATCAGTCTTTTTCTGAAGGGGTTTATCATTGAGCAATTGGGCCAGGTGGACAAATAATTTATTGATATGTGTTGATGTGGACTTAGTTTGGGTCTGAAGTTCTATCCGGTCAGAAAAAGTGAACAGGCCAACTGCGTCACGTTGCTTGTGCAGCAGATAGGCCAGGGCTGCAGCTGCCAGGATTGAAAACCTGATTTTAGCGGCACTGTCATAAGGATAATACATGGAGGAGCTGTTGTCGACCACCAACTGACATCGCAAGTTGGTTTCCTCCTCATATCTTTTGATGTAAAGGCGGTCTGTTTTAGCGAATACCTTCCAGTCAATGTGGCGGGTGCTTTCTCCGGTATTGTACAAACGGTGCTCAGCAAATTCTACCGAAAAACCATGATACGGAGACTTGTGCAAGCCGGTAATAAACCCTTCTACCATCTGCTTGGCAAGCAGTTCAATATTGCCAAACTCCTTAATCTTGTTAATGTCAACTTTCATCGTTCCATAAACATACGGGATTTTGAGGATTTGGGTGGCTTCAAAATCAACTCAAATCTGGAGTATATATTATTAACCCAAAGAATGTAAAATATAATTATTTGAAAACAATTTTGAATCCACCTGCCGGGATAAAATCCAAAGGTGATGTTCTTATGAATTGCTCATTCACGTTGTTTTCAAAATTCGACCCGTAATCCAAAGTCCGGAATTGAGGAGTTCTTCTGAAAAAAATATCTACGAACTCGAAGTAGGCATAGTACGATTTTTTAGGAAACTCCAACCTCCCCTGAACGCGAAGCCCTAATGTATGCCGATCAGGGTATCTTAGACCATTTACTTCACCAATTATCGGATAAAAATCTCCATTACTAAGTGAATCAGCTCTCAGCACTTCAGTGTATGGTCTTCCTCCCAAGAGCCTGTATTTCAACTGCAAAATTAATTCATTCCCTTTTTGATCATTAATTAAGTGCCATGCCGGAACGATTACTATTTCTTCCCTGTGATCATTGTACCACGGATGCTTCTCATTGTCAAACCCAAATTTGCGACTCGAATTGAACGATGTATAAGAGACCCAACCTGTAAATCTACCACTCGATTTTCTAAACAATATTTCAATTCCTTTGCTGGTTCCCCGCCCATCATTGCTATAAATGAATGGTGCTACTTCGCGAAAAAGGTCACTATAGTTCTTTTTATATAATGTGATGGAACCCGTTAACCCATTATTCAACTGCTGTTCAATACCGACGATATTATGTATAGCAATTTCTGGTTTAATTTCCGGATTATAAGCTTGAACCGTACCCATTGAAAACCTTGAATACCTACCCCAGGCAGCTTTAATGAATGTTTTGGGGAGCACTTCAATATCAGTCGAAATCCGGGGCGATATGAGGAAATTATATCGGTTACCTTCCACCCTCATTCCTAGGTTAGTCGAAACACGGTTTACAATATTGCCCTCATACAGGGCATAGGCAGCCCAATATTGACTTGTTGAGTTAAAGTTGTGGTCTCTTTTTAAGGGAGCATCTGGTGTGGCTGGGTTGAGATCGGCCAGCGGAACATTAAAAACCACATCTAAATCGAGTCTATTGCGATTGAATTCACCGCCTACTTTAATAACGTTTTCTGAACCTGCAAAAAATGTAAGATCATGCCGCAATCCGAGGTTACTGAAGTTCCTGGATTTTTTATTTTTTACCTGGCTGTGAGTTATTGACAGCTTGCTGTACAGCGTACTGGTAAACTGGGATTGCCACTGAACACTTTGAATATTCCGGCTTTGACTGTTGAAAAGATTTGGCCTGTCAGCATCTTCTTCTAAATACTTGAGTTTGCCCCAGGAATAGTAGTTTGTAAATGAAAGCTGGTTTTTATCATTGGCTTTATAAGTGAATTTCGTAGTGACATCTTTGGCATTAATAATGGGATAACTCAAAGAATCCGTGAAAATATCCAGGATGTGGTTCAAATGTGTCGTACGAACTGACGTAAGCATAGATACCTTTTCCTTGACGATAGGACCCTCCACCAATGACTTGAGGTGGTAAATATCATAGGAAAGCAGGTCGCTTTGCCATTTTTGAAAATCACCATCCCTTAAAGAAAAATTAGATACTGCTGATAATGCCTGCCCATAGCTCGCAGGATACCCTCCACTCAGGAATTCGAGATTATCAATGACATCAGTATTGAATATTGATTTATTGAATTGGTAGGGAGAGACAACCATAGCATTGTCCAACAGGTAGATCGTTTCATAACCACTACCTCCTCGAACGGACAAAGGCCGGGAACTGAACCGGCCACCGTACGTGGTGGCACTTGGCAGGATGGCTAAACTCGCAACAGGATCTTCAATACCACCGTGGGTGAGTTCGACTTCTTTTCTGCTCAATGAAATATTACTGATTGGTGAAATGTTTGTGAGCCTATCAGCGGTCACAATGGCCTGATCAAGTGTTATGCTTGATTCAATCAGGATGACACTTAATTTTTTACTAATGCTATCAAGATCAATCTGATCTGTGAATGGTTGATAACTAAGAAATGAAACGTGTAATTGATAACTACCAAATGGTACTTTGGTGAATTCAAACTTTCCCTCTTTGTCAGTTACCGCAGTGTAGGTCTGTTGCGTATTTTTAAAAACCACATGCGCTCCCGGAAGTCCGCCTCCATGCCCATCTTCGACAATTCCGTTTAAATCACAATTAAGTTGCCCAATGCAAAAGACAGACATTAAATAACATATGAGTGACAAGCTTATCCTCATGCAGCACAAATTAGGAAGCAATTATGATTTTGCCACTATAACAATTCACATCTATCAATTGCCTACAAAACGATAGAA
>Ga0316189_10007211_pt1 | contig 10542 bp, 12 predicted proteins | sample LowCovwburrow_MG_FD_204930 | JGI IMG/M metagenome (GOLD analysis project Ga0316189, IMG submission 204930) | Coastal sediment microbial communities from Maine, United States - Lowes Cove worm burrow | ecosystem: Environmental > Aquatic > Marine > Coastal > Sediment | place: USA: Maine... | reverse complement strand
AGGTGATTGAATATTTTCGAATGAATTTAGCCAAATTCGATAGGTAAACGGTTCCACAGCCTGCCAAAAGAGGGATTGCGTGTTGGTTAAAGATCATGGCGTGATTGTTGACTGCACTATTCCTCTGGCGTGCTAAATCACCGCGTCAAACATCTCTAAAGCGGATTTTTTATTTTTAGATTTGTAGCTTAATCGCGGGGATTCCAAACTGACCGTTGTATCCGGCGGAATTGATTGGGTCAGCCAGACGTTACCGCCGATGACCGAACGGGCACCGATGACGGTGTCTCCACCCAGAATCGTCGCTCCTGCGTAAATAATAACGTCATCCTCGATGGTGGGGTGTCGCTTCTTTCCTCGAAATTGATCGCCCGAACCTTTCGGTAATGAAAGCGCACCCAGGGTTACGCTCTGATAGATGCGGACACTTTTACCGATCTTAGTGGTTTCTCCGATCACCACACCGGTGCCATGATCGATGACGAAACTTTCACCGATGTCAGCCCCGGGATGGATGTCGATACCGGTAACACTGTGGGCATACTCGGTCATAATTCGGGGAAGCAGAGGTACACCATATTCAAAGAGTTTATTGGCAACCCGGTATACAGCTATGGCGAAGATTCCCGGATAACTGAAAATGATCTCGTCATAGCTTTTGGCCGCCGGATCACCGTCATAGGATGCTGCCACATCGGTGGCGAGTGTCTTGCGAATAGACGGAACTTCTTCCAGCAGACTGAGCGCGAGTCGGTGGCCCTGCTCCGAACAATCACTGCAGGGCTGGTCGTATCGAAAGCAATCATGGCGAATGCTGAGCCCGATCTGTTCCGAAAGCATGTCAAAAACAGTGGCGGCAGATTGGCCCATGCTGTATCGCAAATTCACCGGATCGAGCTTTCCCCTGGTGAAATAGCCTGGAAAAAGAATTTCCCTCAGCCTGTCGATGATTTCGATGACACACTCTCTGGATGGAATCGGCTCATAGTCGACATGCGTATAGCATTCGCGGTCGTTGCAGGTATCGATGATTTCTTCAGCAATCCTGGGTAGTTGACTCCTGAGCTCAGACAGATTGTGTTCGTCGATTTTACAAGCATCACCCTTTTTAACGCTCTCGATCATATGGATGTGATCTCCTTAGAATTGAAAAACGGCTGCCATTGCATCTTCATATTTTTTCTTCATGCCATCTGTTGATTCTTCGATCTGTTTTTTCTGCGGACCGAACTCAACCGGGCATTCGGTTTGAAGCTGTTCAATGATTCGCTCCATTTCTGAAATGTGATTGTGCAGCTCTTCAACCTTGGATGCAACCTGTTCCTTTTCAGAACCCCTCAATTTATCTACTTTGCGAACCATATCGTACATTTTAGCCTTCCAGCCGTAGAGCTCGACATCAATGGCTTTGCAATAATCTTTAACTTCCATGCTGGCCTCCCTTTTGCTCTGATGATCAAAACCAGAGAAAACGAACGGTTTTTCAGTTAGCGTTCTCGGATCCGTATGATTTTAATCTCTCCTGGGTTAAATTCCCCGCAGCTTGCTGCGATAAAAGTGAGTTAAATCCTAAAAACATGATACTCCGCGGCTTGCCGCGGAGAGATTTCATTTTGGCGGGTATTTCTCTCATCCCACAAATCAAACATAACCCTGAAATTTGCCGTGTCAACAATACCACCCTGTAGATACTGTATTCCTTTTTATTCGGTTGCGCAGTTCAGCCTGCGAAAAGCCCTTCGGTTGTGAGCCAAGGGTTGAACGACCCAGGATCGAACGGCTCTCTCCGACGGGATCGGGGACGGATTGTATCGAAATCAGCGACCACTAGCAAAGCTGGGGGTATGAGGAAGACCTCTGGAAGGGGCTGAAGCCACGCTCTGCTGGTGATCGCTGATTTCGATTAACTCCCTTGATAAGCCGCCGGCTTTGTTCAGCTTTAGATCAATGAGCCGTGATCACCTGGCAACGGTAGAACCTTTTCAATTCTCACCCCGATAGGTTGTGGTGGCTTATCAAGGGAGTTAGCCGATCCGGGTCTAGTGTTGGGGGTTGAAAAACCCAAACTGATCTTATGGGAAAATTTTCTCTTGACAGGAATTCAACCGGCGTGTATTTCATACTTTAAAGATATAGAATAAATAAATGTGAAACTGGCGGGTTGCTTAAAAAACGGCAGTTTTGGCAAGTCCTGAGGAAGCGGGGTCCAATGAAGCTATCGACGCGAAGCCGATACGGCACAAGAATCTTGGTGGATCTAGCCCGTAATAGTCATCAAGGACCAGTTCAAATCGGTGAAATCTCCAAACGCCAGGATATTTCGGTAAAATATCTCGAACAACTCATTCGACCATTAAAACAGGCCAATCTGGTTAACAGTGTCCGGGGACCCAAAGGTGGTCATTTGCTGGCCAAGAACCCGAAGGACATTACGCTGGGTCAAATTGTGCGGTTGTTTGAAGGACAAAGTGAGCTGGTTGAATGTATCAGTAATCCCCAAAAATGTTCCATGTCCGATGATTGTCAGGTGAGACTTGCCTGGAAGGAGGCCACCATGGTTCTTTTCGAAAAACTGGACAATAAGACCATCGCCGATTTAATGGAGGGAAACCATTGTGATGTGGAAAGCGATTGACGGCCTAACAGGCGAACATGGGGCGATTTCCTTCCTACTCTCTTACCGGGTTTTATCTAACAACATGTATTAAGGAACGTAAGGTTTCAGGTGTCAGGTTTCAGCAATTAAAAAATTTCAAATAATAAATCACAAAGACCAAATGGCTCGACATGCCGTTCGACAGGCTCACGGTCCTGAGCAAAGTCGAAGGACTCACCACCCTGAGCCCAGTCGAAGGGCAAATCACAATGACCGAAATTCAAAATTCGACACGGCTGAGCTCGTCGCAGGCCAAACAATAGGCGTTTGGCCTTATTTGAGATTTGGATATTGTAATTTGGGATTTATTTGAAATTTGGTGCTTGTAATTTGTTATTTCCGGTTTATCCGGATTAGCCTTTTAGTAACCATTAAACGATCAGGAGGATACCATGAAAAAAATTCTCATTCTAGGTTCAGGTGCCGGCGGAACGATGGTGGCCAACAACTTACGCAAAAAGTTGAGTCCTAAACAGTGGGATGTCACTATCATCGACAACGATGAAATCCATCATTATCAGCCCGGATGGTTGTTTATTCCCTTCGACGTGTATACGGCGGAAGATTGCCAAAAACCCAAGCGGGAATTTATCCCCGATGGTGTTAACTTTGTGTTCGATGAGGTGATCGGCCTTGATAAGGAAAGCCGCACGGTAGAAGGCAAAAAAGGCAAATATGACTATGATTTTCTGGTGATTGCCAGCGGTTGCACGATTGTGCCGGAAGAAGTCGAAGGGATGATGGATGACTATGGCAACAATATTCACGATTTTTACACCCTTGACGGGGCCGTCGCCTTGCGTGAAAAAATGAAGTACTTTTCCTCCGGGCGCATGGTCTTCAACATTGCCGAATTGCCATACAAGTGCCCGGTCGCACCGATTGAGTTTATCTTTATGGCCGATTGGTTTTTCGATATCCATGGTGTTCGCGACAATGTCGAGATCGAATTGGTGACCCCCATGGCCGGTGCCTTTTCAAAGCCCATCGCTTCCGGGATCCTGGGTGAAATCGCCGTTCAGAAAAATATCAAAGTAACTCCCAACTTCGATATCGCCCAGGTTAACGCCGAGGAAAAGACTATTGAATCCCACAAGGGCGAAAAAGTTGACTATGATCTACTGGTGGCCATACCGCCCAATTTCGGCGCCAAGTTCCTCGAAGGTTCGGGACTGGAAGACCCCCTGCGATTCGTTGAAACAGATAACTTCACCCTGAAAGCCAAAAACGCGGACCATATCTACGTGGTCGGGGACGCCACCAATGTGCCGGCATCCAAGGCCGGGGCGGTGGCCCACTATCAGTCGGAAACCCTTGTTGAAAATATCATTCGCGAGATTGACGGCCAGGAACCCAAGCCCACATTTGACGGGCATGCCACGTGTTTTATTTGCTCGGGTTACGAAAAAGCTTTTCTCATCGATTTCAACTACGAATACGAGCCGCTGCCCGGCAAATTCCCATTCCCGGGGCTGGGACCTTTCAGCTTGCTTGGAGACAGCTACTTGAATTACTGGGGTAAGATGATGTTTAAGTGGGTCTATTGGAATATGATGCTCAAAGGCGTTGAATTGCCCCTGGAGGATCAATTGACAATGGCCGGCAAAATGAGACACAGCCTGGCGACAGGATAAGGAGGCAGCCATGACAAATGAGGAATTAATTCTGGAGCGACTCGATCGCATAGAAGCCCAGCTGGCTCCAATTGCACAAACCGCCGGCGGCATTAAAGACCTTCGGGAAGATTTGATACCCCTGAGCGGCCAGGCCTTCCGCCTCCTGATCCAGGAATTGGAGGATGTGGAGTCAAGTTTTCAGCTGGAAGATCTGTTAACGCTGTTCAAACGTGCGCTACGCAGCGTCAAACCTGTTATATTTTCCCTGGAACAGCTTGAAAATATTGTGGATTTCATCCTTACGATTGAACCCCTGCTCAAATCCGCCGTGCCCCAGGTCATCAATTACCTGGATGAACTGGAGCAAAAAGGTGTGCTGCGCATCATCACTGCCACCCTGGATGTGCGTGCCAAGATCGCCTCGGCTTACACCCCCGAAGACATCGATAAGATCGGCGACGGTGCGGTGGCGCTACTCGGACTGGCTAAAAAACTCAGTGATCCGGAGGCCGCTGATTTTCTGGAGAAAATTGCCGATTTACCGTCCAAGGTTGATCTGGCCGGTGCCAAACCCGTCGGTCCCTTCGGCATGCTGGGGGCGCTATCCAGCAAAGAGGCCAGACAGGGGCTGGGTGTATTAATGGAGCTGACCAAAGCCATGGGCTCGCTAAAAAACGGCGGCAGCTCGGCAAGGGTTGAAGAAGCGGACCCCATCGCCTGAACATCTTGAAATGTTGTTTGAAAGTTAGTTGATTTTGGTTGCAAACCCTTATATGTTTGCAACCAAATCACTTAAAATTTCAAAATCGGCGGGAGAATTCCAATGGAAAAACAGATGGTCCAGTGTGAAGACGGACGGCGCAGACAGGCACGCATCCATGGTATTCCCAAACAGGAAGGCGATTTTAAAGTCTGGAACGCCGGTGTCCGGTTAAAGGGAAAACACGTCTCGGGAGAAGCGTGGTACAGTCACAAAACCAAGACCTGGTATTTTTTAGCAAATCCGGAGGGCAAACACGCGCATCTGATGGAACGTATCAGCAAGCAGCTGCGCGAGGAGTCCATCAAACAATTGCAGGATCAGTTAAAGGCCTTGGAAACACGGCACATCATTGAGCAGAAGAAAATTTCAGAACATCGTGCTGCCAAGGAAGCCTTAGAGACCGAAATAGATGCGGTCAAAGAAAAAATTAGAAAATTGGAATCGGGAGCGCCGCTGGAACCGGATAAGCCGCTGGAATATTCTCGCCAGATAAAAAGACAATGATTGAAGTCGGCAAAACGCATGGCGCAGAGCGCAAATGGCATCTAAGCACCGACCTCGACCACGCCGGCGCTACAGATTTGTCCGGCGAGATTAAATGCAGATTCGGGCCAAATTAGAATCGGTATGCCCTCTTCGCCTTATCCAATCAGCTCATGAAAATTGTCCTGGCTACCTTTGGATCACGCGGTGATGTCCAACCCATGCTGGCCCTCTCCTTGGCCCTGATATCAAAGGGCCATGATGTTCTGTTAGCGGCACCACCGGAAAAGGCGGTCTGGGCGAAACAACTCGGCTGTCCATTTCATCGGCTTGGAAGCAATGTGACCGCCTTCATCGATGATCTGGAAAATGCTCATTCATTACGTTCTGCTATTTGCTTTGTATCTTTTTTGCGAAAAGAATTAAATGCTCAATTCGATTTCCTGCCAAAAATCATCGCCGGGGCCGACCTGGTAATCGGTTCATCTTTAACCTTTGCCCTGTCGACCATAGCCGAGTTCATGGGAATTGAATATCGCTATATCGCGTTTACTCCTCAGTTGTTCCCTTCCGCCTGGCACCCCTTCCCGGCCTTCAAACATCAAAGGTTTCCGAAGTGGTATAACCGCCTGACCTGGCGATTCGGCAGGCTGCTTGATCGTTATAACATCAGCCGGCTGATTAACAACCACCGCAGGCAACTCGGTTTAAAACTGATCCAGGATACCTGGCGCAATATCACGGGGCAACATATCATCGTGGCTTCTGACAGCGCGATTTCCGAAGTTCCGCCGGACGTCGTCGAGCCTGCCTTTACGCAAACCGGCTATATGCATTTAAATCAGCAAGATCAACATCTACCGGGTTTGGACGCATTCCTGGAGGGCGGCTCGACGCCTGTCTATGCTGGATTCGGCAGCATGCCCGTCCGGGATCAAACCAGCAGCGTTTCTTTAATCGTTGAAGCTGCACGACTATCCGGGCAAAGGGTGGTCATCAGCAAGTTCTGGGAGGAGCCATCTGAATTTTCGAATGCGGATAATATTTTTTTTATTAAAAATTTTCCCCATTTAAAACTCTTCCCCAACATGGCCGCGGTGATCCACCACGGTGGAGCAGGAACCACTGCAAGCACTGCAATCAGTGGCGTACCCCAAATCATTGTGCCCCACATCCTGGATCAATATTATTGGGGCAACCAGATATATCAATCCAAACTCGGTCCCCGCCCTATCTGGCGCTCCGAATTGACTTCAAAAAAACTTGCGGCCTCCATCCGAGAATGTTTGTCGGATAAAAGCATTCAACAGAAAGCCAAGGAAACCTCAGGTCTTATAAAACAAAACGATAGTTTGGATCTTACCGTGAGAGAAATACTGAGATATCAATGTTAATCAGCACATTCAAAATGTTGACATATAATCACATATGAAGCAATATCCTAATTAAATTTCATACTCTCAATTAAGGTAAGTTAATGGAAGATAATGACTGCAAGCTTATAGAGATTAAACAAAAATTACCGGGCTTTAATCAATTTATTGGTTCTTGGTTATATAGAGGAGATATCAATTTTGTGGTTGATGTAGGACCGGCCAATTCGGTATTTAGGTTAATCGATTCGTTGACAGAAATGAAAATTGAGACCATCGATTATATTTTTTTAACCCATATACATATTGACCATGCAGGAGGACTTGCTCGATTTTTAGAGCATTTTCCTATGGCAAAGGTCGTTTGTCATGAGAAAGGAATTAAGCATTTAGTTAATCCCAATAAGTTGTGGGAAGGTAGTGCTAAAATACTTGGAGAGATCTCCGAAATCTACGGTCCTTTAAGTCCTGTAGAAGAAAAGTATTTCATCTCTCAAAATGATACCCTCGATAAGGACATCGTCGTAATAGACACGCCGGGCCATGCACCTCATCATCTCAGTCTTGTTTATAAGGGGAATCTATTTGTGGGAGAGGCAGGTGGAAATTATTTACTTGTTCAGGGTAAAGATTACCTTCGCCCTGCGACGCCACCAAGATTTCATTTAACCACTTTTCTGAACAGCATAGAAACGTTAATCCAACTTGAAGATATGCAAATATGCTATGCTCATTTTGGAAAAGCAGATAGCTCCCATGAAATGTTAAAAAGAAGTAGAGATCAAATATTAAATTGGGAAAAGATTATTCGCAGAGAACTATCGTCTGATGCCAACGATCTTTTAGAAAGATGTGTCAAAAGCCTATTATCAGAAGATCCGGAATTGCGTGCTTTTCAACACATGGAATCAATTGTTCAAAAAAGAGAACTTTTTTTTATTCAAAATTCAATAAAAGGCTATCTGCAGTATTTAGAAAGTAGATAGCAAAGATTTATTTTTACAGCAGCATACCATTACAAATACGGAATCAAATTGTTTAGAATCGTCGTTCCTATAATAGTTATCTTAGGGCTGGTTTGGGTAGCTTGCAGCAGCAATTATTCAAATCCGGCTAAAAAAGAATCAACAAATGTCGCCGCGATAATAGGGCCTGATTACCGAAGCCGAGGGAATGTTCCATTTGACAGTCTCGAAGGAATACTCGTATCTTCTACAGGGTGTGAAGTCACGTATACTTACTTCAAGCCAAGAGAGGTATCGAATGACGTGCTCGTCGTACTTGGTCATGGCTTCATGCGAAGTAAAAAAAGGATGGCACATTTAGCTCAACATGCTTCCAGTTGGGGGTTATCGGTTGTTAATTTAGAATTTTGCAATTCAAAATTTTGGGCTGGGAATCATGATCGTAATGGTGCCGATATGGTTGCGGTAGCACAAAAAATACGCACAAGTAAAGTCATTTACGTCGGATTCTCGGCCGGTGGTTTAGCGGCGATAATAGCAACAAATTTGGATAATAATACAATGGCATTATTTGGCCTTGATATGGTAGACAACAAAGGGTCAGGAAAAAAAATAGCCCCAGTCCTGGCAGTTCCTTTTTACGGTTTAATTGCCGCACCATCCTCCTGTAACGCGAATAATAATGGTCTGGATTCATATGCACTTGCGCCACATTCAAAGGTGATTAAAGTTGAGGATGCCAGCCACTGCCATTTTGAATTTCCAATGGACGGAAAGTGCTCATTCGTGTGCGGGAAAGGCGAGAGGCGATTCAGCCGTGAATTGATCCAGCAAACGATTGTGGGACTTACAACTGCATTTTTGTTATGGCAGACCGGCATAGACACCAATGGCGAGACCTGGTGGTCCGATAGGCAACCAAATTACAATACTCTGAGGGATGCCGGTTATATAAAAAAGCCGATAATTGACGGGACAGCGTTAACTAATAAAGAACTCCAAAATTAGTACAACATAGCTCCAACAAAGCTTGAATAATTAGAGACCATAAAAGTTTAAGATATCATCTTTCCCGGTTTTCAGGCTGCTGGTGACGCTATCTGCTATTATATTATATAATTCCATATAGTTGAAGTTGAATCCACTCAAACGATATCTTGAAGCGAGCAATCGTTATTTGTCAGCCTATCCTTTCTATTCACACCTCAAAATCAGGCTATAAGATGTGTGCAAAATTTAAAGTTCCTTGGAAATCTTGCAATTTATAGTGAAAATAGGGTAGATAAATTTAAGGTGTTCAAATGATCGATAAAACCTGTTTGATTGAAAATATCCGCTCGCGATTTAAAGACGGCATGACCGTTATGGTCGGTGGCTTCGGTGTGCCTGGCACTCCTTTCACCCTCATCGATGCATTGCTGGCAACCGGAGCCTCGGATCTGACGCTTATTAAAAACGAGGCCAACGAAGACCACATGGGATTGTCCAAACTGATCGAGGCCGAGCGCTGCAAAAAGATCATCACGTCGCATCTGGGGCTTAACGCCACCGTAATAGGGTTTATGAACCGGGGAGAGATCGACGTCGATTTTTATCCCCAGGGAATTCTGGCGGAAAAGATCCGTGCCGGCGGTGCCGGACTCTTCGGCTTTCTGACCGATATCGGTATCGACACCATCCTGAGCGACAAAAAGCAAACGGTAACCATTGACGGCCGCAAGGTGATTGTCGAGCCGGCCCTGCGTGCCGATGTGGCCCTCATCCATGCGGCAGTGGCCGACGGCAGCGGCAACCTGGTATATGAAAAAAGCGCACGTAATTTCAACCCTTTGATGGCCACAGCAGCTGATACGGTCATCGCCGAGGTCGAGCGGGTCGTAGAGACCGGCAGTCTGGATCCAGATCAAATCCACACGCCTGGTGCCTTTGTGGACTATCTGGTTGAGATCAAAGAACTAACCCAAGAGTACGGGATATTGGCACATCATGTCATATAAAGAAAAAATAGCCAAGCGGGCCGCCCGGGAAGTTTTGCCGGGGCAGGTGATCAACCTGGGCATCGGGATTCCAACCCTGATTCCGGATTACCTGACGGCTGAAACACCGGTCTGGGTTCATTCCGAAAACGGCATCCTGGGTATGGGTCGGCGCTGCCGCCGTGGGGCGGAAGATCGCAATTTGATCGACGCCGGCGGAAGCTACGTCACCTTGCAACCCGGAGCGGCTTTTTTTGACAGCGGGCTGTCGTTTGCCTTGGTACGCGGCGGGCGTTTGGATGTCGCCTTTTTAGGCGCCCTGGAAATTTCTCGATCAGGCGACCTCGCCAACTGGATAATCCCCGGCAAGCACGCTCCGGGGATCGGCGGCGGTATGGAGCTGGCCCAAAAAGCCCGGCGGGTGATCGTTACCACCACCCACACTACCCGCGGTGGAGAGCCAAAAATATTGAATCATTGCACCCTGCCCTTGACTGCCAAAAGCTGTGTAAACACCATCATCACCGAGCTGGCCGTCATCGAGGTGGTCGCCGAAGGGCTGTTGCTGCGGGAAATTGCGGCCGAGTCCGATGTCAAACAGGTGTTGGCGAAAACAGGTGCACCATTGATCTTTCCCGAAGGAGAGCTGCCCGTGTTTTAAGATTTTATTCTATCGTTGATAACCTGGAGTCATGGTCTATCGCCCGTGA
>Ga0316189_10007210_pt1 | contig 10543 bp, 7 predicted proteins | sample LowCovwburrow_MG_FD_204930 | JGI IMG/M metagenome (GOLD analysis project Ga0316189, IMG submission 204930) | Coastal sediment microbial communities from Maine, United States - Lowes Cove worm burrow | ecosystem: Environmental > Aquatic > Marine > Coastal > Sediment | place: USA: Maine... | reverse complement strand
GGCTTCCTGTTGCGCACTTATGATGTTGTCCGGGAGGGGTGCGTCCGGCGGAGCGACGATGGCCGAGAATTGCTCTTCGCGTCCCTCGATGCGCGTGTCGAGCATTACGATGTCCGCCAGGTCGCCGTACTTGAGGGTGCGATAGAGCTCCTGCCCTTGGTTGTCTCGGATCGGGATCCATTCGAAAAACGCTTGGCGCGCCGCGGCGAGGCGATCCGTCCAGCTACCCTCGGTCTCCGGATCGTGATTCTCGGCGCCGTTCATCCAGGAGTTGTTGGCGCTTTCGTGGTCGTCCCAAACGACGACGAACGGATGCTGGCGATGGCATTCCTGAAGGTCGTCGTCGCGCCGGTACTGACTCAACCGAATGCGATAGTCCTCGAGCGTCACGGTCTCGTTCTCGGGCTCGACCGCTCGGAGCTGTTTGTCCTCGCTGGGGTACTGACCACGTGCGTACTCGTAGGTGTAGTCGCCTAGGTGAAGGATCGCGTCGAGGTCGGCGCGGGCAGCCATGTGGCGATAGGCGTGAAAATAGCCGAAGCCGTAGTTGGAGCATGAGCAGACGCCGAAGCGAAGTTGCGTAGCCTGGTTGCCCTTGGGCGCAAGACGCGTGCGGCCCGTCGAGCTCCATCGGCCTTGCAAGGCAAAGCGGTAGAAGTAGTTGCGGCCCCAAATCAAACCCGGCACGTCCACCTTCACGGTGTAGTCGCGCGAGGCGTCGGTCGTAACGGTGCCCTGCGCGGTGCGTTGCTGGAAGTCCTCGTCCAGGGCCATCTCCCACCAGACCTCGACCTGCCCGGACTCCTCGGGGCTGACGCGGGTCCAGAGGATCACACCGTCGGGCAAGGGATCGCCGCTCGCGACGCCGTGCTCGAACAGATTCTCCGGACCGGTGGGGCCGGTGTGCTCGTATTCGGGCAGATCATCAGGAAGCGGAGGAAGACTCTCGCCCGCATCGCCGCTGCTGCTGTCACAGGCGCTGATCAACAACGGGGTCAGGCCCGCCGCCCCCATACCTTTGAGAATCTCTCTACGACTGAAGTGCATCTCTACCCTCTCTGGTGCTTCACCCGGCGCAAGCTCGGCGAGACTATTCTCATTCGCCGAAAAGTGCTACCGAGGACCTCCCGAAGAAGGAAAGTTCATGCCTACCAAGCACGCCGCACCCGTCATCGATCCAACGCGCCGACAGTTTCTGCGCCAGAGCTTCGCCGGCGTCGGATGGGTCGTGGCCGGCGGAACGCTCAGCCGGTGCAGCAGCAGCGATGGCGGCAACGGCGTTCCGACGACGAGCAACATCGCGAACCTCGGACCTTTGCTCGATCCCGATGAGAACGGTCTGCGTCTGCCCGCCGGCTTTAGCAGCCGGGTCATCGCACGCTCCGGTACGGAGCTCGGAGCCTCGGGCTACGAGTGGCACAACGCGCCGGATGGTGCAGCCGTGTTCACCACGGGTGACGGCGGCTGGATATACGTGTCGAACTCCGAAACCGCGGCCCTGGCCGGAGGTGGGGCCGGCGCGGTTCGCTTCGCCTCGAACGGAAACGTCGTCGACGCCTACCGGATCCTCGGGGACACCAATCTCAACTGCGCGGGCGGCGCGACACCCTGGGGCACCTGGCTGTCCTGTGAAGAGTCCGAGACGGGGCGCGTATGGGAGTGCGACCCGCTAGCCGCAAGCGCTGCTGTGGTGCATCCCGCGATGGGTGTGTTCGAGCACGAAGCGGCGGCGGTCGATGCGGCCAATCGGCACGTGTATCTGACCGAAGACGTCGGGGACGGAAGGCTCTATCGATTCGTCTACGACCGCGCGGAAGATTTGAGCAGCGGCGAGCTACAGGTGGCTCAAGTTCTCGGCGGCGGACCAGAGGGCGAAGTGCAATGGCACACGATCCCCGATCCGAGCGCCGCAAGCGAAGAGACGCGGTATCAAGTCGCCGAGAGCACCGAATTCGACGGTGGTGAAGGGGTTTGGCTCCACGAAGGCATCATCTACTTCGCAACCAAAGGGGACAATCGGGTCTGGACCTACGAAACCGACACCTCGATGCTGACGATCCTCTACGACGCTGCAACCTCGAGCACCCCGATTCTGACGGGCGTGGACAATCTCACGGTCACTCCTGCTGGCGATGTGGTGGTCGGCGAGGACGGCGGTGACATGCAAGTGGTCGCGATCAGCGCCGAGGGCCCGATCGTCCCCCTGGTTCAGATCACCGGACAGGACGGCTCGGAGGTTACCGGGCCGGCATTCGGTCCGTCGCTCCGGCGCCTGTATTTCAGCTCCCAGCGGGGAGCAGAGGGGGCCGACATTTTGGGCAGGAGCGGCATTACCTATGAGGTGAGCGGCCCGTTCTTCGTCTGAGTCGCTAGCCGAACACACGCACGACGAGTGCGAAGGTGCCGAGGGCCGCACCTGCGAATGCTGTCGCATCCACGATCGCCGAGCCGAGCTCACGGCTTCGCAGCCATTGCACAATGGGCCAGATGCAGGCGACGACGGCGAGCTGTCCGAGCTCCACGCCGACGTTGAAGCCAAAGAGCGCCTGAACCAACTGAGCGCGCGGGAGCTCCTGTTCGAGGAGCACGCCCGAGAAGCCGAGTCCGTGAACGAAACCAAAGAGGCAGGCAATGAGCCAGCGAAGCCGGCCGCCAGCGCCCAAGGTCCGAAGCAGCGCAAAGTAGCAAGCGGTGAACAGGGCGATGCCCCAGAACGCCGGCAGCCCCCCGAACAGCGCGCTCGCGGCAAAGAGCAGGACCGCGCCGAAGATCACCAGCGCCCCGCCACGAGCTCGCTCCAAGCCCGCGTTCTCGAGCGCAACCAGCAGGATCGATGCGGCGATGGTGGCTTCTACAGCGCGCGCGTGAGGAACCACGAAGCCGAGCGCCGCGCCGGCCAGCGTGACGCTGTGCCCAACCGTGAAGCCAGTCACCAAGATCGCGACTTCACGGAGCCGCCGCGCGACCACGATCAGCAAAAACAGAAACGCGAGGTGATCCCAACCACTGAGGATGTGCTCGACGCCAAGCCTCAGGTAGCTGCCCAGCCCAGCGGCGCCCGCACGGGCACCCGTCGAGTCGATGGAGGCCCTCGGCGCCGTGGAAGAAAGGACGACGTCGATCGGAACCGGGCCCAAGATCGTCGAGAGATGCACGTGATTGCTGAGCGAGGTGAACAACTGGCTCTGGAGGCTCGTCGGCGGGGACTCACAGCGCACGCGCCACTCGACCCGAAGCCAACCGCGCTCGGCCGGGAGCCAGGTCGCGCTCGACGGGATCGCTTCACAGACGCCATCTTCGGACGCGAGAACGAGCTTGGTCTGCAGATACGAGAGCACGTCCGAACGATCGAAGGGCCTCTGGGCCCCATCACTAGCCGCAGGTAGCGAGGTGAGCTCGAACCAGCGCACTCTCAGTTCGGCAATCGCGCCACCGTCGAGCAGGGTCCACTTCGAATAGGAAACGCTCTTCTGGTGGGCGAGCGCAGAGGCCGGGATCAGCAAGCCCAGAACGAGAGCTTGCAACGCGAGCCGCCTCACGGCTCGGCCTCCACCCGGATGTCACTTTGTTGGCGGGCTAGGTCGAGGTACTCACGCACTGTGGCTTCGCTTCGGTCCCGAACGTAAGCGGCCTCGACCGCCTCGCGGGCTTCCTCGAACGGTGCAATCTCGCCGTCACGCCGTTCGAGCAAACGCACGCTGTACTGTCGGTCTCCCTCGCCGACGAGAAACGACTCATCGACTTCGAGCTCGGCGACGCGGCGCGAGGCGGTCGGGCCGAGGCGCTGCTCGATCTCCTTGAGGAGGAGAAACCCGCCCGGTAGCGGCACCGCTGCACCTTCGACGGCAAGCCGGTACTGCGCGCTACGCTGAAATCGAAAGCTCTGCTCCTCGTAGAACGCGCGGAGCGCCGCCTCGTCCGCCGTCCTGGCCTCGTCCTCGGTACGGCGCACCAGAAAATCGATCATCGCGGTCGCTAGCTGATTTCGCATTTGCGGGTCGCGCTCGTGCAAGCCGAGCTCGATCGCCCGATCGATCAGCAGCTCTTGATCGATCAAGCGCTGCAGCACCCGGTCGCGATCGTCTTCACGCAATGTCCCGCTCTTGCGGTCACCGGCGACCGCCTGAAGGGCCGCCTCGTACGAGCCACGCGAGATCGGGCGCTCGTTCACCCAGGCCACTGCGTCGGCCGTGGGCTCGGCGGTTTGCGGTAGGCGCACGATGTAGAACACGGCCAGGGCGGCACCGACGAGCATCCCGCCGACGAGCAGCCAGGGCCTGCTCATGGTTCGGAACCGGCCTGCAAGAAGATCGGCGAAGACCAAGCGCGCTCTTCGGAATCGACCAGGCAGTCGTCTTGGGCGGGCGTCCGAAAATTGCCGTAGCAGGGCGTGCACTCGGCTCCCCGGCATCGAAGGCCACCACCATTGACGGTCGGCGTGGACTCCTGAATGGCGCGCGCATAGTACAGAAGGTCGCGGCCCAGCTCCCCGTACGAAGGGTCCTCGAACTCGACGACGCAAAGCTCCGGCCCCTCTGGGCACCGAATCGTCTTCCAGGGATCCTCGATCAGGTCCGCGACGGGCTCCTCCTCGCTTCGCTGTCGCTGGATGCGAATGATCTCGATGCGCGTGATGCGGCGGCGGCGGTCGCCCGGGTTGTAGCATTCACCCGCGCAGATCCGTTCGATGCGCTCCTCACCGAGCGACTGAATCACGTCGGGCGCGCAGCCTGGCTTCTGCTCGAACGAACCGGCAGCGCGGACCTCGAACTTAGGCGTCCCTGTGAACTCGAGCTCGCTTCCCATCGGCAAGACACCCTCGGGCCCGTTCTTCATGTCGAACCAGAGCAAAATCCGGTCACCCGAGGTGCCGTAGACGTTGCGGGTCTGCAAGGCGTCCCATATCGCTTCGCGCGTGCGCTCGGTAGCGTGCACCGCCACGAGCCCGCCGGTGATGAAGAACGACGCTTGGCGTTCCATCCACATCAGCTCGAAGGGCGGCCGCTCCATCAAGCCGTCGATGGTGTACGAGACCGTCTCCGGCTCGGGCTGACCCCGATCGCCAAACATCGACGCGCGCCAGGACTCGCTGGGCGCACCGCGCGCCTCGGTCATCTGGCGTCGCGCGAACTCCTTGTAGCCGGTTCCCGGACGAGCCGTGTGATTGTCGCTCGAGGCAATGAAGCCCATCGTCGCGTGTCGCGGCTCTTCGGGGTTCTCGAAATCGCCCTTCGCCAGCATGTACTGAACCGAACCGCCGGGCCGGTACTGATAGGCAGGCAGGTAGCAATCGGTGCACTGGCCGCAATTGCTCCAATCCGGAACATCCTCGCCGGGTAGCGTCACGTGCCCCGCAAGCGAGACTCGAAGGAAGTCGGCCCTCGCTTTTTCGACTCGCTGCTGACACCGCTCCGAGTCTGGGTCCTCGCATCGCGCGCGGATGACCTCGCCGGCGCGCCAGCAGCAGGCTTCGTAGCCTTCCGTGGGCCCGGGGCACTCCAGCCCGTCTTCGGTGACGTCTGCCGATCGGAAGTCTCGGTACTCTTCGGAGTTGCCATGTCCGGAAAACACCTCGACGAGGCGCTGCAGGTTCGGGTCGTCGAGGTCCGCGCGGAGCTGCTTGTCCCAGGTGTAGCCGAGCGGCGTGTAGAAGCCCCAGGTCGTGCCGTGTGGAATCACCAGGGTGTCGAGGCCCCATTCGTTGAGCTTCCGGAACAGCACGTCAGGAGTGGCGGCACGCTCGCGGCAACTGGCCGGCAGCTGCCTGCTGTTCACACCATCTGGGCAGAATGGATACTGGGCGTTTTCTCGGATGTGTCGCGCAAAGTCGAGATAGCCCTGCTGGTCTGGAAACGAGCGCACCGGAATGGTCAGCACAGGCCACAATGCGCTGAGCTTCGAGAACGCGCGCGTGGTCATGCCAGGCGCCGAAATCGGGCGGGCGGGGAGCTTGTGATCCTCCTGGTGCTTGAAGATCACGTTCTTGTGGCCGAAGTGTTCCTCGGGCGTCAGCGCGACCTGCGTCCATTCGAAGCCGGTGAAAGCAATGGTGTCGGGCTGCTCGCTGCCCGCGCTGACCGCATTGCATTGGCGCACCGAATCGCGGGTCATCTTCCAAGTTCGAGGGTTGAGCGCCTCGGCATGGTCGGTCAGCGCGTAGAAATCGAGCTGCGAGCAGAAACGGGCGAAGTCACAGGCGTCGGCGGGCGGATGAACGCCCTCGCCTCCCATCAAAGGTAGGCCCCACATGAAGGCATCTACCGAAAGCGTCGTGTGAACGTGGAGGTCGCCGAAGAGGATTCGGTTCGCCGCCTCGGGCGCCGCCCGCTCTTGCCCCGCGGCACGCGCGGCAACGTGCTCGGGCGCGAGCGCGACGCGCGCAATCTCGCCGTCGAGCTGCTCCTTGGCCCCCCCATAGACGAGCCAAAAAGCCAATACCAAGAGCACCAGGCCGAGGACGACCGTAAGACAACCCTTTTTCCACCAAGCCACGCGGGCGCAAGCATAGGTCGGGATGATCGCCTGTCCAAACGATTCAAGCTGAGCGCGCGAACCAGCCCTCGGCGGACAGCATCCTCAGGACTTCCGCCGAAACCTGCGGCCGAACAGCCACGAGGTTGTAACCGGTCGCGGGAAGCGCCTCGAAGGGCAGGCTCGAAAAATAGGGGCTCGCCGTGACCTGAGGCTGCCCCCCGTCGTCGCTGCGAATGAAAACGAAACCCTTTTGCAGCAAGAGCTGCTCGACTTCCTGGGGCTCGTAACCGAAGCGGCGGCAATTCCCCGTCGAGAGCTCGCAGTAGACCAGCTCGGTTTCGTCTAGAATCGCGGCGGCGCCCTGCAAGACGGGAAGCTCACAACCTTCGACGTCGATCTTGAGAAGGCGCGTGGGTCGAACAGCGACGAGCTCATCGAGGGTGCGCATCGGAACCCGAAGCTCGCCCTCTTCGGTGACGAAATTCTGGTCGTCGGATCGGCGGCTGGTCATCGCGACCTCGCCCCGATTCGCACCGAGCGCGTAGTTCAAGGTCCTGAGGTTGCCCGCGCGATTGAGCTCCACATTGCCTTCGAGGTAGCCGTGAATTTCAGGATGCGCTTCGATGGCGATGACCTCGCCCTCGGGACCAACCCGCTTGGAGGCGGCCAGGGCGAGCTGGCCGATGTTGGCGCCCGCGTCGATGTAGCGATCCCCGGGACGTAGGACCGCCCAGACGAAGTCTTCGTCTTCGGTGCGTGAGCGCGGATCGGACCAAAGCGCAGCCGAGATCGAGGTCGGGTAGAATCGAACCCGAAAACCGCGAGGCATTTCGCGAACGAACAGGGGCGACAGCCCGCTGCGCCAAAGGATGCGGCCGAGGATGAAACGGCCGGGCCGCGGATGCTCGCGAAGTTTTCTCAGTCTGTATGACCAGTTGCTCATCGGTGCTTTGGTGGGGGGCGGCGACGATAGCCCAAGCATGGGGGTCCCCGGAGTTTTGTAGCAGGTGGCTTGTGTGGTAACGAAGCCCGAATGGGGGGCGAGCCGCTGGTTTCGATCATGATGCCCTGCTTCAATGCGGAGCAGACGCTTCCTATGGCGCTGGCATCGCTTCGGGCGCAAACGCATGAAAACTGGGAAGCGCTGGTCGTGGACGACGGGTCCACCGACGGGACCTGGGAGCTTCTGCGGGCTTTCGGCGACCCCAGGCTCCGCCTCGAGCGCTTCGATCGCAATCGCGGTCGAGGAGCCGCGCGCCAGCGATGCCTCGAGATGGCGGGCGGCGCGTTTCTCAGCTTCCTCGATGCGGACGACTGGCTTTTTCCCGAGAAGCTCGCCCAGCAGACGTCCCTGATGGAGCAGCACCCGGACGTCGTCGTGCTGAGCGGAGCTTGCATCATCACCGACGCAACCGGCGCAGCCGTGGGGCTCACCCGTACCGGGCTTGGAGCCCGACAGGATTTCGCCAGCGGTCTCTTCGCGCAGCCCGGGCCTCCCCCCTTGAGCTTCCCTCCCTGCATGGTGCGCATGGACGCGGCTCAGCGCGCGGGCTTCAATCCAGACTTCCGCCGTTCGCAGGACTCCGACTTTCTGATCCGGGTCATGCTTGGCAAGCGCTACGCGGTTTGTTCGACTCCGGTCTACGCGTATTCGCAGGCCGAGGCGGCGAGCCTCGGCAAGACCTTGGAGGGCTACCGCTTCCGTCTCCGCTGCTACGGCCAGTATCGAGAAAGCCACCCTTGGCACTCGCGCACCGCAATGGCGAAGACCGTCGCGCGAATGGGCGTCTACAAAGTCGCCGGATGGCTGCACGCAGAACAGCACCTCATTGAACGGCGCTGGCAGAATATCACCCCTGATGCCCAGCAGGCGTATGCGACCGCCCGCGAACGGGTATCTCGCGCGGCGAGCACGAAAGCGGCCTCCTGATGGCACAGGCGGCGAACAACACATTTGCATCCCTCACCTCGTGGATCGAGCTTCGGGGTGGATGGCCCGAGTTCATCTGGGGACTCGTCATCTTGTCGCTCTCATTCAACGTGTACGGGCCCGGTCGACCGCAACCCGGCGACTTCATGCTCCTCGGCTTGCTCTGCGTTCCGATCCTCGTCGTCCGCTTTCAAATGCCCGCCGCGATCAAGCTACCGGTGTTTTCATTGGCGACCTTCGTCCTGTATGTCTTTGCCTGCAACTTCGTGTGGGCGGCAGCGACCGGCGAATGGGACTTCTTCAAAGCGAGCGCATTCTACGCATTCAACTTCTCGGTCTTCCTCGGCTACCTGGTGATGCTCGGGGACCGGGGAGACGACTGGCTCCGTTGGACGCTCTACGGCTTCGCTGCCTCGCTGCTGATGCTAGCGCTCCTGTCGATTCCGTTCAGCGATCGCGTCGAAAGTGGGCGCCTAGAGCTCTTCTTCGTGAATCCGAATCAGCTCGCGTACCACGTCTTACTTTGCGCCAGCATCGTGGTGATGCTCGCCCCGCGATACAAGGTGCCACGCCTGGTCTTGTACGGACTTCTAGCCTGCGCGGTCTACATCGAGCTACGCACTTACTCTCGAGCAGGGCTTCTCGGGATTGCGTTGCTGGCAGCGATCCAATTCGCGCATCGGCCGACCCTGGTCACGATCGTCGCCCTGCCGGTGCTGGTGCTCGCACTATACCTCGACTTGCAGGCTCTCGATACGGACCTCTGGGAGCATCGAGTCGAGACGATTCAGCAATCCACGACCGAGGACTACATCACGGACCGCGGCATCGACCGGCTCTACGAGCACCCGGAGTATCTCATCGCCGGCGCAGGTGAGGGCTATCACCTGCGTTTTCATCACAACAAGCTGGAGATCCACTCGAGCGCTGCGAACCTGGTCTTCTCGTATGGGCTCATCGGCACGATTCTGTTTCTGATCTTTCTTCGCCTGCTCAGCGTCGCTGCCGGGGCGCGCCTCACGCTCCTGATGATTCCCGCTCTTTCGTACAGCCTCTTCCATCAAGGGATGCGTGCGCGCCCATTTTGGATCTTGTTGGCGCTCGCCCTAGGCCTCGGCGTACTCACGGCCATCGAAGCGTCACGAGCACGCAACAAGCCACCTCTCACCCTCGCGGATCGATAGTCAAATGTGTGGAATCGTCGGAGTCTGGCAGCTCGACGGGCGACCGGTGCACCGGGGCGCGGTCGAAGCGATGCGCGACGCGCTGACCCATCGCGGACCGGACGACGCAGGGCTATGGCTCGAGGGCTCGGTAGCGCTCGGCCATCGCAGGCTTTCGATCATCGATCTCTCCGAAGCGGGGCGTATGCCCATGTCGAGCCCCGACTTCCAGGTTCAGGCGGTCTTCAACGGTGAGGTCTACAATTTTCGCGCGCTCCGGGCCGAGCTCGCTGCGGCGGGACACCGCTTTGTGAGCGAGACCGATAGCGAAGTAGTGCTGCGAGCCTACGAGCAATGGGGTGTCGATTGCTTCGACCGCTTCAACGGCATGTTCGCGATCGCGATCTGGGACGCGCGAGAGAAGCGCATGGTTCTCGCCCGGGATCCGGCCGGGCAAAAGCCTCTGTACTACGCTTACCGGCCCGGTCGCTGGCTTCTTTTTGCCTCCACCTTGGCGCCGTTGATTCATTACGCCGGCAATGAGCTCGAGGTCGACCCGGCTGTGGTCAAAGACTACGTGCGTTTCGGTTTCCCGCCGGACGGACGCGCAATGCTGAAGGGCGTTCACAGTGTTCCGCCAGGGAGCTTCACGATCATCGAGCCGGGTCGCCAGCCACGCAATCATCGCTACTTCGACCTCGCCGCATTCGCCGAACAAACACCGACGCGACAGGGCAGCGAGAACGACCATCTGGACGCCTTTCGCGACACGATGCGAGAGGCCGTTCGCTCCAGGCTCGTCGCGGACGTGCCGCTCGGCGCATTTCTGTCCGGAGGTCTGGATTCGAGCCTCGTCGTCGCCTTGATGGCCGAGCAGGAGCCCGAGGCCGTGAAGACCTACACCATCGGCTTCGATCAGGCGGAGTTCGACGAAAGCGAGCATGCCAAGCGAATCGCCTCGCACCTTGGTGTCCAG
>Ga0316189_10007209_pt1 | contig 10545 bp, 6 predicted proteins | sample LowCovwburrow_MG_FD_204930 | JGI IMG/M metagenome (GOLD analysis project Ga0316189, IMG submission 204930) | Coastal sediment microbial communities from Maine, United States - Lowes Cove worm burrow | ecosystem: Environmental > Aquatic > Marine > Coastal > Sediment | place: USA: Maine... | reverse complement strand
TTTGGTTTCTGGCAATCTATTTTAGCTGAATATTCCTAATATCAGACCAAATTTCATTGAGTTATAGGGAAAGGGGGTTCGATAGAAGGTAAATTTAAAGAGGAGATTGAACTTGAAGAAAACTAAACTAGTTAGCTCTATAGCGCTAGCAATTGGGGCCAGTGTGCTCGCTACGTCATCTCATGCACAATTAGAAGAAATTGTGGTAACTGCTACTAAACGAGCTGAAAGCTCGCAAGATATCCCAGTGGCGATTCAGGCGATTAGCAGCAAGGCTTTGGACGAATTGGGCGTCAACACGTTTGATGAATACGTAAAATACCTACCGAACGTGGTCCAGCAAGGCCGTGGTCCTGGCCGTAACGAAATCTATATTCGTGGAGTGGCTACAGAACAATCAAGCAATACTGTGTCGTCGGTACAGGGTTCGGCGCCAGCGGTAGCGCTCTATCTCGACGAGCAAGCGGTATCCTTCGGCGGACGTAATTTGGATATCTACGCTGCTGACTTACAACGAGTTGAGGTTCTACCTGGGCCCCAAGGCACTTTATTTGGTGCTAGCTCGCAATCAGGTACGGTCCGCTTAATTACCAATAAGCCGTCGACAGAAGGTTTTGAGGCCAGCGTTAAAGCTGGCTATAGCACCACTAGTGGCGGCGACCCTAGTACTAACCTTGAAGCGGCGTTCAACTTTCCTTTATCAGACACGATGGCCGCACGCGCGGTGGTGTACTCTGATACACAAGGCGGCTGGATCGACAATGTTGCTGCTGCGTTTAACCCCAATCAGCAAGACCTAATTAACGTTATTAATCGTAACCAAATTAGCTCATCCGCAGCAATTCTCCCTGGTTCTCCGGTAGCACAAACAACCAACGGTAACCTAATTCAAGACAATTGGAATGACGCGCAATACCAAGGTGTTCGATTAGGATTTTCATGGGATATTAACGAAGATTGGAGTGCTTTAGTTCAACACACTAGTCAAGATTTAGAAACTGAGGGCGTGTTCGAATACGCACCTACAACAGGTTCAACTGACCAGTCTCAAAGTTTCTCTCCAGATCGAAACAATGATGACTTTGGCCTTACAACGTTAACGCTTGAAGGTCGTGTTGGTGGTCTAGATGTTATTTACACCGGTGGTTTCTTAGATCGCGATGTAAGTTCAGTAATTGATTACACCATCTATAGTTTTGGTGGGGGTTATCAGGTTTATTACATCACGACTGGCGGTTACTCAACGGCTTCAGAAGTGTTTGATCTGCGCAAGCAATATGTCGACGATACTGAAAGTGAACGGACCAGCCATGAGTTTCGCATACAAGGCGAGATTGGCGAGCGTTTTCAATACACTGTTGGCGCGTTCTTCGACGATGTAGAAACCAAGTCATTGGGTCAATTCCAATATTTTGGTGCGCTTGATGCGGGTCTTAACACTGCGGTTCGTCCAGCTGACTTCGCACGAGGTAGTAACAGCCGCATAGGCTTACCGGAGCAAACCACCTTCCTCAATGATTTCACTCGTGAAGAAGAGCAAACTGCTTTTTTCGCTGATGTATCATTTGAGCTTACTGATTCACTTACGGTGAGTGCGGGTGTTCGTTCGTATGACATCGATTATGCTTTAACCGGTGCGACAGGTGGCTCATTTGGCTGTAAGGGCAAGGACCCTACTACCTTACCGAGTGGCGATGGCGTGGTTCCATCCGGTCGCGACATCAGCTATGCGGTAACTCGTGCTGACGGAACAATCGGCTGTTCAGATAATTCAGGTAACAACGTAACTCAGCGCTTAATTAATTTAGGTACTTTTGGTGCTTTATCCGAAGGTGGCACTCCTGTCTCTGGCTTAGAAAACTTAGGCGCCGATGGTGTGGCAAATCAGGATGACACGATTTTCCGCTTCACAGCTGATTGGAGAGCGACTGAGGATGTGCTTATCTTCGCGACTGTTTCTGAGGGTTTCCGTCCGCAAACGGTAAACCGTAATGCGGGTTCCCCTTCGGCCAACCAAACGGGTCCTTTTGAGGGCTTTGTTGTTCCGGCCGTGGCTAAAACGGATGAGTTGACCAATTTTGAAATAGGTATCAAAGGTGACTTCTTAGATAACCGTTTACGCTTGAATGCAACTTATTTTAATTCGGAGATTACCGATCTTCAAACCACTCGTTTTGACCCGTCAAACGTAGCGTTTTTGGTATTTATTGAAAACGTAGGTGATGCTGACATTCAAGGTATTGATGCTGATTTTACCTGGGTTCCAACAGACAATCTGACAATCGCCGGTGCGGCTTCTTGGGTTGATTCTGAAATCACTCGTTTGAATGCGCAGTTAGAGGGTCTGGCGGCGCCGGTTGGTAGCGAATTACCATTTACCGCTGAATTTGGCTTCAACATCCGCGGTCGATACGAATTCGAAATGGCCAACTTTGGCGCTGATGCATTCGTACAAGCAGGCCTTGTCTACACAGGTGATAGCCTTTCGGGTATCGTTGGTAATGCCAACTTTGTCGAAGATACCACACGTCGTATCTATGGCCGTGGATCTGGTTTGCAGATTCGTAACGAGGGTGGCACTTTTGGTGCTAGCGGAGTTGCCACTGAGGTTCCGGGTTCAAGCGGCTTAACGGCTGATGGACAGTTCTTCGCCAATGGCCGTTACGTGCAAGAGTCTTACTCAATTGTTAACGTTTCAACCGGTATAAATAAGGATAACTGGGGCGTAGAGCTCTTCGTTAATAACTTGTTTGACGAAGACGGTATTATCAATATCAATACCGCCGACTATACCCCTCGCGTATCTGTGACTCGCCCGCGTACGATTGGTCTACGATTCCGATGGGATTACCAATAGGCCGTAAGCTTAACGGTAAGGTATTAAAATCGCTTGAATTCAATAAGCGAGTTTAATACGTTGATAAAAAAGCGAGCCTCGAGGCTCGCTTTTTTTTGTTCTCGTGCAATCAGATATGAGCGGCATAGATGTTGTACTATCTACTAAATAACTTAGAACTATACCAATAATGTCATCACAAACTTCTTCGCAAGCCCTAACCTCACATGCAACGGAGCTTGTCAAAAAGGGCATGTTTCAAGCCGCTATAGACTTTATTGTTAGTAATTACGATGAGCTAAATACAAATGCCGAAGCGCATTATCTGCGCGCAGTTTGCCTTCGTCGTCTTAAGCGACATGAGGAAGCAATCACCACTCTAAACACGGTACTCAACCTTGACTCTAATTATGTTCGCGCTTATCAAGAGCTTGGCCACAATCTTAACGATCAGGGCAAAGTGTCAGCAGCGATTAAGGCCTTTGAGACTGCAGTCACGGCTGATAATGCATTAATTGCAAGTTGGAAGGCGTTGGTAAACTTGCACACCAAGACCGCCAATAAAGCAGCGCTTGAACGAGCTAAACATGAGGTTAGTCAGCTGAGTGCGCTGCACCCAGCGCTGCAGGCAGTGAAGAGTCATCTAAATCGAGATAACCTGACTATGGCCGATCAGATTTGTCGCGACTACATGCTCAATAATAAGCAAGATATAGAAGGCATGCGCTTATTAGCTGACATTGCCACTCGTTCTAAGATATTAGAAGATGCTGAGTTCATATTGGAGAGTGCGGTGGTTTTTTCGCCTAGCCATATTGGTGCTCGATTTGATTATGCAAACTTATTAATTAAGCGCCAGAAGTTTGGTAAAGCACATGATATTGCTACGGCATTAAATCAGCAGAGTCCCCAACAAGTTCAGTTTCAAGTATTATTGGCGGCGACACTCGCGGGTGTTGGTGATACGCAAGCGAGCGCTAGGTTGTACCGAGAAATTATTAAGCGTAATCCCGGCATGCAGAGTTTGTTTTTGTTGCTTGGGCATGCTGAGAAAACATCGGGCAACCTGGATGCTGCGATTGAGGCTTACCAAGCGTTGTATAAACACATGCCCGATTTTGGCGATGCGTTTTGGAGCCTAGCCAATACCAAAACCTATCAATTTGCAGATCATGAAATTGATCATATGGAAGACTATCGCACGCGCCCGGAAACAAGTGAGATTGATAAAGTTCATCTGAATTTTGCCTTGGGTAAAGCCTTTGAGGATAGGCAAGATTATGATGCGGCGTTTCACGCCTATCGCCAAGGTAACCAGCTTAATAAGGCCTTGCTCAAATATGATATTCCCGAAATTAGTAAGCGTGTTCAACGCCAGATAAACACCTGTAATGCTGAGTTATTCAATCGTCTGGGAGATGTTGGCTGTGAAGACCCCGCGCCGATATTTATTGTAGGCTTACCTAGAGCTGGCTCTACCTTACTGGAACAAATTTTAGCATCACATTCACAGGTTGATGGAACCATGGAATTGCCTAACATTATGAGTGTTAGCCGCCGTTTACTCGGGCGGGAAAAGGTCGCTGTGGGTGATGAGCCGAACTACCCGAAAGTATTAGCTGAATTAGAACATGATTACTTTCGCCAATTTGGTGAGCAGTATATCAATGATACCAAGGTGTTCAGGCAGGGAGCGCCACTGTTTATCGACAAAATGCCGAACAATTTTTTACATATTGGTTTGATCAAATTGATGTTGCCCAAGGCCAAGATAATAGATGCTAGGCGGCACCCAATGGCCTGTTGTTTTAGTGGTTTTAAACAACTATTTGCCGAAGGACAAGAGTTCACTTATGGCCTACATGAAATTGGCGACTACTATAAAAACTATGTTGAATTGATGGATCATTGGGACGCAGTGTTACCCGGCTTTGTTTTGCGAGTGCAGCATGAAGATGTGGTTCATGATCTCGAAAGCCAAGTTCATCGAATGTTAGATTTCTGTGGTTTGCCGTTCGAAGAAAACTGCATTGAATTTTATAAAACTAAACGCAATGTCAGAACACCGAGTTCCGAACAAGTACGTCAGCCGATCTATACTACAGGCTTAGAGCAATGGCGTAATTTTGAACAACACCTGCAACCATTGATCGATTCTTTGGGGCCAGAGGTTCTTCAGCGTTATCCAATTACTTGAGTTAAATAGACATGTCTCCATTCTATCTGTCTAAACTGTCTAATGATTGTTTAAAATTGGATTGAGTTTTTTGTATGATCATCTCGCACAAGCACCGTTATATATTCTTTGCGACACCTAAAACTGCTACCCATGCTGTGCGTGAAGCCTTACATCACTATTCAGCGGCAGATGACTGGGAACAGCAGGCGCTTTTTGGCGAGCAAGCCATACCGATACCTGCGATTGCCGAAATCAAACATGGTCACGTTAGTGTGCAGCAACTCAGGCCCGCTCTGGATCAAGAGCTGTGGAAAGACTGTTTTAGATTTGCGTTTGTGCGAAACCCTTTCGACCGGTTTATCTCGACCTGCGCATTCTTAAATCGACAGAACCCGAACTTTCGAGCCAATTCCTTACAATGGATGAAGATGGCCTTAGGATGGCCGGCTTTTCGTGCACGCATCTTGGTGACGCCGCAGAGTGATTTGTTGACCGATGTCAATGGTGATCTCGGTGTGAATTTCCTTGGCCGCTACGAGACGCTACAGGCATCGTTAGACACAATTTTCGATCATTTGGGTTTGCCATCAGTTCAATTGAAGTTAAGGAACCGCTCCGAGCATGCGCATTACAGAGAGTATTATGATGATCATCTGCGCAGCTTGGTTGAGGAGTTGTATCAGACCGACTTGCAGAACTTTAACTACACGTTTTAGTCATCGAGTTTAGGCGCTAGTGTTTTCGGAGCTGGTCAGGAACTCTGCCAGTAAATCAGGATTGAGCGCTGCTCGAATGATACGTTGCATGATAATTGGATTGACGCCAAGCTGATTGCTCATTGTCACTAGAGCACGGGGGTCGGGATTCAATTTCTGAACGGCGCGTTGTAAAACCCCTTGGTAGGCGCTTACCCCAGCGTATTGGTAGCCATAGAGAAGCCAGGCTTCTCGCCAGTCTTTTGCTAAGTCACTTAGCAAGTGGGTGTAGTGTTTTACTAAGGATTGATTGTTGCCCGGGTATGCAGAAAAATCGGCTACCAAGGCGTCGGCGATTGCCTCTAATTCGCCGGGTGCCATTACCGGAGCTATATTAAAGCGCTCGGTGCGCAGTTTTGGTTTTGCCTGGGGCAGGTATTCGACTAGTTGGGTTTGTTTTACGATCTCCGCATCGGCTAAGCTTTGCATGCGTCTCAGCATTTTCCAAAAGCGCGACGAACCCGATGTGTCGACAACTAAGTGAACTCTATTTTCGGAGCTGTTATTGACCACTTTGTGACGTCGCCAAGAATCAAAAATCCAGCATTCTCCGGCCTGCATATTTATTGTTTCATCGCCACAGTAGAACAGCACATCAGGGTTAGTGGTGATTGGAATATGAATTCGAACGCGGCTATACCAGTGGTAATTGAAATCGACGTGCTCTGACACCTCAGATTTGCCGGCTAAGCGCATCAAGCGCGAGCGAGCTAACACCTCACCAAACGACGCCATGACCTGTTGCATATAGTCACAGCGTTGCAGATGAGCAGTCATTTTCATATGGCCTATAAACTCATCGTTGTTCTCACCATTTTGTGACACCAATGGGATGGCCGCATTACCATGCATTCGATTCGGGTGCGCCATCCAGTGTTGCGCTGTAAACTGATCTAACTCAGTTTTTAAGCGGTCAACATCAAAGCGAAACGGTAGGCGTATAAATGGTTGGTCGAGTTTCATCAAGACACACTATCTAGTTAGATCGCTTATTTATGATCCCAGGTACCGCGCTGACTCCAGGGGTCATGCTCTGGAAACCCGTCTAAATCGATCTGAGGGTCGGGTACCGTTGGCTGACGATGCAAGTCATACTTAGCGGTCTTATAAATTGATATGCATAGCATCACCGAGATAACCACTAATGGCGCACCGGCGACAATGCTGGCCGTTTGCAAGGTCTTTAAGTCGCCGAGAAATAGCAGTGTAATAGGCAAAAAGCTCAGTGTGCCGGCCCAAAACAGTCGATTCCAACGCATAGGTTCGTCTTTGACTTCTTTCTGTACTACCGACGCCAAGATGTAAGAGATCGAGTCAAAGGTGGTTGCCAAGAACACGATTGCAAGCACCGTATAAAGTGCAATAACAACCGATTTAAATGGCAAGCTGCCTAAAATCGCGAACACCGCCGCTGGTTGCGAGTCGGTATTAAGAATATTGACGACATCGAGTGTGCCACTGAGTTGCAGATGCAAGCCGTAGTTGCCGAGAATCATGAAAAATAGCGCACAGCCAACCGAGCCATAAAACAGTGAGCCAAGCACCATGCTACCCATGGTTCGACCGTAAGAGATACGGGCTATAAACAGCCCGATGGTCGGTGCATAGGCTAGCCACCAAGCCCAGTAAAAAATTGTCCAATCCTGCGGGAAAGTGGTGTCAGCATAACCATTCATTCCACCAAAGGGTTCTAAGTAGGTGGCCATTGAAAAGAAGTTATCAAATAGCACTCCTATTGATGACAGTGATGCCTCAGCGATAAAAGCGGTAGGCCCAACGACTACCACAAAAACCAGTAAGATTACGGCTAATAATAGATTGAAATTAGACAGCGTTTGAATGCCTTTTTTGATGCCCGAATAGGCGCTTGCACCAAAAATAGCGGTAGCCACAATAAGCACGATTATTTGCATCGTCATGTTTTTTTCTAAACCGAACAAGAGGTGCAAGCCCTCATTCATTAGAGGCGCACCCAAACCTAAACTTGTAGCGCCGCCGCCAAGCATGCCGAACACGAATAATATATCAATTAACTTACCCCAAAAGCCACGAACATTACGGTTGCCAATCAGCGGTGCCACCGCTTCTGATAGTTTTAGCTTGCGGTTCTTGCGTACATGATAGAAATAGGCAATCGGCAGCGCCGGTACTAAGTAAATAGACCAGGCTATCGGCCCCCAATGGAAGATGCCATAGGCCGCCGCCCATTTCATTGCTTCGGAGGTACCTCCTTCGAGTAAGAAGGGGGGTGATTGGTAGTAGTAGGCCCACTCTATCGGCGCCCACACCATAATGCCGACACCAATGCCGGCACAAAATAGCATCGAGGCCCATGATGCTGTTTTGAATTCTGGTTGTGAGCCAGGGTCGCCCAATTTTATGCGTCCGATATCACTAAAAACCACGTAAAGCATGAATAAAAATGCCCCTAACCCCAGCATCAAGTACGCAGAACCGAAGTTATCTACTACAAAATTACGCGAGATTAAGACATATTTAGCCCCTTCTACTGGCCAAATTATCAACGGTATGGTCACCATTAGTAATAGTGCTAATGAGCCAAAAAAAGTAGGCTTATCAATTAACTTCATTGACTCCTTCATATTAATAATTCTCCAGTGGTGGTGTTAGTTTTTATTCTAATTATTATCAGTTTCAAGACTAGCGTATTCGGTACTAAGATGTCAGTTGCTTATCCAGCATTCGGATTCGGCTATTAATTTCATTATGTTCTATATAAAAACCACGTAAATGACGCGTCCCTGAGCTTGGGTCAAATGCCGCTCGGCCATGTAACACTCTCTGATTATCGAACACCACCATTTCGCCGTTCTTTAACACGTGTTCTATGTTGTAGCTCGTTTCTTTAATACGACACATCAATTCTCGATAGGCGGCATAGAAAGGGTACAGTAAATCAGAGTCAAAATCAGCAATGTCTGCCAAGTGGGCGTTAAAGGTTAGGGTGTCGAAATCGCCACGTCTGTTTAGGCCAATAACGGGCCGATGATATCTCACATCGTCTTTGTCATCTAAGAAATGCCAAGGTACATCAAGATTACACAAAGTAGCATAGTGCTCGGGGCAATCGCGCTCGAGATCTTCAACGATTGCCATTGCGTCAGCGAAGATTGAGCCGCCGCCGCTGGCGTCATTACGGTAACAGTGTAAGAACTGATTGCCCGGCACAAACTCTTGATTTGATAGATCGGTATGTAACGGCAGAGCTAAAGAGGTGTAGGCTAAGTTATTTGGACGCGGTTTACTATAAACATCGAACATAACTCCATAGTTGGTTTCCCGCTTAAAACCAATTAAGTCGCCGAAATCGTCTCCGGCGTTTAAATCATCGTCTAAGCCATCAATGAGGATAATACCCGTTTGCTTTAAGGTTGTGAGTGCATCACTCAAAACGCTAGCTGAAGCCTTGCATTCTACGGCGCAAAACCGAGGTAATGGTTTCATGGTTTTAGCCGCCCAGCTTTTGCGCTCGATAGCGGCAGCATCGTAGCGCGCGTGACCTGGCCTATGCTCATATAGCCATTGCGCGGTGTAATGCGATACCGTTTCTTTATCTGGCCAGCGAATATTAATGCGGGATAAGCTTGGTCGGTTACTCAGTTCTAAGTTAAAGTCTTGCGGGGCGATGTCTAGCGCTACAGTGGTGAGGTCAAACGTGCGCTCACCCGTCTGCGGGTGCAATTCGGCTTGATCGTTATCACGTAACCAGATATGGGGCAGTTCAGAGGTCGATCCGTCGTCCCACGTAACGCAAAAGCAATGCTTTTTCGGATGCACTTTACTGAAATTCATAAGCAATTGACTTAGCCTCATTTTGTACTGGTATTATCAGTGTGGCGGAAACCTTATTTGACTGCAACGGCTCATCTCCAAACAGCATGTCGCGAACTAATCGCCTCGCGTCGCATTCAGACAACCGTAGGAAATAACGAACTAGAACGATTGCTATCCATCGTAAAACCCAATAAATTGCACGCGAACGCTTGTTAGTAAAGCCTCAGAACAAACTCAAACCGGAAAGTAGTTTATGAAGTACGATTATATCATTATAGGGGCTGGCTCAGCTGGCTGCGTTTTGGCTAACCGTTTAAGCGAAGAAGCCTCGGTCAGCGTGCTGTTGTTAGAAGCCGGTGGCAAGGATCCGTTTTGGGAATGGCAAATACACATGCCTGCCGCGCTGGCGTACCCGATGAACGGCACGCGCTACAACTGGGATTACCACACCGAACCCGAACCATTTCTGGGCGACCGAGTAATGCACTGCCCTAGAGGCAAAGTATACGGCGGATCTTCATCGATTAATGGTATGTGCTACATCCGTGGAAACGCGCTTGATTACGATCGTTGGGCTAAAGAAGATGAGTCCCTCAGCCATTGGAGCTATAAGCATTGCTTACCGTATTTTCGTAAAGCCGGTAACCGAGATGTTGGCGCTGATGATTATCATGGTGATTCGGGGCCGTTAAGTATTACCAAAGGCGGCAGTGATAACCCTTTGTTCAAGGCATGGACAGATGCTGGCCAGCAAGCGGGTTATCCTTATACCGAAGACATGAATGGCTATCAACAAGAGGGTTTCGGGCCCATGGACCGAACCACTCGAAACGGCAAACGTGGCTCGACCGCAGTCGGCTATTTACACCCAGTGATGGCGCGCTCGAATCTAACCGTTATTAAGCGAGCACACGCTACGCGCCTATTAATGGAAGGTAAAAAAGTCATCGGTGTTGAGTTTGCCCAGGGGCGCAAAAAAC
>Ga0316189_10007208_pt1 | contig 10547 bp, 8 predicted proteins | sample LowCovwburrow_MG_FD_204930 | JGI IMG/M metagenome (GOLD analysis project Ga0316189, IMG submission 204930) | Coastal sediment microbial communities from Maine, United States - Lowes Cove worm burrow | ecosystem: Environmental > Aquatic > Marine > Coastal > Sediment | place: USA: Maine... | reverse complement strand
CAATAAAAGCTGATTCAGTAGCAATAACAATTTTTTCTTCTTTGGATGTATCTGCTGGTTCAAACCAATCCTTATGGTAATAATACCCATCACTAATACAATAATGTGTATAATCTTTATCCTGATCCCCAATCAATTCAAATTTATATGTCATGCCATTTCCAAACTTTGGTGCCATTTCATCATTTATAATCCATGCATGCCCATCAATTGAGCTTCCACCAAACGCTTCTTTTAGACCTTCAGGGTCGGGTTTAATATCCGGATTTTTTAGCATAATCTCATCAAGAGATATTAATTTAAAGAATTCTACATTTTTCATTTTGTCTTGACTCCTATAACTGTAAGATACGCATCCAATAATTTAACAGATTCTGGAGTTGCATCTAAATGTTTAGAATCATCTGTAAGACCTGTTTCAATTAAATCTCTAATAAGTTGATTTTTTAAATCAATACAATCAGATTTGGTTGTTAGAAATTCTGCAAGATTTATTGGCGCATCATGTCCAATTATACATGCAGTTTCCATTTCTCCACATCTTTGACCCCCCTTATTTCTGCGACCCCCTAATGGCTGAAGTGTCCGCTTTGCATAAACACCAATACCTCTAGCTGCTAATTTCTCTTCAGCAATATGAACCATTCTAAAGAAATACATATAACCAACAGCTACAGGATTTAATATATAATTTTTTGATACAGGGTCGTATATTTTTTGTTTAAAGCATGTTCCAGTATATTCAAGTGCTTTAATTACTTGATCAATTTTAACTGATTCCATTGGTGGTTGAATAATTTGAAGTGTATTTTCAATCCATTCTTTTGTAATTTCGTCTGGAATTGATGCTTCCATTTGAGGGTAATACCACCCATTTTTTGTATTGTCAACAATTTTTATATAATCTAATAAATATTTTTTAATTTCATCTTGTGATTGTTTAGATGCAACCATTTCTGTCATTGTTTGCTTTAAATCATATACCGACATTGATAAATGCAATTCATATAACTGTCCTATGTTCATTCTAGAAATAATGCCTAATGGATTTATACAAACATCAAGGTGTCGTCCGTCTTCCAATTGTGGCATTTTATCATGCTCAACAATTTTGGCAATGACCCCTTTGTTACCATGACGATTACCAATTTTATCACCAACCCTTATTTTTCTAAAGTGTATTCCATACATTTCAATCCGAACACCATTAATTCTCTCTTTCTTTTCTTTATATTTTCCAAAGAAAGAAAATGTGTCCAATCCTTTTTCTTTGATAAATCTGTCGGCTTCTACTTTTACAAGATTGTCTCGAATAATTTTTTGTACATAATTTTCTCGCTCTTTTTGTGCTTCAAGCTTTTCTGAAATCCAAGCTTTATATTCTGGTATGTCTTCACAATACTCATTTGCATAGATATTTATTTCTGAAATAAGAAATCTTTTTTCAGCTTCCAATATTGTTGCTTCATTGAAAACTGAATACAGATCTTCAGCATTCATTGTTTTAATTATTGCATATGGTTTTCCAACTTCAACTGTTTCTAATTCATTTGGAATTGGTTTGTATATGCCTTTTTCAAGACTTAATAAAACTTTATTAGCCGGAATTGTAAAAGACAAATCTCTAAAATGCACTGATGTTAATACATCATCTTTTCCAGCTAATCTATCTGAAATTACAATTCCGTCCTCATAATTATTACCATAATAAACCATTACCCCTGTTAAAAGATTTTTACCAAGGGTTATTTTTCCTTTATTGCAATAATTGCTTTCTGCTAGAATATCATCTTTCTTAAACTTATCACCAATATTTACATAAACCCTCAAGAAATCCATATGCTCAACATATATTTTTCTATATGAAATATTAAATATGTCTATCTCTCCATCATCATATCTAACCAACATAATTCTGGTGTCAATATGAATAACCTCTCCATCCTTTTTTGCGGTTTTAACAAATTGTGTTTTGTCTGTATATAACCATTCACATCCAGATGCAATTAATGGACTATCAAATTTCTTTAGTAAAATTGATTGTCTCATTTGTGAAGATGCCATTTGAAGCCTTGTTTGATCGTCATGCTCACAAAATGGGACCAAAGATACCGGTATTGAAATTGGCTGTTCTTGAGCATAATCCATTGTAAATTGATTTTTTTCATCTAATTTAACATTTGGAATTAGATTTTGTAAAACACCACAATTATCTCTATCTGGAGTGTCAACAGGACAAATTCTACCATACATAGAATCACAAACATCTCTCAAATGCTTTGGGATATTTTCTCTTTTAAATCCACCTGGACCCAATAAGCTTATTCTTGAAAGCTTTGTTAGCTCTTCAATTGGATTGATTGAAAAATCAAATTGAACTATATCAGAAACATTACAATCTGAAACAATTTGGTTTGAATTTATATTAAATTTTGGTTGTCTTGTTGTTCGATTAGAGAATGATAAATCAAATACATTCTTAATTAATTTTGAGTATATTATGTATTCAAAACATCTGACTCGTTTATTTGTAAAGAGCGTATCATCTATATAACCAATTTTCATTGCTTCAACTATTTCTTCAAGAATTGTTAGCTTGGTCATAAATTCTGCTGTGAAAATATCAATTTGAGGAATTATTTCAAGGGCATATATTACATCTTCGCCCTTGGATTTGGTATTGTATTTTGTATATTCCCTGCCAACTGACAAAATATAATCATCCTGGGTGAATCCCCTATCTGCCTCATATGCTTGTTTTAAATCATAAACTAATAATTCATACAGATCGGTTGATTTTTTATCAGGTGTTGCTGTTAATAATTCAAATTTTTCGACTATAGGCTCAATTCCAAAATATGCAAATAACAATACACACATTGGAACCTTTTTTCCTAAAAAACTCAAATACACATTTGAATCATTTACATCCTTGGATTTAATTACCATCATTGTTGCAACATTGGTTCTAAATTTAATTGTTTCTCCTCTTGTAATAGTTGGTATATCAAATAATTGAAATAAAGGTATTTTTCTTCTACCATTAATTACTATATAATTTCCATCAATCAATTTAGGAATAAACATGCTTAAATCAATTGTTGATGTCCCTTTTTTCAAACGTATTGATAACGTATCCCTAATTGTCTTGGACAATTCACCAGAAGAAAATCTAGAATTTTTCAATTCAAGAGTTTCAATTTCAAATCCAATTCCACTAACGGGCTCTAAAATTCTTCTAACCACGTCCATCATTCGATCATAATCTATTTGCCTTAGCTGAAAGATGTTTTTATCTTTCAATGAAAAGACTGGATTTTTTATTTCTTTCATGCAATCCTTTCTCCTTTGAGAATTTTATCCAAAACGCCAGAATACCGTCCTTCGTTTAAGATTCCATTGATGATGCTTCTCTTAGGATTCGAGAATGCCATCGCAAGAATCCAGCTTTCTTGATTCGGTACGGATTGGATGCTATAAAAGTTTGGTTCAATTGTATTCCTGTCTTTCAACAGTCTCCATTTTTTATAATTATACCACATGAGCTGTGCAATAACACATTCAAAATGAACGTGATGAATATCTTTATCATATGCCTTGAATAATCTTGTTACTATATCACTTGGGTTATGACTATCGAATTTATGCAACAATGTTGATACTGTTGAAAGATCCCCAATGATATCTTGTTGTGTCATTTCATTATCTTTTGAAACTGCGGCGCCAGATGTATGAAATGTTCTTAATACTAATTGGGTTGATCTCTCTCCAAGGGTTTGTGCTGCAATTATCCCAATGAATCTGCTATTTATGGATTTATATAAATCACCATAACATGTTTTACAAATTTTTTGCGACTGACAATAAACAGGACTTCTAATTTCAATTGTTTGTTCAACAAGATCTTTATAATTATCTTTTGTAATTAATTCCATATTACCATTTTTAACCATCCATCTTCTAACCAACATACTTGCCAATTTCTCTGTATCAACCACAATTGTTAATGTGTCTGTCGTTCCGCAATCATCAAGGTCCGTGTCCATCTGAAGATTGGCACATGTAAAAATTAATTTTCTTGAAAGATAACCAGAAGTCCCGGTATTCAATGCAACATCTAATAAACCTTTTCTTGATCCATACGTTGATGCAAAAAATTCTCTTGGAGTAAGGCCATCTAACAAGCTACGCTTAATTGGTCTTTCAATGATTTGCCCATCAAAATTTGATATAAAGCCCCTTGTTAGAATCAATTGTTTTGCTTGATCCCAGGTCCCTCTTGCTCCAGATTCAATCATATATGCATATTTAAAATTTTCTTTTAGGAATGTGGACATTGTTGTGCCAGACAACATTGCTAACTGTTGTCTTGAATCTGAATTTGAATAAATTGAATTTCGTATTTCCTCTGCACCTTCAACCGGAAAATCATCCAATGACATTGTAGACCCAAACAATGTTGCAAATTTAAATCCAATCTTTTTGATATTATCTAACACCTGAGCGGTAATTTCTTTTGAATATACATCTTTAATATCTGTTAGAATTTTAATTAATATTTTTTCATCAACAACTTTATTTATAATTGGATAATCTTCTGGCAAACATTCATTAAATATCTTTCGTCCTTCAGTTATTTTTTCGCCCTTATATTCAACAATATCTTTTAATAAATCAAAGCTGTCTCGTGTTAATGCATAGACACCTAGAATAATATCTTGACTTGGGGTTGTTGTCAATTTTTCATTTGCTGGGCTGCTGAAATTATTTTTAACTTCAATCTTACTAATTACCTCTTCTTTTGCTGCTTGTGTAACAGGAATATAAACTGCCATCTGATCTCCATCAAAATCTGCATTGAATGGAGGACAAACCAACGGATGTATTTTTATTACTTTATCAAATGTCATTTTGATTTTAAATCCAAGCATGCCTAATCTATGAAGTGATGGCTGTCTATTCAATATACAAACCTGTCCTTCAATAATGCCTTCACAAATTTTATATAGATATGGATATCCTCTTTCAATGCATTCATCAACAAAATCAATTGCTTCATTAAGCAATTTAATTTTTCCTGTTTCAATTATCTTTTTTGCAATAGGAAGCTTGAATATTTCTAAAATCATAAAATACGGCAATGCACATTCATCAATACTTAATGTTGGTTCAGGAACAATAACTGCTCTACCAGAAAAATCAACCCGTTTTCCTAAAATGTTACCCCTAATTAATCCTTCTTTTTTTGCCATCTTGATAAGTATTTGATTATATAATTCATTGACATCTTTTTGAATTTGGACAAAATATGTATAATATAAAACCTTATCTATATGAATATTAATAACTGTATTTCTCATGGATTCTTTTTTTGTCAATATCTGAACATAATATCTATTTATTTTATCCATTAGTTGTCTTTGACCGCCCGTTGGGGATGATGGTCTAAGATCAGGCGGTAGAACTATAACCCTATCAATCAATAAATTATCTATATTCTCTTTTATCATTGTCCATTCTTTTATACCATCTTCGCTTTCATTTTCTGCGTATATTTCAACAATCTTTCTAATTGCATCTGTTCGTTCCCATGTTGGAACTCCAGAAGGAACTGCCTCCGGAATAACCTCAACAATAAAATCGTCCCCATTCTGATATAAAATACTTTTCTCTTTTGACATAAGATTGTCAAGCGCTGATTTTAAGGATTTACCTCCAAGATCAATAAGCAAATCATAAAATAGAGGATTAACAACAGGAAATGGGAGTTTTATGATTGCATATCTTTTTCTCCTCTCATCACTATTAACAATATCAACCCCACATAATTTACATCGTCCTCCTGATTTTGAAACTCCATAATAGCTACCACACTGACAGGTATAATTTTTTAATGGACCAAAGATTTGTTCAGAAAATAACCCCTGTGGGTGAAAGAACTTTTTGTTCATTATGTTCTTCGATGTTACTTCTGGCAAATCTTCACTGAATGAATTATAATTTAGTATCTTTGGCATCCATGTTCTCCTCGTTTTCTTGGAATTTTGTTTGTATGGCATATGCCAATGCTACAAAATGTTCTTTGATCTTTTTAGATATTAGTTCGTCTAGATCTGGAAGGAGCTCCTTTATAATGATCTTTGCATCCTCCCTTGTTATTCTTGCTTGATTTTCTTTTATAATATTTTTAACCATTCCCTCTAATGCTTTTTGGAATTCCATGTTTCTTCAATCCCTTTCAATGAAAACTGGCATTAAAACAAAATCTTCTGCAGGCGGAACTCCTTCAACATAACATTCGGCTAAATTCCATCTGAATAAACTGTTTCTTAATTTTTCAAATCTAAATGATGTAAATGATCCCCTTGAAACAATAGGAGGCATACAATATTTTTTTGATGGGTCGATATGAGGATGTGAATCTGCATCTAAATGAACTCTGGCTACAATTTCTCTTGATGTGGTTGTTATAACAGTATAGCCATTAACTCTATATTTTTCTTTATTTTTTATTTCAAGAACCTTGGTTAAAAATGGAACACCATCGTACCTTACAGCTATCTCTGTTGGAAGAATATTATCATGAAATGTATATTTTTTAAAATGTTTATTATTATATATTGACACTCCTGTTAATTCTTTAAAACCATCACGAGTTTGTTTAATATATGCAATATCTTTAATTATATTGTTTTTATTGCTTGGATTTATTTTGTAATTGCTAGGCAGCTCCAGATTCCTGAATGAGATATACATGTTTTCGGCTTCCTTTCAAATTACATTTTACAATAAAATTTATATCTTCTTTATCTTTTATTAAATTAATTAAAACCGGCAATATATCTGCACTTTTCTTTAATGAATTTTTTGGAATCAATGCATAATAAGGCATCTCTTTAAGATCAAAGAATTCTTTTACTGGATGTTCCTCACCAATGAAAATCTCAATATCATTTTCTTTGTTTGTATTAAAAATTGTTTTTATGTTTTCATTTAATTGTAGCAATTTTTCAGATTCATCATAATGATCATAAATTGTATCTTCACGATTTTTTATAATGTTGTTTATATCATCTGTACCTAAAGGGACTAATGTTTTTAAATCTATTGTATGAATTATTTGATTCTCCAATAATTTTTTAATTTCTTTACTACCGATCATTCTTGCACAAAAGAATGCTGCAGTGCTTATTCTATCCCTTGGGAGTTCAATAATATAATGCCCAATTCTTATTCTACATTCTCTTTTTTTCATACAATCTATTACAAGATGATTTTCTGATATAAAAATGCGAATGTCTATTTCTTTATGCCGTGGGCAAAATTCGTCCCTGCAATCTATTACAAGATTTGAACGAGGAAGCTTTGTTTCACCTTCAATATATTTATCAAAGATTTTTGTTACATTCACATCATGAGAAACGATTTCTGCAACTGCATCAGTTTTTGAAAATCCAACCTGCTGTACCCTAAAAGCTGATTTCTTGCAATTACCCAAATCTACAATGTCGTTATCAATTAATACGAGGTGATTGACCTGATCAAGCTCTGAAAGATACTTACATAAGTAGCTACCCAAGCTTCCAAGGCCAATGACACATATCTTTCTGAACATATCGTTTCTCCATTCCAACCAAAGGGATAGGGGGGAAATATTTCCCCCCTTTGCTCAATCAAATATTAGCAGCCCTTTTTACCAGCAGGTTTGAGAAACTCAACAATATCTTTTGATTTAATAACATAATCCCCGGTCACTTCTTTGCCATTAACAACCGCATTGGCCATACGATCTACATTGAGAACTTCTCGTAGAAATTCTGCAACATCACTGACCTTGCGACCAACAACATCAAAATTGCCAGTTGCGGCACCACTGGAAACCTGAATGGTTGTGGTATTGCGATTTCCGAATTGAGCTCCTGGTTTACTCAAAATACTCGTAAAGGAACCTTGAAGACCTCCAAGGGGTGCTGCAGTAGCAGCTTTTACCGGAGCAACGCTGGTTTTCTTTTTTGAAGATTGATAATTAATGATAGCTGTAATAGCTTCATCTTTCGTTAATTTGGAAAGACCAACCAGACCCAGGTCGTTAAAAGCCATTTTCTTCATTGCTTTAGCGTTCATGTTCTCGAGTTCATTACGTGTGTAAGCTGCCATTTGTGTTTCTCCCTTTCAAGATTTAGTTTGTTGTTTTTACATTACGCCCAACACTTCGGGCTGCCATTAACTCAATGTCAAAATAAACTTCCGATGTTTCAATATCATTCTGAATAACCACATTCCAGAAAGTCCAACACATAATAGTTGCTGCTGTTAGATTGGCGAAATATAATTGTGGTTCCGATTTCGATAATTCCTCGCATGACATATCTTCTGGGGATTTATCTTCTGGATTTGCAATTTCTGAATGCCACATGGTCAAATCTGGTGTAAGGCTCTTACCTTCTCTTTTAACAAAAATTTGAACATTGCCATCAGTCCAATCATTTCCGCCAGAAATCAATATTATATTATTTAATTTTGAACAATGGTCTGAAACAACCTTCCTGGTCTTGTGGTTATCCACACAGAGACACACAATGGTATCTTCTGTAATTTGCTCAGGTAGATTTGTTTCATTTAAATATTTATCAAAGGTCGTAAAATATATTTTTGCAAATTTCCTTGACAATTCTCTCTTTTTTATTTCTGCCTTATTTCCTAACCCCATAAACTCCTGTCTAGAATAATTTTTTTCTTCATATTCATCTCCATCAACTAAATGAATATGAACATCTCTCAATAGATCAGTGTTTGAATATTGTATGAATCGGCACAACCGATTTACAAAGATTGTGCCGATACCACCCAATCCTACAATAATAATTTTCATGATTTTAGCTTTCCAAAGAATTCTGCAACCCAGCTCTTTGGCTTCCCCTGTAAATTTTCAGGGATATCTATTTGTTCTCCATCTTTATGGTTAGCATCCATGGATTGAGCGGAGTTAAGAAAATCATCGCTGGTTAGCTGTTCTTCAACAAGACGATCAACTTCATTGTTGTATGCTGCGCTTCCATCATCTGGTGTAAGTTCATTATCCATCTCATTAAGATCCACAAGCCCTTCTGCTTTTATTTTTAAATACTTCTTCTTATATTTACACTCTTCACAAAAAGAATATTCTCCTTCCATCATATGTGTTTGTTTTGGCTTTCCTATATTACCATATAATGAATCCCAATATTTTTCCCAATCTCCCTCGAAATGAGCATCCTGCGCAAAACGCCCAGGAGCCATATATCCATTCCAGCGGGTATTTTTTGATTCGGTTGCATAGGTTGCTCGCTTTTCAACATTAGAGATATACTCTACCTTTTCAAACCAACTCTTTGGATATGTAACATCCTTGGGATCAATACTAAATTTGTATCTTTTATTTAGATAAGAATATGATGATTGAAATGTTTCTTTAACAAGATTTCCATCAATATATTTATATGCCTGCACACGCGGTACGGATTCTTCTTTTTTGATTTCTTCACATCCGTCTAAATATATATATGGTTCAATTTTGAACCGCTTCCCATTCACTGTTATCGATGTTGAAATTGAAATTTCATCAGAACCAACATGCCCAAATGTAATATGAAGACCGTCTACTCCGGTTTTCTCATCTGTATCATCTGTTCCTGAATGAAACGCCGATCCATTACCATGAGTGTGTATATCTCCAACAAGATTGTATCCTTCTTTTACCATTGAAATTTCTCTTTTAAAATCACATGCACCGCCGGATACAATTTGTGGAGGAATTACAATTTTATAATTATTTTTATTTTGATTATAATATAGCAAAGCAATAGCTTCAGAACCATAATATGTCTCACAAACATCTCGAAAGAATTTCAACATCTTGGCACACTCTGTAACAGGAATTGGATCAATATTTAATTGTGCCTCCTCTTGCATTGTTTCAAGAAATGATATTTTATTAACCTTTGTAATACTTTGAATCATTCCCAAATTCTTTTTCAAATAGATTCCGTCTTTACTAATAATATAACATGCTTGCTCATCTGGAATCGAATCACCATTATTCAGATATACGTTGAACATAATTATTTGCTCTCCCTTCATTGATTGGGAATCTATGTCTAGATCGCCTGGACTCTGTTATTGTTAAAAATGGACTCGCAAAACCAGATACCCTTGGCATATCAATTAATTGTGAATGCGAATATCTTGGTCCCAATATTCCATATGGAATTGCATTTCGTTTCATATCTACATTAAATGTTCTGGAGCTCGCCCTATATTCATATGATTCTGCTGATTGTTGATAATATACTGCTTTTAAGGAATTGTTCCCTATTGTATCATAACACAAAAAATATGGATTTTTGGGTTCATAGATTCTTGCATAGAAGTCTCCTGCTTGTGGTTTAATTTTCGATACAATTAATGGAACATGCTCTAATTTTTTCCATTTAGAATCACTAAACTCAATAATATTAAATTTTTCAATAACATCTTCATACCATAGAGTGCACCCATTTGAACAAAGA
>Ga0316189_10007207_pt1 | contig 10547 bp, 10 predicted proteins | sample LowCovwburrow_MG_FD_204930 | JGI IMG/M metagenome (GOLD analysis project Ga0316189, IMG submission 204930) | Coastal sediment microbial communities from Maine, United States - Lowes Cove worm burrow | ecosystem: Environmental > Aquatic > Marine > Coastal > Sediment | place: USA: Maine... | reverse complement strand
TGGCTGGCTTACAGGACAGACTACGTGACTGCAATGTCTTATCCACCGCAAAACTCGGCATCGATCCAGACTGGGTTGAAGCGATCGCCTTCGCCTGGCTGGCAAAACAAACGAGCGAAGGACGCAGCATCGACACGTCGCCATTCACCGGTGCAGCAAAGGCCATCGTCTTAGGTGGAATCTACAAAGCCTAGTATTAAAACTTAGTATTAAAACTTAGTTTTAGAACCTAGTATTGTAGAGAAGGCTTTTAGAAATATTTCTTAGAGAAACAACTTAGATAGAGAATGAGGAGCCGCAACCACAGGTTGTGGTGGCTAGTGGATTGTTCACAATAAAGCGCGACCCTTCCAGGCCTTCGACGTAGTCGATCTTAGATCCTACGAGATATTGATAGCTAAGCGGGTCGACCAAGAGGCTAGCGCCCTTGTTCTCGATGATGGTGTCGTCTTCGTTAATGTCTTCATCGAAGGAAAAACCGTACTGAAACCCCGAACAGCCACCGCCAGTCACGAAGACACGAAGCTTCAGCTTGTCGTTGCCTTCCTCACTTATCAAATTGTGCACCTTGTCCGCCGCAGTATCGGTAAAGGACATGATGACAGGCTCTTGTGTTTGTACTACAGACATTTGGATTCTCAGCTAGTGTAGACCGGGAGCGTAAAAGAGGCTCGGCAATCACTTGATTGGACGTGATTATCTCAATAACCGACTAATTTAGTCAATTATTCATCGAGTCTTTTTAGTGGACGCATTGAAGGGTACTACCGACTACTACGCTCCATCCCTAGCAGGCTTGCTACAACTAGCCATTTTGAACGACCGAGGCATCGAAGGGGAGCTTCTTCTTGTCTGCGGCTAGACGCTTGTTCTCGTTCTGGCTAGTGCTGATATGCATAAGATTGCCATTTACCTCGGAACCCATCACCATCTCAATAAGATTGTAGTAAACATTGCCAACTACCACAGCCTTTGCCGCCAACTCCAGATGCTTAGTGGAGCGAAGATCGCCCTGTACTAGCCCGTTTACGATCGCTGAGGGAACACAGACCTCGCCCTCGACCGCTCCCTTCTCCGCGATGCGAATAAGCGCCTCTGAATCGTCTTCGGCGTAAATATTTCCTTTTACCCGTCCTTCTATAATCAGCTCTCCACTGAAATGGATATCACCGACGATCTCGGTTGCTCTGGATATCAGGGTATGGGCTGGCCCGGTTGATGTTTTTTCTGGTGATGGCTTCTTGAACATAGCCGTAATCTCTCCTAAAAATTGCGTACTGCAAACTTCTAAATGGTCGTGCTCGCTCGTTTAGCGTTCAACGACCCAACTAAAATTCTGGTTGATGCTTTTCTCCACCGGCTCCACCGACACAGCCGCGATCTGCAGACGGTCTGGGACGAAGTTGTCCGGCAAGACTAGCTCCCCCTCGATATTCTGAAAATATTTGAACCTGAGCCGAATATCTAGCTGATCCTGTTCTGCCGACAGATCACGAAGCGACAAAATCTGCTGCTGCTCGCCCTGTGAGCCGACTAAATTGATATTCACATGGCCGGTCAAGAATGTATCGCCGTCTGCATCCTGCTGCCGTAGAACTAGCTTATAGCGATAACGATTTGCCTCGCGCGTCGCATCGATATCCAACTGACTTATAATCAGCCCGGTATCTTCAGTTTCCGCAGACACAACCCCCCGGTAGTAGACGATATCTTGTTCGAGCTGCGCTACCCGATCACGTAAGCCGCGAATCGTTCCCTGCACCTCTTCGGTCGCACGTTGATCCATCACGCTGGACCTATCCAATATCGCGATCTGTCGGCGCAGATCTGAATTCTCAGTCTCGATAGCAATCAGCTGCTCATTCAATTCCTGCAGTGTTGCCTGTTCGGATTGCTGGCTGCGTAGCGTGTTCGTGTAGCCATACATGAAACCGCCCACCGCACTCGCCCCTACGCCCAGCACAAGTAAGCTAACAAGCAGGAACTGCCTGCCGGGCCTATAGGGCACGACAACCATCTTTTCTTGTTTACTACCTTTAACTACATTGGGCACGCTAACTTCTCCAGTCATCGATACAATTCGATAAACAGTCCGATCAAACCTGCTCGAACGCACTATCTACCTAGAGCTTAGGGCAATAAGGCAATATTTTGCAAACCCGTAGTCTCTTCCAGGCCAAACATGATGTTCATGTTCTGTATTGCCTGTCCTGCGGCGCCTTTCACCAGATTGTCCTCTGCCGAAAGCACTACGATAGTATTGGTATCTTCAGAATAAGCTACTGCTATCTGACATTTGTTCGACCCCTTCACATTTCTGGTCGCCGGCACTTCGCCCTGGGGTAACACATCCACAAACGGCTCGTCGGCATAGCGTCGCTCATACACAGCCTGCAGCTGTTCCAGCGACACCTCTGCTCCCGATTTCACCGGCGCGTAGAGCGTTGCCAGAATGCCTCTTATCATCGGAGTCAGGTGGGGAATAAAAGTCAGTCGAATCGCAGATTCGCTGTAGCGATTTAGACTCTCGCAAATTTCCGGATGATGGCGGTGGCCAGAAAGCGCATAGGCCTTGATAGATTCGGTCGCCTCACAGAGCAAAAAGTCTTCGACAGCCTTTCTGCCGGCTCCACTCACACCGGACTTGGCATCGGCGATGAGGCGGTCTGTCTCGATGAGGCCATTTTCCAACAGCGGCAAGAAACCCAACTGAATCGCCGTGGGATAACAGCCTGGCACAGCGATCAGCTGCGCTGTCTTGATTTTTTCTCGGTTTACTTCCGGCAGCCCATAGACCGCATCGGCGACAAGCTCTGGGCAGACGTGCTTGGTCTTATACCATTGCTCCCACAGGGGAATGTCTTGAATTCGAAAATCCGCGGAAAGATCGATGACCTTGATGCCCTTCGACAGTAGATCTGCCACGGTGTTCATCGCGACGGCATGAGGCGTCGCGTAGAAGACGACATCACAGGCTTGCAGCAAATCAGAGTCAGGTGCGGAGAATTGCAAATCCAAATGACCACGCAAATTTGGAAAACGGCTGTGTACTGCCACGCCTGCCAGCTCTCGCGAAGTCACGACAGCAATCTCTACGTCACTGCGGGGAGCGAGCAATCTGAGTAGCTCGACGCCGGTGTAGCCAGTGGCTCCTATAATTCCAACTTTTATCAAAATAGACTCCGTGGGTGATAGCCAGATTTCAATCCGTGCAGCGAGGTGAATCAGATAAAGCTTTTCTACGTTCCTGCCGATCTGAATTGCCGGACGGAGTATCTTACACGGCAACGCCTAGATTGCAATATTTGAGAGCATTTCATTGCGTAAAATCAACAGCTTAGCGACGATTCCTGCTATCACCAAGACATCAACAGGCAGCTGTGATAGCTTCTCCTCCAGTCGTTTAGGAGTGCAGTATGCTTTGGGTTAAGGCCTTTCACATCATCGGGGTGGTTTGCTGGTTTAGCGGAATTTTCTATCTGCCGCGTCTGTTCGTCTATCACGCCATGAGTGAAGATCAAGTCAGCCAGGATCGCTTCGAGGTCATGGAAAGGAAATTGTTCTGGTACATCATGACTCCGTCGGCAGTATTCGCCGTCATTCTCGGCTCCTGGCTGCTGATTGCCAACCACGGCTATTTCATGGCCTGGTGGTGGATGAAGGCCAAGCTTGGTCTGGTGATTCTACTGCTCGGTTACCACTACTACTGCTGGTGGTATATGAAGGCGCTCAGAGAAGACTCCAAGATTCGCAGTCACAAGTACTTCCGCGTCTACAATGAACTTCCGGTATTGCTGTTGGTGGCGATCGTAATTCTCATCGTCGTCAAACCTGTCCTATAAAATTCTTAAACCGAATACGCAAGTAATTAATAGAAGGCCCCCAAATGAGTAACGACAATTCCAGGCAACTGTATGACCTGGCAGTAAAACATATTCCCGGCGGTGTAAATTCCCCAGTCAGAGCCTTCAAGGGTGTTGGCGGAAACCCGCTGTTTTTCAAAGCCGGTCAAGATGCCTATCTGATCGATGCCGATAATAATCGCTATGTCGACTACGTCGGCGCTTGGGGACCACTCATCCTGGGCCATTGTCATGAGGATGTAATCGAAGCACTTCGCAAGCAGCTGCAACAGGGCCTTGCCTACGGCGCTTCCACCGAGGCGGAAGTACAGATTGCGGAGAAGATCTGCGAACTCATGCCTTCTATAGAGAAGGTAAGACTCGTGACATCCGGCACCGAGGCAACCATGAGCGCTATTCGCCTCGCACGGGGCTATACCGGTCGCGACCGCATCGTAAAATTCGAAGGCTGCTACCACGGCCATGTCGATGGACTGCTAGTGAAGGCAGGCTCCGGGGCGCTTACTCTAGGCGAACCAGATTCTCTCGGCGTACCAAAGGCTTACACCGACCTGACTCATGTACTTCCCTATAACGATACTCAGGCACTAGAAAGTTTCTTCGCTGCCAATGGCGACGACATCGCCTGCGTCATTGTCGAGCCAGTTGCCGGCAACATGAACTGCGTGCCGCCGGTGCCGGGTTTTCTAGAGGCACTTCGCGAGCATTGCACGAAGCACGGCGCGGTCTTGATCTTCGACGAAGTCATGACCGGTTTTCGCGTCGCTCTAGGGGGCGCTCAGTCTGTCTATCAGATCGAGCCCGACCTGACGACTATCGGCAAAGTAATCGGCGGCGGGCTCCCGGTTGGCGCGTTCGGCGGCAAGACAGAAATAATGGATATGATCGCGCCCTTAGGCGGGGTGTATCAGGCTGGTACACTAGCTGGCAGCCCACTGGCGGTTGCCGCCGGCTTAGCGATGTTGAATGTGATCTCCAAGCCTGACTTTCATGATGAACTAACAGCGCGCACCAGCACATTGTTAAGCGGGCTGCAGGAACGCGCCGATCAGGCCGGCATCCCATTCACCACCAACCAAGTTGGCGCCATGTTCGGTTGCTTCTTCACCGAAGAGAAAAACATCAGTCATTTCTCGCAGGTAATGAGTTGTGACGCTGAGCGCTTCAAACATTATTTCCATACCATGCTAGACAATGGCGTCTACCTGGCACCTTCTGCCTTTGAGGCCGGGTTCGTATCCAGCGCACATGGTGACAAGGAAATTGAATTCACACTGGATGCAGCCGAGAAAGCCTTCTCTGCGCTGCCGAAATAAATACAAGCCAAGATAGACGGGGATTGAATAGTGAAATTTGATGTATACGGAGTAGGTAACGCGCTAGTCGACAAAGAATTTGAAGTCGACGAAAAATTCTTTCAAGAACATGACATCGAAAAGGGCCTGATGACCCTAGTCAGTCACCAGCAGCAGCAACAGTTGCTCGCCGTACTCACCGAAAAATATGGCATCAAGAAACGCGCCGGGGGTGGTTCCGCCGCCAATACCCTGTATGCCCTCAGCCAATTCGGTGGCAATGCCTATCTAAGCTGCAAGGTAGCGAACGACGAAATAGGCGACTTCTATATCGACGAACTGGGCAATCAGACTATCAAGACAAATACCGAGAGCCAGCGCATCGAGGGCACCACCGGTCGCTGCATCGTAATGATCAGCCCAGACGCGGAACGCACCATGCACACCTTCCTCGGCGTCTCCGAAACGGTCTCTGTGCAAGAGATAGACTTCGAAGCCGTAAAGCAGTCTAAGTACGTCTATATAGAGGGCTATCTAGTCACCTCACCCAGTGCGAAAGCGGCAGTGGTCGAACTAAAGGAATTTGCCGAGAAGAACAACATCAAGACGGCGATGACATTCTCCGACCCGGCGATGCTGGAATATTTCCTCGACAACGTAAACGACGTGTTAGGCACAGGCGTCGACCTGCTATTTTGCAATGAGACAGAAGTAAAACTCTGGGCGGAAACCGAGGACTTCGATGAGGCCTGCGAGAAGATGAAGAGCAAAGCCAAGCAGTTCGCCATTACCCGAGGCGCGAATGGTGCTCGACTCTTCGATGGCAATGGCTACATTGCTGTGGATGCTCATTCGGTAAAGGCTGTCGACACCAACGGTGCCGGCGACATGTTTGCCGGTGCGTTTATGTACGCACTAACACAGGGAAAGGACTTCGAAACGGCGGGTAAATTGGCGAGCCTCGCATCGGCAACCGTGGTGTCCAACTTCGGACCTAGGCTTGATGCCGATCAACATCGCGAGGTTGCCGCAAAAGTTTTAGGCTAGAGGCAGCACGAATATGCTGCAAATTCTTGAATTTAAGATCGCAACTCGTCAATGAAGTGTTTCACTCCGTCGAACCAGAACACAGTCTTTGGGGACTGCCTTGCTATCTGATCTCCGGCGCAGTTTAGATGCACCCTAAACCCGTTGTAGAAACCTTCGGCCTAAGATCGCAGCTCGTCGATGAAGTGTTTCACTCCGTCAAACCAGGACGCAGTCTTCGGTGACTGTCGTTTTCCTTCGCCTTCTTGAATCTCGCGGAACTCTTCGAGAATTTCTCTCTGACGCTTGGTCAGGTGCACAGGCGTCTCTACCACTACACGGCAGAGTAAATCGCCGGTGCTGCCGCCACGAATCGGTTTAACACCCTTGTCTCTGAGGCGAAACAGCTTGCCTGTCTGCGTCTCGCTCGGGATCTTCAATTTCACACGACCATCGAGAGTTGGCACTTCCAACTCGCCACCCAAAGCCGCATCAACAAAATTGATTGGTATCTCGCAATGAAGATCACGCCCTTCTCTCACGAATAGTTTGTGTGGCCTTATGGACATCTCTACATAGAGATCGCCGGGAGGTCCGCCATGGGTTCCAGCCTGCCCCTCGCCCGTTAGGCGAATGCGATCGCCTACATCAACACCGGCCGGCACTTTAACCGACAGCGTCTTTGTTTCCTCTACGTTACCGCGACCATGGCAAGTTCCGCAGGGATCCTTAATCTGCTTGCCAGCACCCTGACAGCGTGGACAGGTCTGTTGCACAGAGAAGAAGCCTTGCTGCATGCGCACCTGACCGTGACCACCACAGGTCGTACAGTCGATCGGGTCGCTGCCCTTCTTCGAGCCGCTTCCCTCACAGGTGTTACATGTAACGGTAGTCGGTATACGGATCTTAACCGACGTACCCTTCACCGCTTCTTCAAGATTCAATTCTAAGTTGTAACGTAAGTCGGCACCCTGACGCACATGACTCTGCCCGCGACCACCGCGACCGCCACCGAAAATGTCGCCGAAGATATCGCCGAATGCATCGCTAAAGTCGGCAGAGCCGTGACTGGTCTGTCCTTCTACGCCGGCATGACCGAACTGATCATAACGCGCGCGTTTCTCTTTATCGGAGAGTACTTCGAAGGCCTCGTTGGCTTCCTTGAATGTATCCTCGGCTTCTTTGTTGTCAGGATTACGGTCCGGGTGATTTTTCATAGCAACGCGGCGGTAAGCCTTCTTAATCTCGGCTGCCGCTGTGTCTTTCGAAACACCTAGTACTTCGTAGTAATCTTTTTTTGACATCTTCTCTGCTCTTATACTTCCTATCTGTATACGCAAAAAAACTAAGTCATCGAAATGACTTAGTTTTCCTGTGAAATTCCGTCTTTGCCAGAAGTCAGTGTTGCCACTAACTCGCTACAGATCGACGATTATTTCTCTTCCGTTTCTTCTTCCTTCTCTTCTTCCGAAACCTCTTCAAACTCTGCGTCTACGGCATCAGCATTTTCAGCACTGCCGCCTTCCTCTGCTGCACCAGCCGCATCGGCTGCAGTCTCAGCAGCCTGAGCCTCGGCGTACATCTTCTGCGCCAGATTTCCTGAAGCATCGGTCAGAGCCTTAGTCTTGGCTTCCATATCAGCTACGTCATCACCCTTGACTGCTTCTTCAAGCTCGGTGATAGCTTTGTTGATCGCGTCCTTCTCTTCGTCGGATGCCTTGTCGCCGGCTTCCTCCAAAGTCTTCTTGGTCGCGTGGATCATGCCATCGGCTGTGTTTCTCGCCGTGATAAGTTCTTCGAACTTCTTATCCTCGGCAGAGTTTGCCTCGGCATCCTTAACCATCTGTTCGATCTCTTCGTCCGACAATCCACTAGATGCCTTGATCACGATAGACTGCTCTTTACCGGTCGCCTTGTCTTTCGCCGACACGTTCAAGATACCGTTCGCATCCAGGTCGAAGGCTACTTCGATCTGTGGCATGCCGCGTGGTGCAGGAGGAATATCACTCAAGTCGAAACGTCCCAGAGACTTGTTCTGAGCAGCTTGCTTGCGCTCGCCCTGTACTACGTGAATCGTTACAGCCGTCTGATTGTCATCCGCCGTTGAGAAGACCTGTGTCTTCTTCGTAGGAATCGTAGTGTTCTTGTCGATTAGATTGCTGGCAACGCCGCCCATGGTTTCGATACCCAAGGACAGAGGCGTAACATCGAGAAGCAACACGTCAGTCACATCACCGGAAAGTACCGCCGCCTGAATCGCCGCACCTACTGCAACCGCTTCGTCAGGGTTCACGTCGTGACGTGATTCCTTACCGAAGAACTCGGCTACCTTCGCCTGTACCAGTGGCATACGCGTCTGACCACCGACCAAGATGATGTCGTCGATGCCACCCACTTCTAAATCCGCATCGGCAAGAGCCATCTTCAGTGGCGCCAGAGTGCGCTCAACTAATTCTTCAACTAGGGACTCAAATTTAGCCCGCGTTAACTTTTGCACAAGGTGTTTTGGACCGGATGCATCAGCCGTAATATAAGGAAGGTTTACTTCGGTAGACTGCGCCGAAGACAATTCGATCTTCGCCTTCTCAGCGGCTTCTTTAAGACGCTGCAGTGCAAGTGGATCGTTGTGCAGATCCATGCCTGTTTCTTTCTTGAATTCGTCTGCCAAGTAGTCGATCAGACGCAAGTCGAAATCTTCACCACCTAAGAAAGTGTCACCGTTAGTCGATAGCACTTCAAAGGTGTGCTCGCCGTCGGTCTCGGCGATCTCGATGATGGAGATATCGAAGGTACCACCACCGAGGTCATACACAGCGATAGTCGAGTCACCCCCTTTCTTGTCCATGCCATAGGCAAGGGCAGCAGCAGTTGGCTCGTTGATAATGCGCTTAACGTCCAGACCCGCAATCTTGCCGGCGTCCTTAGTAGCCTGACGCTGAGAATCGTTGAAGTAGGCCGGCACGGTAACAACCGCTTCCGTGACCTTTTCGCCGAGAAAGTCTTCGGCCGTCTTCTTCATCTTCATCAGAGTCTGTGCGGAGATCTGTGGAGGCGACATCTTCTCGCCATTCACCTCAACCCAAGCATCGCCATTATCGGCTTTGATAATCTTGTAAGGCACCATCTTGATGTCTTTCTGCACAACCTCGTCATCGAATTGACGACCAATCAAACGCTTGATCGCAAACAAAGTGTTGTGTGGATTCGTTACTGCCTGACGCTTCGCCGGCTGACCAACAAGCGTCTCACCATCAGCGCTGTAAGCGATGACGGAAGGCGTGGTGCGATCACCCTCGGCGTTCTCAAGTACCTTGGCTTCGCCTCCATCCATGACAGCTACACATGAATTGGTGGTGCCCAAGTCGATACCAATTATCTTTCCCATTTTCCCAATCTCCGATCGTTCTATTGTCCTGAACCAAGCTCAACTGCCGCGTTGATCCGACGTAAACATTACTAATGACTTCAATATTGGCCCAATCCGGTGTAATTCAAGGATCAAACTAGTAATTTCCCTATGGAATACCCAACTGCTACTCACATAACCCACTCGGTTTGTCGCCGAGGCCACAATAAGGCTCTGCCTTCTTATTTAGACACCATCACCATAGCTGGGCGAATCACCCGCCCGTGCAGGGTATAGCCCTTCTGCATCACGGCGATTACCGTATTCGGCTCAGTTTCAGTGTTTTCCTGAATAGACATGGCCTGATGAAGCTGCGGATCGAAGGGCTCTCCCAGAGGGTCAACCGCCTCGATATTGAACTTCGTGAAGCAATCGGTAAAACCCTTCAGCGTAAGGTCTACCCCTACTCTAATCGCCTTGATGGCCTCATCCTCACTATTGCTGGCGGCCTCCAGAGATCGCTCCAGATTGTCCATAACAGCCAATAGCTCGATACTAAATTTTTCCTGCCCGTATTTATGCGCCTTCTCGATGTCCTGCTCGGTGCGCCGACGCAGATTCTGCATCTCCGCCTGTACGCGCAGGAGGTCGTCCTTGGCGTTCTGCGCCTGTTCCCGCGCCTCGTCCAAGGCTCGCTCTAGATCGCTGCCTGCTTCGGCCGCAGTCTCAGCACCCTGGCCTTGCATTGTCTCTTGTTCCGCCCCCTGAGAATCCTCGGGTGCCTGGTTCTCTGCTGCGCTCTCTGATTCCTGATCTGGAGTCTGCGTGCTCATGACGTCCCCTAGCTAAATTCAGTTATTCGATTTCTGTTGGTATTTATGGCTTGCCAAGCAGCCGATGTCCGCTATATGGGGGCTTGGAGAGAGGTTTCAAGCAAATTTTCGCAATTGAACAAGAATTAATTGCACCCCCTACTCACAGGTATCAAGCATCGGCGAATCTAATTTCAAGCTGCAG
>Ga0316189_10007206_pt1 | contig 10547 bp, 7 predicted proteins | sample LowCovwburrow_MG_FD_204930 | JGI IMG/M metagenome (GOLD analysis project Ga0316189, IMG submission 204930) | Coastal sediment microbial communities from Maine, United States - Lowes Cove worm burrow | ecosystem: Environmental > Aquatic > Marine > Coastal > Sediment | place: USA: Maine... | reverse complement strand
ACTCGCGTCGCGTACATCTGATTCGAGTAGTGAAAGTGCCTGCGGCTGAACTGTAGTGCTAAGCCTGACGACAGTAACAATTTTAGTACTAATAATTTTTGTAATAACAACAGTCGTAATAACAACAGTCGTAATAACAACAAAGACACCATGAATTCTTTCAATCAACCTAAGGTCTATTTGATCGACGCCAGCATCTATATTTTTAGGGCTTGGTTTTCAGTGCCCGATTCGATGCGTGGCGACAATGGTAAGCCGGTCAACGCGGTGTATGGCTTTTGTCGATTCCTAACCGAATTTATTGAGCGAAGTGGCGCACAACATGTTGGTATCGCCTTTGATGAAAACCTGACACAGTCATTTCGCAACGACATCTACCCTGAGTATAAAATGAATCGGGAGTTACCTCCCGAAGACCTTAAAAATCAATTCAAGTATTGTCGACGGTTAGCTGAAGCAGCTGGGTTTTACTGTGTCGGCCATGATCGCTATGAGGCTGATGATCTAATTGCGACCATGTCATTATCGATGCGTGAGCAGGGCTTTAGAAATGTCATTGTAAGTGGTGACAAGGACTTGGCTCAGTTGATTCGAGGCGATGATCTGTGGTGGGACTATGCGCGTGACCGTCAACTAAAAGCGCCGCAAGTAATTGAAAAATTCGGTGTGCCGCCCGAGGCGATTCAAGATTTCTTAGGTCTGTGTGGTGATCCTGTAGATAATATTCCAGGCGTGCCCGGTGTTGGCCCCAAAACTGCCACGGCGTTATTGCAAGCGTATCAAACAGTTGAAGGTGTTTATGACAATCTCGACGCAATCGCAACGTTGAAAGTACGCGGTGCAAAGACCCTCGGGGCTAAATTAGCTGAGCATAGGAGTAAGGCATTTATGTCTAAGGAATTAGCGACGGCCGCTTATGATGCGCCAATTGACACCAATGCGGGTAAACTATTACGCCAATCAGCCGAAGTCAGTCGATTAAAAGAAATCGGTCAAATTATGGGAGGGCGGGGCGACGGCTTGTTCGAGCGCCTAGTTCACTCATCTAAGTTAGTGCAAGCGGTTTAACAGCTTGCTGCTTAACCGCTTTCTCTCTATCAGCTTAGAGTCGAGGTTTACGCTTTTGTTAAGATGCTTGCTTATGCTTTGCGCTTCTGTAATTATTTCGCGCTTCATTAAACAAACATCAATAGATAGCCGAGGCTAAGTGTGTACCTAGAGTATTTCGGGTTAACGGAGCGACCGTTTTCAATCGCGCCAGACCCTCACTATTTGTACATGAGTCAACGCCATAAAGAGGCGATGGCCCACCTTACCTACGGTTTATCGCAGGGTGGTTGTTTTATCGTTCTGACCGGTGAGGTGGGAACTGGCAAAACCACGCTTTGCCGTAACCTCTTGGCTGACTTGCCTGATGACGTAGAGGTTGCGCTAATACTCAACGCCAACATCAACGAACACGAATTGCTGCAAACCGTGTGCGACGAGCTGAAAATCGCTTACCAGATGTCAGACTCGCAGAAACAACTATTAGATAGAATAAACTCGCATCTATTGGTGGGCTTTGCCGAAAATCGTCAAACAGTACTGATTATCGATGAGGCTCAACTGTTGAGCCGAGATGTGCTTGAGCAAATTCGCTTACTCACTAATCTAGAAACAACTAAGTCAAAGCTACTGCAAATTATTTTAATTGGTCAGCCTGAGTTAAACGATGTGCTGAGTAGAAATGATTTGCGCCAACTGGCTCAAAGAGTTACTGCTAGATATCATCTCGATGCATTGCAGCCCAGTGAGATAGAAGGCTATGTAAATTATAGGCTGAGCGTTGCCGGTTGCCGAAAGCCTATCTTTACTAGGCAAGCCTTGAGTCAACTACATCGCTTGACCGATGGGATTCCGCGCAGAATTAATGTTTTAGCCGATCATGCGTTACTAGCCGCCTATTCGAAAACTGATGCGGTAGTCGATGCTAAGAGCGTTAAAACGGCCAGTACGGAAGTGTTTATACAGAGTAGTAAATCAAAAAGAGTTATCCCAGCGAATATCAAATGGGGTTTAGCGGCGCTCGGCCTAGTGCTAATGAATGTTGCGTTATGGTGGTGGTTTACCGCAGGGCTTGACCAGAGCAAACAGGCGCCGGTCGTGAATGTCAGCCCCTCGGTTGTTGAAAAGATAGAGGCTGACCTCGATAGCGCTATTGCGAACGTCGAGAATATCGCCGCAATAAATCAATCTGGTCAAGTGGTCGTCAAACTAGCGCCCGGTGAAGCCGCTCCAAACGGAGTAACAACGATCATTCGATCCAATGACATTGCCCCTGGTACAGTGGTCATAGCCGATGAACCATTGGATGAGGCTGAGCTGTTTATTCAGCAAGCAATACCTATTACTCAGCCGCCTAAACGAGTCTTCAGTTACGACTCTGATTCAGAACTGGGTCAAGCTTTAGACACTTCGGCCGATTTAACTGGGCGCATCGCTGCCTTTCGCGCTCTGGGTGCTGCTTGGGATGTTGATTTGCCGAGCAAGCTTATTCAGCCGGCTTGCGACATACTAAAAGAGAGCGGCGTTGATTGCTTAGGAGTGACTAGTTGGGCGCAGCTACTACGGTACAATCGACCAGCGGTACTAGTGCTGGATCAGAACGATAGTTTGCATCGAGTGATCGTTTTTAAGATTGAAGGAGATTCGGCTCAAGTGCTTGTAGGGCAAAATGTAGTAGACGTAAGTATCAATGAGTTACAGTCGCGCTGGACTAATAATGGCATTACCTTCTGGCGACCAACCGTTGCCGGCAGTGGCGTATTACAGCAGGGCGACAGCTCGAACAGTCTTCCAGTGTTGCGCGCCGCTATCAATCAGGCATTATTGAAACGTAACATGTCCGGCTTGGATAATGTGACATCGCTTGATTTTGATTTGTCATTGGCACAAGCGGTATTTGCCTTGCAAACCGTTTATTTGCTGTTAGCCGATAGTAAAATAGGTAGTGAAACCTATTTATTGTTAAATGAAGTTTTATTGCCAGAGCAGACGCCCGTTTTGCGTCAGCGTGTGCCGTAGAGGTTTGCAATGTCGACTATATTAGATGCTTTGAGAAAGTCTGAGCAAGAAAGAAAGTTGAATAAACTGCCAACCTTGACTGACATGGTTGCACCACAAGAGCCGGCGCGGTGGCCGTTATACCTTGGCTTGGCATTGGTGCTGTTGGCAATAGCGTTAGTAGTCTTAGCCTATGTCATTTGGAGTGCTAAACCTGAAATTGCTACAGAAGTTGCGATAGGGGAAATGGTGGCGCAGACAGAGACTGCACAGCTAACGAGCGCTGACGAGCAGAGTTCTGCTCAAGCGATTGCGTCTGATGCAGGTGAGGTTCGACAACTTAACGATCCGATGTTGGTAAACGTGGTTTCTTATTCGAAAGATCCAGCGTATAGCTTCGCGATAGTGAATGGCAAAATGGTTCGTGAAGGAGACTTCATTGAGCCAGGCTTGAAGCTCGAGGAGATACTCCCCGATGCGTTAGTATTTAACTCGCGTGGAAAAAAAATTACTCGCAGCCCTTAGTCGCCGATTATCGCTGAGCATGTACTTAATCAGAGGCTCCTTAAAGCAGTCGAAAGCTTACGAACCGTTAAAAAGCATAGCGCATCGGCCAAAGCCTTTGGTTATAATTCGCACTTTGGCTTTATCGCCCTTTTATTTTACGAGACCCCAGCATAACTCGACGAACGAATAAAAATACCTGCAATGCCTTCATTTTTCGTTGAAAAACTTGCCAATAGCTCGCTATTAGCTGCGTTTTCCGCCTCAATTGAAGACATTCCAACTATTTTTTATTTCGTCCCTGATTTACGCTGAGCCCTCATTACCTCAAAGTTTATCTATCATGAGTTTGCCTGCTGAAGTCGCCAAGCGACGCACCTTTGCTATTATATCGCACCCCGATGCCGGTAAAACCACCTTGACCGAACGGCTACTCGTTTCCGGTGGAGCGATACAGATGGCGGGTAATGTTAAAGGCCGTAAAAGCGGCCGACATGCGACCTCGGACTGGATGGAGTTGGAGAAGCAGCGTGGCATTTCGGTAACATCATCAGTAATGCAGTTTGAATATGCTGGCAAGATCATTAATTTACTCGATACGCCGGGTCATGCTGATTTCTCAGAAGACACATACCGAACCTTGACGGCTGTTGATTCGGCGTTAATGGTAATCGACATTGCCAAAGGGGTAGAGGAGCGTACAATTAAGCTGATGGATGTATGTCGCTTGCGCACTACGCCGATTATGACTTTTGTAAATAAGATGGATCGCGAAGGTCGTGATCCTATCGAGGTGATGGATGAAATTGAGTCGGTGCTCAACATATTATGTGCGCCAATGACATGGCCAATCGGAATCGGCAAGCAATTTCGTGGCATATATCGACTCTACGATGACACTATTCATTTATTTGCAGGCCGACCTGGTAATAACAAAGAGCAAGATCAATTTATAAATGGCCTCGACAACCCTGAGTTGGATGCGGCTCTTGGTTCGATGGCGCAGGAGCTTCGTGAAGAGTTAGAGTTGGTTCAAGGCGCTAGCAATGAGTTCGACAAAGAATTTTACGAGAGCGGAGATCTAACACCGGTCTTTTTTGGTTCGGCTATTACGAGCTTGGGTGTTGAAGAGTTAATGGCGAGTTTTGCGGAACATGCACCGGCGCCCCAAGGTCGCATGACCGAGACTCGTGACGTTAAGTCTAACGAAGAGAAGTTCACAGGATTCGTGTTTAAAATTCAAGCTAATATGGATCCATCTCACCATGACCGAATTGCGTTTATGCGCATCACCTCTGGTAAATTCACCAAGGGCAAGAAACTCAAGCACGTGCGTATAAATAGAGACGTGGCGATCAATAATGCCAGTTCATTCATGGCGTCCAAGCGAGATACCATTGAAGAGGCGTATGCTGGCGATATTCTCGGTGTGCATAATCATGGCACGATTCAAATTGGTGATACGTTTACCGAAGGTGAAGAGCTTAAATTCACCGGTATCCCGAACTTTGCCCCTGAGTTGTTTAGGCGTGTTCGTTTGCAAGACCCTCTGCGTGCCAAAGCGTTACAAAAAGGTTTGGTCCAGCTGTCGGAGGAGGGCGCGACGCAAGTTTTCCGGCCGTTGATAAACAATGACATGATTCTTGGTGCGGTGGGCGTATTGCAGTTTGATGTAGTGGCGCACCGATTAAAAGCTGAGTACAACGTCGAATGCGCCTTTGAACCCGTGCAAGTGGCTACGGCGCGGTGGTTGCATTTCCCTGACGATAAAACTGAAGCTGAGTTTCGGCGAAAAAACGAATCAAATATTGCGGTTGATGGCGCTAATTGCCTTACCTATGTGGCCCCTAATATGGTCAATCTACAGTTAACTATCGAGCGTTGGCCAGAGGTAGAGTTTAGAAAAACTCGAGAAATCTAATTTTATTTTTAGAAAAATTGCTAGTTTGAGTGCTTAGCTAGACTCAGCAATTGCCCCCTTGTTAATGCCCTCGTAGGCGCGCACTTTGAAGCTTGAGTTTGGCATTTCTTGCTCAAGTACCGACAGCAGATGTTCGGCAATGCATTCGACGGTGGTGTCGCTATCCATGAGATAAACTCGTTCTTCGGGTAGCGTTAAACTGAAAACCCCTTGATCGGTTTGATAGTCAAAGCGTACTTGGCCATGGGCGAGTTCGCTGACATCTTCACTGGTGCCTAGATAAATGTCTCGCCAACGAGCGGCAAGTTGACTCTCGAGCTTGCGGTTTCTGCGCTTGTTTTTCCAGATTTCTATTTTTGAGCGATGGCCGTGTGCTATGCGTTGGCAGTTGCCATCGTGTTTCTTAAGGCCGTGACTATAGCTGTAGTAGCGGCCAATGCTGGCTTCGATATTTAGTCTAATCTTAATGTCGTTAACGTTGTCAGGCAATACTTTTGCTACGCCTTTGGTGATGTATTCACCCACGCATTTACGGGAAATACGCTTGGTGTGAATGCGACACAGAGAACTCGTCGGAGATGAATGCTCTATCTGCTCATTGGTTTTCGGTATGAAGGTGATCGCAGTATTTTCACCATCCTCAGAAAGAGTCGCGCCTTCATATTCGGTCGGCACCAGTAGCTTGTGATCGACTTCGTGATCAATCCACTGCTTGATTGTCTTCTTCACTCTAGAGAAGTCGAAAACCATGCTCTGCTTATCGAGCTCCCCACCAAGTTCAATGTCAACCGACCAGCTCGCACCAATCAGGCCTCGCGTTGGGTCAAGAATGGAGCAGTCGATTACAGTTAAATTATCTACGAAAAGGCGTGGCATGAGTTCAAATCAGGTGTTAATCATTAGCTGAACTATACTACAATTCGCAAGTTACAAATTCGCAGGCACTATTAAATAAATGACTATTACACGTTTTCCCCCATCGCCGACTGGCTATCTCCATATTGGCGGTGCTCGTACCGCACTTTATTCATGGTTACACGCTCGCCAAAATAACGGCAAATTCATTTTGCGTATCGAAGACACTGATCTAGAGCGCTCAACGCAAGAGTCAGTGCAGGCTATTTTAGATGGCATGCAATGGCTCGGGCTTGATTATGATGAAGGTCCGTACTATCAAACTCAACGTTTTGATCGTTATGCCCAGGTGATTGAGGATTTGTTGCGCGACGGTAAAGCCTATCACTGTGAGTGTTCCAAAGAACGACTGGATGAAATGCGTGAGTCTCAAAAGGCCAGCGGGCAAAAGCCTAAGTACGATGGACGGTGTCGTGAGCTCGGTTTAGCCGACGCTGACAACACCGTTGTGCGATTTAAAAATCCGCTTGACGGCGATGTGCTGATTGCTGATTTGGTTAAAGGTAATATCGCCATCTCTAATCGTGAAATAGATGATTTAGTGCTAGCGAGGCCAGACGGCGTGCCCACTTATAATCTGACAGTGGTGGTCGATGATATGGACATGGGGATTACCCATGTGATCCGTGGTGACGACCATATCAATAATACTCCTCGGCAGATCAATATTTTCAAAGCGCTCGGGGCCACGCTGCCGCTGTACGGTCATGTGCCGATGATATTGGGAGAAGATGGCGCTCGAATGTCAAAGCGTCACGGCGCGGTTGGCGTTATGCAGTATCGTGATGATGGTTTTTTGCCGGAAGCACTGCTGAACTATCTTGTGCGATTAGGTTGGTCGCATGGTGATCAAGAGCTATTTAGCATGGATCAACTACTCGAGTTATTTAAGGTTGAAGATGTTAGTCGCTCGCCATCAACCTTTAATCCTGAGAAGTTGTTATGGGTCAATCAAGAAAAAATTAAGCTTCTAACGCCCAGTGAGCTTTTAGCCAGAAGTGCCTGGCATTTTGCTGATGCAAATATCCCACAGCCATCAGGTGAGTACGCTGAGTCAGTAGTTGGATTAATTCAAGAGCGTTGTAAAACGCTTATTGATGTCGTTGAACAAACGCGTTTCTTCTTTTCTGAGGTTGATAATTACGATCAAGCCGCGTTAAAAAAATGGGTTAAGCCGGTATCGCCTGAGTTACTTGGTGCGTTGATTGTTAAGCTCGACGCGCTTGATCAATGGACGGCTGATGGTGTGCAAGCGTCGGTTCAGGCTGTGGTAGATGAAAATCAAGTTGGCTTTGCTAAAGTTGCTCAGCCGGTTCGTATTGCGGTGACCGGTGGCACGATGTCACCCTCTATCGATTCGACCTTGGCGTTATTAGGCCGCGAACAAAGTATGCAAAGACTTCGCCAAGGTTTAAGTGCTTTCGAATCAATTTTGCTAGAAAGAGGCTAATGCGATACAGTCGTTTTAGGACAGTCTGTTTGTTTACGGTAGAATCATTCCGTTATCAAGCAAATATACGCAGTGATTGCGGTTTTTTTTTAATAGATTGGTGACGAGTAAGTTATTGGCTGTTAGACTTAACCCCTAAGTTTATAAACGTTTAGATCACCTAAGCCATATGATCAAGTTTCTATTAGATTTGGTCGGTCTTGAAATTAAAGGCTTGGCTTACAGTGCGAATCCGTTATAGACTTAGACTCGCAAGTTCTGCAAAAGACAGGGCTGAGAAAATAATAAACAAGCCTATGTGGGATTGTTAAAACTGATTTTATATATCTCAAGCATTTGGCTAGAGTTATTGAAAACCGTCTAAAGTGGATTTGTTTTCAAATGGATTTAAGTTTTAGCGATTCAAATACAGGTTGGCCTTAGGAGAAGATGTTTACCTTAGATTGTGCGAGAGCGTGAACACTAGTAGTAAAAAGTAGCGATGGGCGAGCTAACCATACCTCAATCCAGCCTAGCTATTTACCAGCGGCGTTTACATCATCGTGCGACAATTTTGTTGATCTAGTTTTGGACTAGTTGTCAATGGGTTGGCAAGTTAGCTGCGTCGGGTTAATTTAATAACTGCTTTCTATTGCTGAATGCAGTGTGTTTCAATATCGCCCGCTTCGTAAGCTCGCTACGGTATAGCGTTTTCATTCTGATGTTTTGTTATAAAAATTTTCTTGTTTACTAATGTGGGTAGGCAAGACTAATATAGTTGAATAACTGAATTTCAATTCTTCTCATCTGTATATTCATTAATGTTGATGGCTTTGGCTGCAACATCAAATGGCTTTGAGCTGCGAAGAATTTAAACGAATCAGCTTTATTTTGCATTGGCCTGTTTTCTTTCTGGAAACGGGGTATATGCCGAAACTAGGTTGGTGATTATTGAATCTAGCTAAATAGATTTCATTACAAGAGGTTAAATCTAAAATGAAAAAATCTGTGTTGAATTGGATTGGTCAAACGTTAGCAGTTGTTGCTATCAGTGCGACCGCTGCGACCGCTGTACTGGCGCAGACAGTCGACCAAGAGTTCGCTCGCGAGCTTAAATTGGTAGAAGGATTAAAGGTCTATAACGATCAGCTCGAAGACCAACTTAACGCGCAAGCTGTGGCGAAGAGAGAAATCCTTGTGTCAATAGATAAGGCGAAAGACCTTGAGCCACAAGTTGCGCCGTTGTTGGGCCAAATGTTGAGCGCTCTAGAGAAATTTGTCAAAGCTGACCTTCCATTTCACAAAGAAGATCGTATGGCTAGTGTGTTCAAATTGAAAGATTTGATGACCAATCCAGCCGCCTCTACGTCAAGCCGTTTCCGCAGCATTATGGATATCTATACGGTAGAGATGGAGTATGGCAATAATTATGAAGCTTATAACGCGGTACAAAATGTCAACGGCGAAGATATCGAAGTAGACATGCTGCGAATGGGCCGAGTTGCTTTGTATTTTCAAACTAAAGACCAAAAAGTATCAGCGATGTGGGATACAGCCAATAACAATTGGAAAATTCTTCCTGCAGATACTAACCGAAATATTCGCAAAGCGATTAAAGTGGCCGCAAAAACAACTGCGCCTGAATTGCTAAGCTTGCCACTAAATGCTCCGGAGGGCGTGTAACATGAAGCGTATTCTTACTGCCGTTGCTCTCGCAGCAACCCTTGTAATTGCCCCAGTGCAAGCTCAAACTGTTGATCAGTTATTGAGTCAAGTTAAAAACGGTACTTTACAAAAAAGTAAAGAAGCCATTGATTTAGAACGAAGTTTTAGTTCTGCTGGTGCAGGCAAGGCTGGTATTGTAGCTAAACTAAAAGCTGATCGTGCTGTATTAGAAGCGCGTAGTAATGTTTTAGAAACTCAATATGCCGCTAGAGATGAAGAGTTAGCTACGCTACGTACTACTCGTCAAAGCTCACTTGGTGATTTAAAGGATCTATTCGGTGCGGTCCAACAAATTGTTGGTGAAGCCGAAGCAACATTTGATACTTCTTTGATCTCTGCTCAGTTTCCAGACCGTGGCGCTAATTTTGCTAGCATTACGCAAAAAGTTTCCAATCAGTCTAACGAATTGGTGACGGCTGATGAAATTGAATCTGTCTGGAAGGCTGTCTTTAATGAGATGGCGCAGCAAGGCAAGATCACCAAATTTGACACCAATGTTGCAACTGCTGCGGGCACCAAAGAAAGCCAAACTGTTGTTCGTGTCGGTAATTTTAACCTGATCGGTGATGGCGTGTTCTTAACCTATGGAAAAGGTGGTGTTGCTGAATTACCACGTCAACCTGATGGGCGTTACCTGAATCAAGCTGATGCTTTGTTTAATGCGTCAGGCGAAGGTGCAGTATTTGCCTTGGACCCGACTCAAGGCACGCTACTTGGCGCAGCTGTTGAAGCTCCAAGCTTGATGGATCGTATTCATCAAGGTGGTTTGGTTGGATATATTATTTTAGGTGTTGGCGCGATCGCAGCTGTTATTGCGTTACTTAAGATCGTTACATTGTTTGGTGTGTCGGCAGCTGTAAACAAACAAGCAAAAGACCCTGGTTCGCCTTCTACAAAGAATCCGCTAGGCCGTGTGCTGAAAGCAGTGCAAGATAGCCCGAGCAAAGATACTGAAGCAATGGAATTGCGTTTATCTGAAGCGATAATGAAAGAAACGCCAAAATTAAC
>Ga0316189_10007205_pt1 | contig 10548 bp, 8 predicted proteins | sample LowCovwburrow_MG_FD_204930 | JGI IMG/M metagenome (GOLD analysis project Ga0316189, IMG submission 204930) | Coastal sediment microbial communities from Maine, United States - Lowes Cove worm burrow | ecosystem: Environmental > Aquatic > Marine > Coastal > Sediment | place: USA: Maine... | reverse complement strand
ATAATGTCGGCGATCTCGTGAATGCGCATGCAGCATTCGCGGAAGCGCTGGAAGTCGCGGACAATGATACTGCTCGTTGCCGCGCCTGGCTTGGTTTGGCCGGAGGGAAACGGATTACCGATGATTTGGACGGGGCACTGGCCGACCTCGACTCTGCTGAGGCAGCAGCCCGCAAACTGGGTCTGGCGGGTGAGCAGTCCCGCGTCCATTACCTGCGGGGCAATATTGCGTTCCCACGTGCCGATACCAAGACATGCCTGCGCGAACATGGCGCTGCGCTGGACTTTGCGCGAAAATCAGGATCAGCCGAACTGGAGGCTACTGCCCTGGGTGGATTGGCGGATGCGGAGTATCTGCGGGGCCGCTTTCGCACTGCCTCGGATCGATTTGCCGAATGCGTTGAAATCAGCCGCGAGCACGGTTTTGGTCGAATTCACGTAGCCAATCTGCCGATGTTGGCATTCACTTTGAAGTGGTGTGGTGAGGTTGAAAGGGCGCTGGAGGTCGGGCTTGAAGCGATTGAATTGGCGCAACGCGTTGGACATGGCCGTGGCGAGATGATCGGTCGCAATGCCGCCTTCGAGTGCTACCGGTTTCAAGGACAGTTTGGACCTGCCCGTGAGCATGCCGAACGGGGACTCGCGCTCGTTCATCAATTGGGTGCTGAAAGGTTTGAGCCGATGATACTGTTGTATTTCGCCGAGCTCGAATATATTCAAGGCAATCAGGTTGCGGCACTGGCGACCGCACGCAAAGCACTCGAAGGTTGCCGTAAGACCGGAATGGCCTTTATCGGGCCAAAAATCCTGGGTGGCCTCGCTCTTGTGACCAACGACAAGACAGAGCGGCACGAAGCTTGTGCTGAGGCCGAAGCCCTTCTGTCAGAAGGTTCGGTCAGCCACAATTACACATACTTCAGACTTTTCGCTATCGATGCCTGCTTGCAGGCAGGTGAATATGACGAGGCTGAACGCCATGCTGATGTGCTGGCTACATTCAACCCGCAAGAGAAGCTTCGCTTGGTAGAATTTGCCGCAGACCGTGGGCGAGCATTGGCACGCGTCGGCCGTGGAGATAAATCCACCGAATTGATCACCGAAATCGATCGGCTGATTGGTGCCGGCGAGCAGATGTTGCAGACGCTCAAGGTCGCGGATCTGCACCAGGTGCGGTCTGTTTTGCTGGCTTAGCGATATTTCCGGAATTGGCACAGAGTTGCCATTTGTAGATGCTGGATGAAGGTCTCAAAAGGGCTGATTGTGTTGATAAAGCCGAAATTTCTGTCAGCCAATTTTTTCGGAAAAGTGAAGCAAATGCCAATCTCTGCCATGAGCCAAACGCAGCGGCCGCTGACACGATCATACAGAAGAATTTGGCTAAAATGACTGTCCCCCCCAACTGATTTTTTGAAATGCTCCTAAATGAAGTTGAGTGGCCCGGAGTTTTCTAGACACCTTCGCTTTGCATTTTCTATCGTCTTGTTGGCCTGGTATTTTGCGACCAGTTCTTTGAATTCTTCGGCTGTGTTCATGTGTATCCCTCGCATGTTTCACGGTGAAAGGTAAAAGTTTCAGTGTGAAAGGTCAGCATCTTTCGTAGTGAAGCATCTCCTTGACGTGCTCCCCTGAATTGTCCTCGTTTTGAGGTTAGTCTGTTCTTTCGAGAAGGAGACAGACGATGAGACGATCCAGGTTTTCTGACGAACAGATCATTCCCAATTAACGATGGCTGGGAAGCAGTGGACATTCTTTGTGGTGCAAATGAATAATGGAGTAGAAATTATTTGAGAGAACACATTTCTCGGTATCGAGGCGAGGCTCTAATCAGAGCGTTGTTAATGAACCTGATCTTGAATCTGAACCGGTGATTGGTTTGGTCGCTGGCAGAAACACTGATTTTCAGAGTTTAGTTCACGGGATTACGGCATTCGCTTAAGCGATTTTGCGGCACATTCATGACGACTTGGTCTAGGCTGCCGACAATGAGGCCCCCCGCCAGAAAGCCCGGAGTTCGCAAAAGCAGGGATTGAATTGAACGGACGTATAGATGTCAGGAACGATTACTCTACCTCTCTGGATCGCAGTTGTTGTCGCCGTGTTTGCGGCATTGACAGTGATCAACTGGTTTGTGTTCCCTGCAGCGCGTTGGATGGCGCGCCGGTTCGCGAGTAAGGCAATCTTTGATGTCAACAAGCGCTTCAATCTCAAATTGCCATTTTTTCAACTCACTAGCCGCCAGGTGCTCATCGACCGTCTGGTCTATGATTCTGAGGTGTTGGCAACGGTTGCACGCATCGCCGATGAGAGGAAAGTAACGCGCGATGCGGTGATGGCGGAAGTTGTCGCGTTTGCCCGCGAAATTGTGCCGTCGTTTAATCCCTATATTTATTTTGGCCTGGGTTACCGGATTGCCCGCCATTTTCTGCGGTCTTTTTATCTTGTCAGGGTCGGTTGGGTGCATGAAGCGGCGCGCAAAGAACTGCCGCCAGAAACATCAGTTGTCTTCTTCATTAATCACCGGAGTAACCTGGATTATCCGCTGGTGACATATCTTGCCTCGAGAAGGGCCGCGTTGTCCTATGGAGCTGGAGAGTGGGCGCGAGTTTGGCCGTTCAGGACAATTTTGCGGCTTGCCGGTGCCTATATTCTACGCCGCAACCTCGACAACCCGGTCTACCATGTAGTGCTAAGACGCTATGTGCAGATGGCAACCGCAGCCGGAGTGCCGCATGCAATATTCAGCGAAGGCGCATTGTCAAGAAACGGCATGGTAAATGCGCCGAAACTGGGGTTGCTTAGCTATGTCTGCCGCGGCTTTGATCCGGCTGGCAACAAAGACATTGTATTTGTTCCTGTCGGTACAAACTTTGATCGTGTCATAGAACAGCGGACGCTGATCGCGAATGCGGACACCGATTACCGCGGGCGGGGCGCAGGTTTCGTTCTGGGGTCCACAGTGTTATTTCTGTTCAGACAGATCTGGCTCAAACTCACCCAGCAGTGGAAGGGGTTTGGCATGGCGGCTGCAAATTTCGGGGAACCACTGTCGTTACGCGACTGGTCGAAACAGAATGATTTGTCATTTGCCCCCGATGAAAAGGAAGCCTTGTTCGCCGCGATCGCCGCATTGGGCGACGAACTTCGCCGAAGAATCATCGATTCGATACCTATATTGGCGGTGCCGCTATTGGCAATGATGGTGCTGAGGACAGACGAACAAATGACCCAGGATGAGCTCAAGCAGACGGCACTTTTAGAACTTGAACGCCTGCAGGAACTGGGTGCGCATGCGGGATTTAGCAAAAACAGCGAACAAGCCACCATCAATGATGGGCTTGATCTAATGCACGGATTGGGTTTGGTGACGATCAATGAACGGGGCAAAGTTGTGCCATGTCCGGGTGAGCAAGGTTTGCTTCAATATCATGCAAATTCGGTCATTCAACTAAGTGCTTCGCTCGAAGCAAGAAGAGCAGCATCTGTCTCATGAACAAACTGCAGTGCCAATCAACACAAGAACTTATGGTCGCCGCACTGCGTACGCCTTTGGGAAACCTGGTGGCTCGCCCATGGTTTGACCATGTTGCGCTCAACACCATTGCATACTGGTTTTTTCCGTTGTCAAGATTGTGGGCGGCAGCGCGAGCCGCCGAAGGCTCCGTTGATCAGTTTTTTGAAGAAGCGATGATCACGCCTTCGTCCAGACTTGAGGGGCGCATCAAGCGCAATCTCACGAAGTTTGAGCAGGTTCGCCATCGCATGCTAAACATCGAACATGAGTGGGAAAGCATAATCTTCGGCATGCACGAACCACTCCCCGGGGCAGCAGTCCGTGCCGAGCATGAACGTCTCACGCATCGCAGCCAGTACAACAATCTGCGCCGAATGTTTATTCCAATAAGACTCATCGAAAAAGTGCAGCCTGTGCGCTGGCAAATCCCTTCACCCGCAGATGTCGATGCAGTTTATGGCTCGTTGCTGGCTAATCCAGCCAAGGCATTTGCACCTCCGGACCCAATGCCGGAGATTACGATCTCGCACCGTGTGGAAACCGGGAACGGGGGGCAAGAGTACTGGCTACGTTTTAAGTCGCCGTCATCACGCATGAACGATCAGGTATTTGCTCGGGTCTATGAACCGTGTGGTGCAAAAAACGCACCAACCTTGATTTTCGGGCACGGTATTTGCGTCGAGTTCGACCATTGGGTGGGGCTTGTGGACGAAGTGGAAGCTATGGTGAAGATGGGCATCCGGGTTGTTCGACCGGAGGCTCCTTGGCATGGGCGGCGCGTTCCAGACGGCATGTATGGGGGCGAGAAATTCATAGCGACGGCCCCGATGGGTGCACTCGATTTGTTCACATCGGCGGCTCAGGAATGGTCAGTGATTATCGATTGGTTTAGACGCAAGACCAATGCGCCAATTGCCATCGGCGGGAGCAGCCTCGGCGCCATGACATCTCAAATCATATGTGACAAAGCTCGTCATTGGCCAGAACGACTGCGCCCCGACGCGGCATTTCTTGTAACCCACTGTGGACACATCGAGGATGCAGTTGTTCATGGGAAACTCGCCAAAGTCTGGGGCATTGCACATGCGACCATAGACCAAGGATGGCGCTCAGACCTGATACGACGCTACATGCCACTACTTGAGGCGGAAGGCCAACCTATTATTCCGCCTGAGAACATTGTGACTGTACTGGGAGATCACGACAATGTGACGCCGTTCGACAGCGCCAAGACGCTCATTGACGAGTGGAATGTTCCTGCGGAGAACCAGTTTGTGTATCGCCGCGGCCATTTCAGCGTACCAATCGGTATGATGCGTGATCATGCACCGCTCTTAAGGTTGCGGGAAATACTCAAAGTGACATGAGACCCGAGTCTCCTCCAGCCTATTGGAGAATCTGTCGGTTTATTGCTCTGAGACCATTCGTCCTGAGGACGGTATGAAGGGGCAATGGAAAGCTTCTGCTCGTCACTGAAGACAGTCCGGACAGCCCGCAAGGTATATCGAACACGCGACCAGGCCAGAGCGGATGTGTTTGGCTGCATGGATTGCGCCTGCAATCCCGGACGGTGAAATTTTACGTTGGGATATGCCCGGGCCGGTTGAGTTCGACGTCAAAGCAGGATTTGCTGAAATCTGCTTCTGTTGAACGGGCAGCAGGCCGTTTTGAACTTATCCAGCTATTGACGAGAAGAGGGAGTATCCGTGATGAAGTTCAAGCAGCTTGGTCAAACCGGGGTTCAGGTCTCCGAACTGTGCTTTGGCACGATGTCGTTTGGCGGGGATGCCAACGAGGAAGAGTCAGCGAGAATGTTCCAGAGATGCCGGGACAAGGGCATAAATTTTTTCGATTGCGCCGATGGCTATTCGAAGGGCGCCGCTGAAACCATACTGGGCAATCTGATCAAAGGCTCGCGTGATGAACTTGTCATCACCTCGAAGTGCTTCGTCCCGATGGGCGACGATATCAATGCGCGCGGCGGCAACCGGCGCCACATTCTGAGGGCCGTGGAAGCCAGCTTGCAGCGACTTGGTACGGACAGGCTGGACGTTCTCCTGATGCACCGCTGGGACGCGGTTGTCCCCCTGGAGGAAACCTTGCGGGCGCTCGAACAACTGGTGGCTGATGGCAAGGTTCTCTATCTCGGCGCCAGCAATTACGCGGCCTGGCAGATTGCCACCGGGCTGGGGATTTCGCGGAGGAACAACTGGCCACGGTTCGACGTGGTGCAGCCGATGTATTCGCTGGTCAAGCGGCAGGCTGAAACAGAAATCTTCCCGCTTGCCACGGCCGAAAACCTCGGCGTAATGACATATTCGACGGTCGGCGGCGGCCTGTTGAGCGGCAAGTACGGCAAAGACCGCAAACCGGAAACCGGGCGCATTGCGACAAACCCGGAATACACCAAGCGCTATAGCGAGGACTGGACTTTCGACGTTGCCGGGAATTTCACGGCATTTGCCGAAGAGCATGGTGTTCATCCGGTGTCGCTGGCGGTGGCCTGGGCTGCCGCCAATCCCGCCGTTACCTGCCCGATCATTGGCGCGCGGGACCTGAAGCAGCTGGAACCGTCGCTCAATGCGATTGATGTCGACATGACGGACGATCTTTATGCCGCCATTGCCGCCTTGTCGCGTACGCCACCACCGGCCACGGATCGACTGGAAGAACAGCTCTGATACTCTGGATGCAAACCGCTTTAGGGCTGCGGCAGGACCATGGTGCGATCACCGGTGGCGGGGTCGATGCGAAAGATCGCGGCCAGGTCTGAATCGCTGATATACACCGCACCGTCCATTGCCACGGCGACGCCCCATGGCCGCTTGAATGCGGGACCGCTGCCGGTCGCCGGTTGACTGCCGGTCGCCGGGCCGGAGAGGGGGCGCATGTGCTTCGTCTTCAGGTCTATCGAGTAGATAGTGCGTGCTTTCAGGTCGGCGACGACCAGGTTTCCAGCGCCATCCTGGGCAAGTCCTACCGGTGCCTGCAGCTTGAGCCGGTTGGCCGCTGCGGCGGGGTGCAGGGCGGTCCGCCTGCCGTCGCGAGGAGCGATCTCGACGACAGCCGCGTTAACCGGATCGGCCACGTAATACTTGCCGTTGTCCGCAGCGACTATGCCGAGAGGCACCCCGAATGTCGGGCCGTCGCCACGCGCGGGGCCTGATACAATCGACCTGTTGCCATTGGTGGTGTCGATGGCGATCACGACCCCCAGATCGGGGTCGGTTGTCAGGACGTGATTTTTGGCGTGGGTCATTGCGATCGGGTCCTGCACCTGCAGGCCGGTCCCGCGGGTCGGGCCGGATATGATCGACCTGTCGCCGGTGCGGTAGTCGACGTGGATCATGGCAACATTGGTTGCATCGCCGACGATCAGATCGCCCGTCAGTGTGACGACAATCGACTCCGGCGTGATGAAGAAGATACCGCCGCCATGCGCGGCGTCCGACACGATTCTCGCCGCGCCAGTCTCTGGATTCACAGCGATCACCGCGTCGCGTTGCGGGTCCACGGTGACGATCTCTCCGGCTTTGGTGGCGGCGATGCCCATCGGGTATCTGAGCATTGCCGGGACAGGCCGGTTGTCTTCATAAGCCAGCGACCTGTCGCCGTTCGCCAGATCGACGGTGAGCACGGCTCGTTTGCCCAGGTCCAGCACGAGCACGTGCCCGTCCTGCATGGCCAGATCGACCGGTGTGATCAAGGACGGACCCGCGCCGACCTGCGGGCTGGAGACCACTGAGCGGTCGCCACTGGATGGATCGACTGAAAACACGGTTTTGGCGACCGGGTCCACCACCAGCAAGACAGTATCGGAGATCAGCATGACCCGCGTCGGGCTGAGAAATTCCGGACCCGTGCCCCGGTCAGGCCCGGATATGATGACACGATTGCCGGTTGCCGCATCGACCGACAGGATTGCGTTCAGCCCCCGGTCGGCGACGACCAGGCGATTGCCGGTGTCAGCAACCAGGCCGAACGGGTCGACGAAGTCGGGGCCACTACCCACCTTTGCTGAAGACAGAATGGTTCGATCGCCGGTTTCGCGATCCACGCGGATGATCGATCTCGTTCCGATATCGAAGACAGCAAGCGAGCCGCCGGCGAGACGCGCAATCGTCCGCACGGTTGAAAATTGCGGGCCTGACCCACTGGTCTTTCCCGAAAGCTCGGTGCGATTGCCGGTCTGCGGGTCGATTGTGAACACCGCGCCCGCTCCAGGATCGATGACATAATAGGCCTGCCCATCGGTGACCACGCCGACCGGGGCATTGAACGCCGGGCCAGTGCCACGCCGGGCAGACGAGACCAGCTTGCAGTCGCGCGTGGTCGCATCAATGCTGAAGATCGCTTGCAGGCCGCGATCGACGATCAGGTTCAAACCATCAGGGGATGCAGCCATCCCCATGGGAGCGACCAGGGTGGTCTGCGCATCGGCACATGTCGCGCCGGGCGTCGCCTGAGCGTAGCCCGGAAGCATCTGCGCTGCTGAAACACAAACTGCAACCGCCAGCCACATCAGCAGTCTGGTGGTATTTCGCATATGCAAGTTCCTTCCTGCCAGAGCACCATCCGATCAGATGGGTCTGGACCGGCGTCCAGCGGATGACGGGCCGGTTGATGCATGATTGCCGTTGTGGACGGCGATTGGCAAGCCCGGACCATCGCCGCCAGGATCTCCCGGTTTCCACTCAATGGCGGCGTCAACAGGATGGCGGCTTCGCCGTTCGCCCGTCCCGGCATGCTGAAGTCCGCCCGGTTTGCCTGGCTCCAGGCGTGGCACTAGAGCAATATCCATCCATACGGATGGATAAAATTGCTCTAGCGCTTTGGAATCGAGCATCTTTATCCGATCAGATGATGCCATCTGATCGGATGATGCTCTAGCCCGAATCCCGGGACGGGAGCATGGTGCCTGGATCACCATTTTGCCAACTCACAGAATTCTTCAATGTACCGACCAGACCGACAACTCATCGAACAAACAGCGCAGGACATTCGTATTTTCCTGGAAACCATATGGCCCGGTTGGCACGCATCAAAAGGCCGACCGGTCCCGATGCCTGCAAGTCGTGGGACATGCCAGACAAGCAGTCTGTTTCTCACCGAAGTGTTGCGTCTCAAAGGAATTGAAGCCCAGGTTGAGCAGGGAAATGATCCTGCAAAACAGGAAGGCTATCTCTACCGGAATGACTGGCATGGACATGCATGGGTTGAACTCCCGGGTCTGATTGTCGATGTGACCGGAGACCAGTTTGACCTGCCTGCCGTTCATATCACTGATCCCGGTTCGCCCTGTTACAGATCGGGAACGGACACGGCAAGTTGCGAGGCAAAGTACAAGCGAGCGGAACTGGTTGCGGCAGCTGTTTCAGCGTGGAAGACCAGTTTGTGAATGACAGTTTGCCCGCAGAGCATGATTGCGGTTCCGGGCCTACCGGCCCTTTACCTTGCCGGCAGATTCGGTCAGTTGAAGCGTCTTGGCGAATACGCTGACAGATCCCTGTTTGGCCTTTTTCCACTGGCGATATCAGCGATAATCCTGCCGGTGATACCGGACAGAGTGAGGCCCACATGCTGGTGCCCGAAGGCAAAAAGCACGCGCTCACTTTCAGCCGATGGGCCAATGACAGGCAAGGCGTCCGGCATGGTGGGCCTGAACCCCAGCCAGTCTGACGTAGGCGTGCCCAGGGGGCCAAGCATGAGTTCAGCCATGCGCTTGAGATAGTCAAACCGGCTTTGCCTCGCTGGCGCTTCCAGACCTGCCAGTTCAACCGTGCCGGCTATGCGCAAGCCGTGTGTCATCGGCGTTGCGTAGAACCCGGCTTTGGCCCATCCCACCGGCCTGGACAGCTTGTCAGCACAATCGGCGAACATGAGGTGATAGCCACGCTCGGTATCAAGAGGCAGCTTGTCTGCTCCACTGCCCTCAATGGCGCTTGAGAAGGCGCCGGCAGCCACCACAAAGCGGTCACACCTGAGGTCATCCTGGTTCACCATGGAAACCGTCACGCTGTTCCTGGTGGCGTGGCATGACGATACCTCGGCTTTGAGCCAGTGGCCGCCGCGCTCCACAAAGCGCTGGTGCAGCCGTCGCATCAGTTCGCCCGGGTCAGCTATATGGCGAGCGCCGGTAAAGTAGAGCGCCCTGTGCACGGGCATCGCGATGCCAGGTTCCAGCGTCCTGATGGCTGCTTCATCAAGAATGTCGAACACCACACCATTGGCCCTGCGGGCTGCGATATCACCGGCAGCCGCGTCAAAATCGTGGGCGGTACTGTACAGGTACAGGCAGCCATTGCTGACGACGAGGTCATCTGTTTTCACCTGTGCAAGCAGAGGATCAAGTCCGCTGTCAGCCTCGGCCAGTAGCTGAGCGAGCTTGCCTGTTATGGCTTCCACCCGGCCCGGTGTGCAGTTGCGCAGGAAACTCAGCAACCATGGCAGGTGGCGAACGCCATACAGCGGATCAATGCGCAGCGGGCTGTCTTTGCGAAACAGCAATGATGGCAGACTGGTGAACACAGAAGGGCTGTTCACCGGCGTGCAGGCATAGGTGGCAATTGTACCTGCATTGCCAGACGATGCCCCGGCACCCGGCTTGCCCCTGTCAATCAGCGCAACGCTGAGACCGGCCTCCTGCGCCCACAAGGCTGTTGCCAGTCCGACCGCACCTGCACCTGCAATGGCGAGGTCAAACCCCGACTCTGTATCGTTCATGTAACCCCTCTTGCCCGAAGGCAACGATGCTCATTCATGGACTGATTTACAAGTAGATCAATCATGTTGCCCGGTTCGGCCGCCTTCCGTTAAGCGTCAAAGTTACCTTGACCGAACAAGCGCAGTTTCGGCCAGTCGAATGGAACCACATCCTCAACAGACGACATGGCTCCATCCGGGGGGCAGGGCCCTGACCCTAGTTCGTGTGGTGTTCATTCCGGTCCATAAAGCCGAGTATCTTCGCAGACATCTCCGGTCCATACTCTTCAAGTGCGAAGTGACCCGTGTCGAGCAGATGAAACTCCAGGTTTTCAA
>Ga0316189_10007204_pt1 | contig 10549 bp, 9 predicted proteins | sample LowCovwburrow_MG_FD_204930 | JGI IMG/M metagenome (GOLD analysis project Ga0316189, IMG submission 204930) | Coastal sediment microbial communities from Maine, United States - Lowes Cove worm burrow | ecosystem: Environmental > Aquatic > Marine > Coastal > Sediment | place: USA: Maine... | reverse complement strand
GGGTTTCTGCTTCGCACTTATGCCAATGCCTGGCCGACTTTTATCGCTGGCAGTTACCCGGCTGCTGTCATTCTGGCAAGTGTTATACTTGCTTTTTTTGCAGGTTTTGCTGTTGCTGGTCTGGGGTTGAAGGTTCTGGGTTATCCTGTTTGGCTGGCGGTTATTGTGGCTTTGGTCAGTGGTGCCGCAGCCATAAAATACCTGACGCCGTTGCTTGACAAGAAAATGGGTGTGTATTGGCTGATCAGAATCTATATTTTTCTCATTCCACAGGCTGCTGGCAGAACAACGTCGATTAATGAACGGTACAGGGGCTTTGCAGCGCTGATTGTAGAGGCAGTAAAGTCGGGCCAATATGATGAAGTTCTGGTTGTCGGGCACAGCACCGGGGCGCAGGCTTGTGTCAGTATTCTCGCCATGGCCAGGGAAATTGAACCGGATTTTTGCCAGAGCGGTACACAAGTTTCGTTTTTGACGCTGGGCAGCAGTATTGCCATGCTGGCCTGGCAAAAACAGGCGGACTGGTTTCGCCGGCAATTGCAAACCGTGGCGCATATGCAGGCGCTAACATGGGTGGATTTTACCGCTGCCCAGGACGGTGCCTGTTTTGCATTGTTTGACCCGGTTGAAAATAGCGACCTTAAACATCGTGATCCGCAAAACCCCAGTCCCAAACTGTTGTCGATAAAGCTGTTTGAATTGTATTCAAAGAGCCGTTTCAAGGTTGTTCGCCGTAACTGGTTTCAAATTCATTTTCAGTATTTGTCAGCCGGTGAAAAGTTGGGGAGTTATGATTATTTTGCCATCGTGAGTGGTGGTAAAACACTTGCGGACAGATTTTCCGACCGGCAGACGACAAGTAACTTCAACCGTTTCCGGTCGCGTCTGTTTGCCAGATGGGCCTGATTTAACCGGGCATTTTCGCAGCTTCAGTCAGACATTCGTCCAAAATATCAAGCGCACGATCCATTTCACTCTGCTTGAGGATTAGCGGTGGGGTGAACGTCAGATTGTTTCCCATGGTGACCTTGAAGGACAGGCCTTTGTCGAGGCAGCGATAAAACACTTCTTCAGCAAGGTCATTGGCTGGCTGCTTGTCAGTGCGATCAGTTACCAGTTCTATGCCAAACAAAAAGCCACGGCCGCGAACATCACCGATTGACGGGTGCCGGTCCATCATTTCATGTAGCCGGGTAAGGGCGTGCCTGCCAAGCTCAGCGGCGTTCTCGACCAGATTTTCATCTTCGATGATCTCAATTGTCGTCAAGGCGGCCCGGGTTGTAACCGGATTTTTTTCATGGGTGTAATGGCCAAAGGCATAAGCGCCGGCGACATCAAGTTCAGGGCGGGTTAAAACAGCCGCAATAGGCAGAATGCCACCCCCGAGGGCTTTGCCCATCACCAGAATGTCTGGCTCGACCTGATCATGGTTGCAAGCAAACATTTCACCGGTTTTGCCAAGGCCGGTGGGGATTTCATCAAATATCAGCAAGGTACCATGGGCGTTACAGGCCTTGCGGACTTCTGCCCAGAAACCCGGTGGTGGAATATAGGGTACAGCACGGGCCGGTTCGGCAATGACGGCTGCAACATCACCTTCTTTTTCCAGCACATAGCGGACAAAATTTGCGCAGGTCAGCTTGCACAGGTCCAGTTGCGGCTGGCCATCTGTTTCGGGATAGCCATAAGGGCAGCGATAACAGGAAAAGGGGGCGACATGTTCTGTGCCTGACAGCAGGGGACCAACGATATGTGAGCGAAATAATTGTTCACCGCCAACTGAAGAGGCGCCAAAACCTGCGCCGTGAAAGGCATCCCAGAAGGAAATCGTTTTGTGGCGACCGGTGGCAGCGCGAGCAATTTTTAATGCAACTTCAATGGCGTCCGAGCCCCCGGTTGTAAATAGAACCTTGGAGAGATTGCCGGGTGAAATATCTGCCAGTTTCTGGGCAAGTTCGGTTGCCGGGGCGCAGGCAAATCGCCGCGGGGCAAAGGGTAATTCGTCCATTTGCCGGGTAATGGCGGCTTTTAGTCTGGGGTGACCATAACCGATATGGTGAACATTGTTGCCGTGAAAATCGAGATAGCGTTTGCCTTGAACATCCTCAATATAGGCACCTTCGGCTTTGGCTATTACCGACAGGCAGGGAGAAGAAACAGACTGGTGCAAAAAATGCCGGGCATCGTCCTCTAGTAGTTTTTGTGTATCAGCATCATGATTGCGGGCCGCCCATTGAGAGCGTCGGGGCGAGGTGTTGATCTCGCCTTCGGACTGCAAGGGCTGATTTTGATTTTTCCCGCTCATCATTTCTCCCATGGTTTTGTGATTCTGTTGTCAGATATTAAAGCGATCCACCAAGCGATAATAGGCAACTGAAGCAGATAAAAACCATGGCTTGCCATTATACAGGGGGCGGGTTTGAAAGTTCAGGCCATCAAAGCCGGTTTTGCCTTCAGGTTTGCCCAAGAGCTGTTGCCCGACACGGGTGCCAAGATAACTGGCCATGGCAATGCCTGAACCGCAATAACCCATGGCATAATATATACCGTCATGTTGTCCAACATGCGCCATGTGATCAAAGGTGAACGCAATATAGCCCATCCATGAATGGCTTATTTTATAATCGGCAAGTTCTGGAAACAGGATGCGCAGGTCGCGGGCAAGCAAGCGGCCACTGTTCACCGTATCTGTTTCACCAATCGTTACCCGGCCACCAAATACAATGCGGGTTCGATCTGGTGATGGACGGTAGTAATAAACCACTTTACGCGTATCAACGACAGGGCGGTCCGTTGGCAACAGGCGGTCTATCAGCTCCTTTGGCAGGGGCTCGGTCGCAACCATATAACTGCCAATCGGAATAACCCTGCGTCGCATCCAGGGTGAGACACCGTCTGTATAACCATTGGTGGCAACGAGGACCTGATTTGCCTTGATCGTACCTTTGAGAGTTGAAACCTCAAATCCTGAGCTGTCTTTATTAATCCTGTTGGCGGTACAAAAGGGAATTATGCTTGCCCCGGCTTTGACGACTAAATCAAGCATGCCTTGATGAAGTCGGGCAGGGTTAACCGTGGCATGTTTTTCAAAAACAATGCCGCCATGATAGAGGTCGGTACCTATTTCCTTGTACTGCTCAGACTTTGGGACAACAAAACCGTTGTTTTCCAGGCCTTTATGCTGGTTTGTAAATGTTGAAGACAGCTTTTTGTATTGTGCGGTATTGTGAGCACCGTAATACATGCCTGTTACTTTGTAATCGCAATCCAGTTTTTCTGATGCGACAAAGTCTGTTATCCAGGCCAGGGCTGAATGGCCTTCTGAAACGATATGAAAGGCTTTTTCCTTGCCATATTTGGCGGCCAGTTGCGTATAGTCAGGTTTGATTTCATTGCTGACCACGCCGCCATTGCGTGAGCTGCACCCCCAACCGGCATCTTGAGCATCAATGACCACAACTTGACGCCCGGCCCGTGCGATCTGGAGTGCTGCACAAAGGCCGGTATAGCCGGATCCGATGATCAGTACATCAACTTTTGCTGGAAGGTCAGGACTTCCCAGCTCTGGGCGAGGGGTGATATCCCACCAATATGGTGTTTGCTTGAAATCGCTGGTAAATGTCTTGCCGGTCATCAGGATCTGTTGACAATTATTATCTCGTTCATCTTACAGCATACCTTTACGAGATATGCCCTAATTGTCGATAGCTAATTTGCGCAGCAATTTGACATCCGAGATAATGATCTGGTGCTTTACAGAATTAATGCCATAGGCGCGCAATTTGTTCAGGACACGCGACAGGCTTTCCGGTTTGATGTTCAGGCGTGATGCAATCAATGACTTTTCATAAGGCAGGGTGACAACAGCTGAACTGGAACCAGGCGGGCACATGCTGAGCAGGAAGTAGGCAACACGTTCGAGTGAATTTCGGCCTTTGATTTGTTCTACTTCCGTCACCAGATGGCGCATATGGGCTGAAGTTGATGCCAGCATCCGCAAGGCGATTTGTGGTGATTCTGTTATCTGCTTTTCAAAGTGATTGCTGTTGACTGATAACAGACGTGCATCTGCCACAACTTCAGCCGAAGCCGGGTATTTATGACCACCAAACATGGCTGCTTCGGCAAAGGTTTCTCCTTCAGTGAAGATGTGCAGAATGGCTTCCTCACCTGTTGGCATCTGTCGGAACAGTTTTACCCAGCCTTCAAGAATTATGTAGAAATGGTCAGCTTCATCGCCCTGTTGGAACAGAAGTTGCCCCTTTGGGTGAAGGTGGGGCATCTCATTACCGATCAACTGTTGTAACAAGGCTTCCGGCAGCCCGCGAAACAATTGAACCCGTTTAATCTGTTCAAAATCTTGCTTGTCCATGAAATCTCATATCATGTTTTATCGCTCGACAAAAGTTACTTTCAGATTCCGGTGACCGTGATTAGTGTCACCATTTTCCTGTGTTTTCCATTGAAGCCCAAGGTTCGCGAGGTTCAAGAGCCTCGCCCTTTTGCAGGAGTTCGATTGAAATGCTGTCAGGTGAGCGAACAAATGCCATGTATCCATCACGTGGCGGGCGGTTGATTGTAACACCTGCATCAAGTAGTTTCTGGCAACTGGCATAGATGTCATCGACGGCAAAGGCCAGATGGCCGAAATTGCGGCCTTCATCATATTCTTCGGGTTCCCAATTGTAGGTCAGTTCGATTTCCGCCTCGGGAGTTTCGGGTGCGGCCAGAAAAATCAAGGTAAATTTACCTGCTGGAACATCTTTGCGTCTGGTTTCTATCAGCCCCAGGTGGGTGCAATAAAATTCAAGAGATTTTTCAAGGTTTTGGACCCGAACCATGGTGTGGAGATATTTCATTTTTATCCTTTTACGAATCAATGATGATGAAATTGCCTAATCTTTTGGCACTTTATGTACCAAAAACAGTCACAATTAAAGAAATTGTTAACTTTTGTTTGAGGGGAATGGCGTTGATATATTCTGATTATATTCAGAATAGTCGAGTGATTTTATAGGGTTGCCGTAATGGGCAAGTCTTGCTCTTTTCTGTTGGCAATTGTTTTCCACAGTTCGGTAGGGATTTTGGGCTGTACAAGGCCAATTGTTTTCGTTCAAAATGGGGTGCGGCGGTGTATCTAGGATTTGTGATCTTCGCCAGTCAGTAAAACAAACAGTGGGTATTTTCTATGGCGGGGAAAGATTTATCCCTTCAAGGGGCTGAAGCAATACAGCAAACAGAACAGGACAAAAAAGTACCTGCACAAGAAGCACAAAAAGTTGCAGGACCTGGTGAAGATGTCAACATTTTTCAGGTAACCGGATTTGTAAAATGGTTTGATGTGGCGCGCGGATATGGTTTTATAATTCCAGATAGTGGAATTCGCGACGTGTTGATTCATCTTAGCTGTCTTTTGCGAGACGGGTTTACGGCACCGCTTGAAGGTACGCGCATTGTCTGTGAGGTTGTGGAGCGACAAAAGGGCTATCAGTGTTTGAGGGTTCTTGATGTTGATGCGTCAACGGCGATAAACCCGGTTGAAAGGGTGGCCAGAACGCACATTAATGTTGAGGCTAACTCGAAGTGGCACAAGGCAACTGTCAAATGGTTTAACCGGACTCGCGGGTTCGGTTTCGCAACAGAGGGTGAGGGGACACCGGATATTTTTGTACACATGGAGACATTACGCAAAACGGCCATTCCCGAACTGATACCCGATCAGGTTATTTATGTACGCTTTGGCGACGGGCCAAAGGGCAAGATGGCTGCAGAAGTGCGTTTATCACTGGATGATGACCTACCGAAAAGCAACTAGCTTCAAATTACTCTGTATACTGTTTTTGGTTTCAGGGCTGTGTGTCGGCAGTGATGGTGTTCTGGCACAATCGCTCAAGGTTGAGGTGGTGAAAGTCAAATCAGCCAAGGGCGAGTTTTATTTTTCAACAGAAATTGCAAAAACTGATTCAGAGCGAAGACGAGGTCTGATGAACCGCATGCAACTGGCGCGTGATGCTGCCATGCTGTTTGTATGGGAAAAAGAACAACCGGTGCAGATGTGGATGAAAGACACGTACATTCCGCTGGATATGGTGTTTATTCGCAATGACGGCAGTGTTGCCAATATTTCCCATGCCACCAAGCCGCATTCTCTCAAGCTGCATTCGTCAAAAGGTCGGGTGAGGGGGGTGCTTGAACTGTCGGCTGGAACCGCCAGCAAAATCGGGCTGCGTGAAGGACACAAGGTGTTTCATCGGGCTTTTGATTAGCTCCTTCCCCTTAGAACCGCATTCTCTCAAGCTGACGTAATAGGCGGCTATCGGGTTCTGTTTGAAAAAAATGCTTAAAGTGAAAATACGTGCTTGCACGGCGCGCTGCTTTGTTTATAAGCATGCCTGTGATGCAGGGACGTTTGTCTGTTTCCTGTAGAACAGGGTTATTCGGGGCGTAGCGCAGCCTGGCAGCGCATCTGCTTTGGGAGCAGAGGGTCGTAGGTTCGAATCCTACCGCCCCGACCATAACCTTAATAATTTGAAAGTCTGCACTTTTAAGGCTTGCTCCAGGAGGTAGAGAATTATGTCAGCTCACATTTTTCAACCAGCCCGGAACGCAATGCAGTCCGGCAAGGGAAAATCTGACTTGTGGATTTTGCAATTCGATGCAGAAACACCGCGTACGTCAGACCCGCTGATGGGCTGGACATCTTCTTCTGATACCAAACAACAAATCAAGATGCGGTTTAAAAGCAAAGAAGATGCCATTGCTTATGCCAAGCGTGAAGGTATCGCGTTTGTTGTTCAAGAGAGTACACAGGCCGACATGGCCAAAAGACCGAAAAAATCATATTCGGACAATTTCAAATTTGGCCGTACCGCCAACTGGACACACTAATCAGCCAACAAAGGCCTCGTAGCTCAGCTGGATAGAGCAACGGACTTCTAATCCGTAGGTCGCAGGTTCGAATCCTGCCGAGGTCGCCAGTGTTTTCAATGGGGCTATTCTTGTCACATGGCTTACATATTATACCGAAGACATGGGTGACACTTTTGCACCGAACGGGTTTATCTCGTTCGCCAGGCCTGGGTTCTTGTGTAGAGGCGTTTTGAGGCGAAGTGGTGGAAAATTCTGGCCAGGGAATTGGCGTAGAAAATCATCATGCCCATGGCGGCGGCCGGGGCAATGTCGCCGGCATCATCCATGTTGAGCATGGCCACGGACGCCAGGGTCGTATCGGGGCTGTAGAGGAAAATAACCGCGGATACGGTGGTCATGGCGTTGACGAACAGATAGATAGAAATATCGAGTATGGAGGGCAGGCAGACGGGTACGGTGACGCGCGAGAACAGCTTGTAGAACGGTTGTTTGAGAGAGGCGGAAACCGATTCAAACTCCTTGTCCATTTGTTTCAGGGCGGTCAGGGCGGTTAAATGCGAGACGGTATAAAAGTGGGTTATCGAGCAGATGACCAGAATGGCCAGGGTGCCATAAATGGCATTAAGCGGGTTGACCGGATTATTGAAAAAGAAAATATAAGCCAGACCAAGCACCATGCCGGGAATGGCCATTGGCAACATGGCAAGAAACTGGAACAGGCCACGACCAAGGGCAAAGCCGGGGGCTTTTTCAACCATATAACCGCCGGTAAAGACAACAACGGTGCCGATTACGGCGACCAGAAAGCCCATCTTGATCGAGTTGTAGAACGATCCCCAGCCGCCGCCGTCCATGACATCAAAATTATAATTATTCAGAGACAGGGACAGGTCATAGGGCCAGAATTTGACCAGCGCGGCATATTGGCAGACAACCAGCGCAGTAACAATAAGGCCGGCAACCACTGAGCTGTAGCTGAACATGATACGATCAAAACGCTTGTTGGGGATTGGCTGATAAGGAACCGAGCGGGCCGACAGCAGGGCCACCTGTTTTTTCTGCACCAGACGGTCAACGGAAAAGGCAAGAAGGGCCGGTATCAAGAGGACAACCGAGACGACGGCACCCATTTCAAAGTTTTGCTGGCCGATCACCTGTTTGTAGATATCGACCGCCAGAACATTGAACTGACCGCCGATGACTTTGGGCAGGCCGAAGTCGGTGATGACCAGGTTAAAGACCACAAAGGCGGCCGAGATCAGGCCGTATCGGGCACCAGGCAGGGTGACGGTGAAAAAGGTTTTGGTTTTGCTGGCGCCAAGTGCATCAGAGGCTTCATACAATCGGGCATCAGAGATCGACAGGGCGGTCTGAATGATGATCATGGCATGGGGAAAGGTGAAGAATACGGAACCGGCAATGATGCCGATCGGGCCATAAATGGTCTGGTCGCCCATCAGTATTTTTAACATACCCTGATTGCCGAACAGATAAACCAGGGCAATGCCGGGCAGCAGCGATGGCACCAGAATCGGGGCCATGGCAATGACCTTGAAAACCCCTTTAAAGCGCATGCAGGAGCGGGCCATGGCATAAGCAAAGGCAAAAGCCAGTGAAACGGTTATGATGGTTGAGACAATGGCGATGAACAGGGAATTGTAGATCGAGTTAAACAGGGCCGGGTTGGAAAAGTACTGGAAGAAATTATCCAGCCCCGTGGCCCCAACCGGTTTAAGGCTTACCCTGCGAAATTTGTTGCTGGTGAATTCGTGCCACTCAGTATCGGTTATGCGCTCACTGCCGGACAGAAAAGCACCGCCGGGTTGGGCGTTCCTTAGCCGGTAAAGAGTGGGGCTGCGAAAACTGAAGCCTTCAATCATGTCAACGATCGGCAGGCGGCCGTCTGAAGAGGTATTAAGGTCGGCGGGTTTGAATTTTTTTGAAGCCTCGTTCAGGTTGGTGACCGGAGTTGTTTTGCTCCAACCGGTGCCGGTGTTGATCTGTATTTCATAGCGTGACAGATCAAAGGCATAGGTGTTCAATGACTTTGACAACATGGCATAAAGCGGCAGCGCCAGGGTGATCACCAGATAGAGGCCGATAATCAGAATAAAGGCGCGCATGATCCAGTCATCACGGCCGGTCTTGGGCTTTATTCTCGGGGCAGTAGCCAGACTGTTTACGGGTATATCAGCCATATTAATTGCCATTTCCATAAAACCGCATAGCGTCTTGCGGGAATGCGACCTTGATCTGGCCGCCGATTTTTAACCCCATGCGCGAGACGGCATTGATGGAAAAATCGGCCAATAGCCGTCGGCCCTGGAGTTTTTCATCGCTTAAGGTTGCCCGCCAGAAAGCGCCGAGAAACTCCATTTCGCTGATGGTGACATCTATAATGTTCGCCCCGTTGGTTTTTGTTTGGTCCGTTTGCGGGACAATATCTTCAGGTCTGATCGTCAAAATGCCTGTTTCGCCTTCTTTGGCAGAATGCGGATTGCAGGTAAATTCGATGTCACCGATGCGGGCTGTGTTGTCTTTTCCGGCAACAGCTGCAAGCTGGTTCATTTCGCCGATAAAGTCTGCAACAAACAGAGTGGCTGGTTCGCGGTAAATTTCAATCGGGGTGCCGACTTGTTCAATGGTGCCGTGATCCATCACGACAATGCGGTCGGCCATGGTCAGGGCTTCTTCCTGATCGTGGGTGACCATGACGGTGGTAATGCCGAGTTTGGCCTGCAGGTCTTTGATTTCATGGCGCAGGAATGTGCGGACTTTGGCATCAAGCGCTGACAGAGGTTCATCAAGCAACAAAAGGCCGGGGGATGTTGCCAAAGCCCGGGCCAGGGCAATCCGCTGTTGCTGGCCGCCTGATAATTGCGCCGGGTATTTGTTACCCTGGTCGGCCAGACCGACCATTTCTAGCAATTCACTGACGCGCTCTTTAATGGCTTTTTTGTTCTGACCGGCATTTTCCAGTCCATAGGCCACATTGCGGTTGACGGTCAGGTTGGGAAACAGGGCATAGGATTGAAAGACGATACCGAAATCGCGCTCTGCCGGGGGCAGGGCGGATATATCTTTTCCAGCCTGCTCAATGGTGCCGTGGGTCTGGATATCAAGACCGGCAATGGCGCGTAAAAGTGTTGTCTTGCCACAACCTGATGGTCCGAGAAAGCAGATGAACTCGCTTTCACTGATGTCGAGTGAAATGTCCTTGAGGGCGGTGAAGGTGCCGAACATTTTGGTCAGGTTGCGAATTTTTAAGAACGGTGCTTTATCGGCCATTGTTCAACCGTGCCCTTGAAATAGATGTGATAGATGGACTGTGCAGACATGCAGGCAGTGCGGTGGAACAAGACCACCGCACTGCTGTCGTTGCGTTGTTTTTACTGACTATTTAGGGTCAGATTTGCCGTCATAACGTTTTTGCCACTCAGCCAGTACGCGCTTGCGGTTGTTGGCTGCCATTTCAAAATCGTTATCAATCATTTTTTCCAGAAGGTTTTTCGGAAAATACTTAACCGGCTTGGCAACACCAGGGTAAGCAACAACAGCATAGCCGGCGTTATACATCTGGTTAGCGGTTTTAGTGATTGACCAGTCAACAAGGGTTTTTGCATCAGCCATGTTGTCGGTACCGGCAACAATAGCGGTTGCTTCCATATCCCAACCGACA
>Ga0316189_10007203_pt1 | contig 10549 bp, 10 predicted proteins | sample LowCovwburrow_MG_FD_204930 | JGI IMG/M metagenome (GOLD analysis project Ga0316189, IMG submission 204930) | Coastal sediment microbial communities from Maine, United States - Lowes Cove worm burrow | ecosystem: Environmental > Aquatic > Marine > Coastal > Sediment | place: USA: Maine... | reverse complement strand
CCTCCCCCTTACCAAGGGGGTGCTCTACCACTGAGCTACCTGGGCATAGTCTGATTTGCGGGAGCGGGCGACCGGGCTCGAACCGGCGACATTCAGTTTGGAAAACTGAGGCTCTACCAACTGAGCTACACCCGCGTAATCTGTTCGTTCTTCTCCTGGTGGAGGGTGGTGGGTTCGAACCACCGTAGGCATAAGCCGGCAGATTTACAGTCTGCTCCCTTTGACCGCTCGGGCAACCCTCCATGGTCATTCGTCTTTTCGCGTAGAGCTGGCGATGAGACTTGAACTCATAACCGCCGGTTTACAAAACCGGTGCTCTACCAATTGAGCTACGCCAGCATGACGGCGGCGGCTTTACTACGTGCCGGCCCGCGCGAAGTCAAGGTAATCAGCGCACGCAATCTGACTACATTGACTTACTTTTCGGCACACTGGGCGCCGCCAAGCAGGCTTTCACGGTTTCGACGCGATTGCGGCCCTTGGCCTTGGCCTCGTACATCGCGCTATCGGATGCCTTGAGGAGCGCGTCGAGCTCCGCGCCATGCTCTGGAAACGCGGCCACCCCCACGCTGGCCGTTACCGAGAGGTAGGGTGCATTGGGAATCTTCATCTTCTCCACGGCAGCTCGGCAGCGATCGGCGGCCCCCATGGCTTGCTTCAGGTCTGCTTTTGGAAGGAGCACCACGAACTCCTCGCCTCCGAAACGTCCGATGATATCTCCCGCGCGCAAGGCGGTTTGCATCGCGCGAGTCGTCTGCTTGAGGACGAGGTCTCCGCGCGCGTGGCCGTGTGCATCGTTGATGCGTTTGAAATGGTCGAGGTCGAGCATCAAGACGGCCAGGGGCTTTCCATCGCTGCGGGCCTTGAGCACGGCGCGCTCCATGAGGGTCATCGCGAAGCCGCGCGTGTAAGCACCGGTCAAGGAATCGAACTGTGCGGCTTCGAAGAGCGATCGCTCGTCCTGGCGCCAGACGCTGATCAAGTGGTCCATGATGATCGCGAGCGGAATGTAAATCAGCGCAGCGGCGACAGCCCGCTCCGCGGCCACCTGGGCGACGTCCGATGGCTCGAACGACGCCTCGAACAAGGCCAGAAATGGAAGTAGCCCGGCTCTGCTGGCGAAGTGCATCAAGGACATCGACAGAAGCCAGCCGCCAACGGCGAACCAGAGCCAACGGCGCTCGAGAAGGACCATGCCCAAGAGAAGGGCAGCCACGTTGATCAAGCCGCTTACGGCCGTGTATGGGCCGAGTGCGTAGCAGACGGCTGTGCCCGTGAGGACGTGCGCGACGATGGTGACGACGAGAAGCCGCGAGCTCTTGGCCTCACGCCGCGGGTCGAAAATCCGGGTCCAGACGTAGAGACCGAGCCAGAAGAGAAGAGCTCCAACGGCTAGGATCGTCGTCGTCCGCAGCGCCCCTTCGTCCTCGGGACGCTGAAGGAGGAAAGGCCAACCATCGAGCACTGCAAAGCAGAAGCTGACGATCAGCATCAGGAGCGCGGTCAGAAACTGCACGTAGAGCGAGCGGTCGGAGGCCGTCCAGCTGAACGGGGAGCCCTTGGGCAACAGCGGCGTGCCGAACGGATTGCGCGACACTCGCGTCTTCGCGCGCGCCTGACTCGTCACCCCATCCGAAGGCGAATGAACACGTGGTGGCTCGCTCTGTAGACTGACGGCCATGTCCCCTCTTTCAGGGTAGCAAGTAACGAGGCGGGGTGTTCACTAGGCGGCGTCGTGAACGCCGATCGGCCGAGTCGCCAGAACCAGCTCCCGGACCCGGACCCAGCGGCGAAGCGAGTGCCAGTGGGCGTTGGCCATCGCTAGAAAGCGAATAGCTGTATCGTTGAACAGGTAGCCATGGGTATCGCGAACGACCTCCGCGCCAATCCACAGAGGGTCGGGTTCGCCTGGCAGGCTGAGTCGAATCTGCAGCTGATCACGGTGGCGCTTGCCCAGGATGGCCAATGAATCGAGGAGCAAGCCGTGCTCACCGAGGCTGGTCACGAAAGCCGGCAGGACCTCGTCGTCCGCGACCAGCTCCGCGTAGAGCGCCACCGGAACCAGAGCTTCTCGGTGTGCGCCTACGAGCATCGCCTTTGAAGCTAAGGGGAGCGGCCAAACCGGGCAAGAAACTCGCCGGACCGCGGAAGACCCAAAACGCTGTGATTCCAGCGCGCTGGGTCTCCTTCGCTTCGCGGCCGCATGCCTGGTTTGACGGCAAGGTCGGGCCTGTGGTACCCGAAAATGAATGGCGGTTCATTCGACAGCCGAGAGGCGAAAGGGCTCCGCTCCGGACAAGCGGGATCGGATTCTCAAGGCAGCGATCAAGGTGTTCGCCAAGAACGGCTTCTACGCGACACGGGTGAGCGAAATCGCCAAGGCAGCAGGAGTGGCGGACGGCACGATCTACCTCTACTTCAAGAACAAGGACGACGTCCTGATCACGATCTTCGAGGAAGGGATCGAGCAACTGCTGGCGATACTGCGAGAGGTTGCCGAGTCGGACGACGCGTTCGAAGACCGAATCCGCCGCATCATCGAGCTGCAACTCGGTTTGCTAGAAGAACAACGCGACCTGGCCGAGGTCATCACCGTGAACCTTCGGCAATCGTCTCGACTGCTCAAGCAGTACGCGGCGCCGCTCTTCATGCAATACATCGAGGTGATCGCAGGAGTCATTCGCGACGGGCAGAAGGAAGGGGCCTTTCGCATAGACCTGAACCCGCGCGTCGTCGCGCGTAGCCTGTTCGGCGCCTTGGATGCGATTCTCCTGACCTGGGCGCTAGGGGAAGGTGACGCGACTGCGTTGCGCAAAGCGGCTACGCATTGTGCCAGCCTCTTTCTCGAGGGCCTGCGGCAGCGTTGAGCGGAACGGGTTGCGGGGGACGAAACCTTGGCGCCTGCCGAGGACGAGCTAGCGAGTCGCCGTGTCGACCAGCTCTTGACTCAATTCCCAGAGCCGGCGCGCCGCTTCCTCGTCCGCGGAGGACTTGCTGGGCTTGGCCTCTCGGACCTTGTCGAAGTAGCGCCCGGTGACGCCTTCGAGCTCCGGCGCCGTCGCGACGTGGACCGAGGTCTTGGCTCCATCGGCTTCCGACATGACGACTACCCGCGCGAACGGCGAGCGGTGGAGCGCGTTGAGGAACACGTTGTTGCGTGTGATGCGACTTCGCACGTTGCCCGGGTTCAGGGCGTTGGACGTGATTCCGAGGTTCTTCCAACGGCGCGCGAGCTCATTCGAGAAAAGAACGTTCGCGAGCTTCGAGTGGCCGTAGACCCAGAACCCCCGCCAGCGCTCCTCGAACATCAGGTCGTCCCAGTTGAGCGACTTCGGGCGGACGTGCATCGAAGAGGAGACGTTGACCACGCGAGCTCGAGTGCCGGCCACAAGCGTGTCCTTGAGCTCGTTCGTGAGCAGAAAATGCGCGAGGTGGTTGACCGCGAATGTCTCTTCATAGCCGTCCTTACTGAGCTTGCGTTCCTTGTGCCAAACGCCAGCGTTGTTGACCAGCACGTCGAGCGAATGGAAACGGCTCTTGATGTCAGCGGCGAGCCGCCGCACCTCCGGCAGGGAAGAAAAATCGGCTTGGAAAGTCTCGATTCGCCCCATCGCACTGGAACGCAGCTCTTTGGCAGCGTCAGCGAGCCGCTCCGCATTGCGGCCTACGATTCCGACGACATCGAAGCGCGAGCTCAGGCCGCGGGCGGTTTCCAGTCCAATTCCGCTGCTTCCGCCGGTCACCAAGGCATAGCGAGTGGTTTTGCTCTCGTCACGCACGACGCGCTTCTAGCATAGCCGGGCAGACTGGAAGGGGCGAGAGGAGCGGCGCTGAGCCACCCTCCTTGACAGCTTTGCAAAACGCGCCTAGATCGCCTGCGATTTTCAGCATTTAACAGCCTTTCACGGCTCAATGATCTGAGGAGGAAATGTGAAGATCCTCGTATCCATCAAGCGCGTTGCGGACCCGGACAACGCAAGCAAGCTCAAGGTGAGCGCCGACGGCACTGCCGTCACATCGGAAGGCCTCGAATGGAAGATGAATCCTTTCGATGACTGGAGCCTCGAGGCCGCACTGCGATTGACCGAGAACGCCGCTCAAAAGAACGCGCGTGTCGGTGAAGTCGTGCTGGTATCGATCGGTCCGAACGATGAGCATACCCAGCGGATCATCCGTGAAGGTCTGGCCAAGGGCGCCGAGCGCGGCATCCTCGTCGAAGCTGACGAGGGCAACCTCGACGCAGGGGTCGTCTCCGCGATCCTCAAGGCGGTCGTGGACAAGGAGAGCCCGGACCTGGTCTTGATGGGCAAGCAGGCTGCCGACGGCGACTCGAACGTCGCAGGCACCGCGCTCGCGGAGCAGCTCGGTTGGCCGGTGATCAACTCGGCGATGCGGATCATGACCGCCGACGACGGGAAGACCCTCGAAGTCCGGCGTGAGCTCGATACTGGCGTCGCTACGGTGAAGGTCACGGGCCCCGCGGTGATCACCACCTCCGACCGCATCCTTCAGCCCGATTCGGTACAAAACGGCGTGACCCCCGGCGACCACCAGTACGCAAAGCTGGAGGTCGGCGGCCGCTACGCATCTCTCAAGGGCATCATGCAGGCCAAGAAGAAGCCGATCGACCAGACGTCGCTCGGCGACCTCGGTGTCGACACAGCGAAGGCGCTCAACTACACGAAGTTCGCGCTGCCGCCGGCACGCTCGGGTGAAACGACGTTTGTCGAGGACGCCGCGGATCTCGTCGACAAGCTGCACAACGTGGCCAAGGTCATCTAACCCTCGAGAAACGGAAAGGAAGCATCAGACATGGCTAATGTTCTCGTTGTTGCGGAGTTGCTTGAGGGCAAGGCACGCAAAACCACTCTTTGTGCAGTCACGGCTGCGAAGCAGATCGCGGAAGGTACAGGCGGTTCATTCGACATCCTCTCCATCGGAGAGGGCGCAGGCGCAGCAGCAGGCGAGCTGGCGGGCTTCGGCGCAGGCAAGGTGCTCAAGGCGGAGATCGCCGGCGGCTACACCTGCGAGAAGTACGCTGCGACCGTCGCAGAAGCTGGCAAGGGCTATGACGTCCTCGTCGCTTGCGCGAGCGCCTACGGCAAGGACCTGCTTCCGCGTGCCGCCGCCAAGCTCGGCGCGGGCGTGGCGTCCGACATCTCGGCAGTGCACGTCGACGGCGGCAAGCTGTCGTACACCCGTCCGATGTATGCGGGCAATGTGTCCGGCACGGTCGAGATTCTCACCGACAAGCAGGTCGTCACCGTTCGTCAGTCGGAGTTCGATCCCGCTCAGGCCTCCGGAGGCGAGAGCCCCTCGGAAGACATCGCTGTACAGAGCGACCCGGCAGCGGACAAGGTCGAGTTCCTTGGCGTCGAGGTTGTGAAGAGCGAGCGCCCCGATCTCGGGGACGCCGACATCGTCGTCTCGGGAGGCCGTGCCCTCAAGAGCGCGGAGAACTTTACGAACGTCATCGAGCCACTCGTCGATGCGCTAGGCGCGGCGATGGGCGCATCGCGTGCCGCATGTGACGCCGGCTACGTGTCCCCTGAGCTTCAGGTTGGCCAGACGGGTAAGGTCGTCGCGCCGAAGCTCTACATCGCGATCGGCATCTCGGGCGCCATCCAGCACTTGGCTGGCATGAAAGGCAGCAAGACGATCGTCGCAATCAACAAGGACAAGGAAGCGCCGATCGCGCAGGTCGCCGACTACTTCCTGACCGCCGATCTCTTCGATGTGGTCCCTGCGCTTACCGACGCCGTGAAGAAGCTCTAAGCCTCTTCGCAGCCGAAATCAGCAGAAGAAGCCCGGGTGCTGCGGCCTCCCGGGCTTTTTCGTGGTCTGGGTCCGAGGGGGACGCGAACCTTTTTGTGGCCCGGAGCTTGGCCGATCCTGCACAATTCCGAGATGAGCTGGTCTGTCGCTGCCCTGCTGGTCCTCGCCGTCGCGCTCGTCGTCCCGGCCCAGGTACGACGACGACGCCAGGGGCGGACTGGAAACCCGGCTGACCGCCGGCGGACCAGCTCGAAGCCTGACACTGGGTCGACGCCTGGGCCGCGACCGAGCACGGAGCCCGAACCGAGCCCCTTGAAGAGTTGCCCGGTGTGCCTCTCGGAGTACCCGACCCGGAACCGGTTTTGCGTTCGTGACGGCGCAGAGCTGATGGACGGCCACTGCTCCGGTCCCTTTTCCCAGGGAATGATCTGCCCGACCTGCCGGCGTGGCTACCCTTTTGATTCCAGCTTTTGCCCCGAGGACGCGGACGAATTGGTGCCCTACGGCCTCTACGGTGCAGCGAGCTCGACCCGCCCTCCCCTGATGCTCGACACCCACAAAATCTGCCCCGAATGTGGGATTCGTCATGCCGCCACCCACCTCTTCTGCGGCGAGGACGGCACCGAGCTCGTGGCCGTAAACTGAGAAAAGAGCCAAGGATCCCGGGGAGCGGGGGTCCAACGACGCGGAAACAACCTTGGTGGACTTCTTGCGTGGCATAGAACAGGACCGCTATGATCGCGGTCCTACAGGGGAATCTTCGATCCGGTACAGCTTGAGCTCTCCATCGAGTTGCAAGGGGCCGGCAGGAGACGGGGGCTATAGATGAAGATCGTTTGCGATAGCTGCGGGGCCAAATACTCCATCGCCGACGAAAAGGTCGCTGGAAAAATCTTCAAGATCCGGTGCAAGAAGTGCTCGTCGGTTCTCGAGGTTCGTGGCGATCAAACCGGCGCACAAGCGGTTGACGAACCAGGCGCGACTTCGGATCGCGGAGGCGAAGCAACTTGGTACATCGTCGTCGACGGCGAGCAGAAGGGGCCCCTGGCTCCGATAGCGCTGAGCCAGCTGTTCGCAAAGGGCAGCGTGGGCCTCGATTCCTATGTGTGGAACGAAGGCTTCGAGGACTGGAAAGCCGCAAGCGAGGTGCCCGAGCTCGCGCAGCTCTTCGGCGGCGCCGCTTCGCAGGCGCAGCGCCCCCAGACGGCGAGCGACGACACGGCCGCGTTCGCAGCCGGTGGCGACCTCTTCGGCGGCAGCGAAGGCCGCGAACCTACGAGCGAGATCGATACGAACAGCAGCATGTTCGCGGGATTTGAAGATAGCCCTACACCGGCACCGGCAGGCGCCGAGAGCTCACCGTTCGCGGCTGCTTCATCAGACGCCGGCGCCTCGCTTGGCGGTGGCGCGATGGGCGGATCCGCACCTCAGCGGATGACCGGCCAGCGCAACGAGAACTCGGTACTGTTCTCGCTGAGCAATCTACAGCAGCTCGCATCACGCGGCGGCTCGCCCGCGCAATCCGCTCCGCTCGCGAGTCAGCCTCCCGGGGCAACCCTTGGCGCCCAGAGCGCACCGTCAACCTCCGGCGAAGGCTCAGGCCTCATCGACATTCGCGCACTCGCGAAATCCACGACGCCCGGAACCAGCGCTGCGCCTTCGCAGGCGGTGGATGACCTTCTCGCCATCGGAGTCGGCGGCGGAGCTGCGTTTGGCGCACCCCTGCTCGGACCCGCACCGGAAGATACCTCGGACAAGAATCGCTGGCTTTGGATCGGCGGAGTTGCGATCGCAGTGATTGCGATCGTGGGAGCCGGAATCGGGGTCGGCATGGCGCTCGGAGGCGGAGAGGAAGACGCGCTCGAGATCAGCGCAGAAGTCGAACCGACGCCCGCCCAGGCGATCGGGGGGTCGAATGCCGTGGCAGCCTCAGCTCGGGCGCCAATCGAGCCGCCGGATGAGGCGCTCGCCGCCGCAGAGCCCGTCGAGGCCGCGACGATCGAGGACAATCCACCCGAGGTCGCGCCGAAGCTCGCAGCGCCGGCGCCCAGGAAGAGCAGCACGACCAGCTCGCAGCGACGCCCGCGAACGGCGAAGAGCACGACCAGCTCGAAGCCCGAAGCTGCACCGGAGCCCAAGAAGCGCAGCGGCAACAACCTCGACGCGCTCATGGACGAGGTCGTTGGCGAGTCATCGTCCACCTCGAAGCCGAAGCAAACCTCGAGGTCGACCCGCCCGAGCGATTCCAGCCTTCCCGACGCGCCGTCGCGCAACGACGTGAAGACCGCGCTTCAGGGTGTCAGCGGCGGCGTGAAGGCTTGCAAGACCGACTCTGGCGGAACGGCCACGGTCGACGTCACGTTCAGTGGCAAGACCGGCCGCGTCACCAGCGCGAAGGTCGCTTCGGGGCCGTTCAAGGGCACCCCAGTCGGAGCCTGCATCGCGTCTGCGGTGAAGCGTGCCCGCGTCCCGCGATTCAAGCAGTCGTCGTTCAAGGTCACCTTCCCGTACCGACTTTGACGTCTGCGACAGCGACAGCGAAGCACTAGCCGCAAACCGCAGATCGCCGAAACCGCGACCCGCCCGCCTAGGTCAGCCCTTCGAGGAATCGCACCCCGGTCGCAACGCCGAAGCCGGTTCCACCCTTGGGCAAGCGACCGTGGGCACGGTCCACGAACGCTGGGCCCGCGATGTCGAGGTGCATCCAGGTGGTCTCTCCGACGAACTCTTTCAGGAAGAGCGCCGCGGTGATCGAACCACCGTAGCGGCCGCCGATGTGCTTCAGATCGGCGATGGCGCTCTTGAGGGTGGAACGCAGCTCCGAATCCAGCGGCAGGCGCCAGAACGATTCGCCCTCGCCCTTCGATGCGTCGAGATACTGCGAGGCGAGCTTGTCGTCGTCCGTGTAGAGCGCCGCGCGCCAAGGGCCGAGCGCCACCAGGCAGGCCCCGGTCAAGGTGGCGTGGTCGATCATGTAGTCGGGCTTGAGCTTGCGCGCCGCCCAGGTGAGCACGTCAGCGAGCACCAGCCGTCCCTCGGCGTCGGTGTTGATGACCTCGACGGTCTTGCCCTGCAGCGACTTGTACACATCGCCGGGTCGGTACGCCTTTGCGCCCGTCATGTTCTCGGTGGAACCGACGACCCCGTGCACCTCGATCGGCAGCTTCAGGCGCGCCGCGGCGAACACGATTCCGAGCGTGGTCGCGGCACCCGCCATGTCGCACTTCATGTCGACCATGGAGGCCCCAGGCTTGATGCAGAGGCCTCCCGAGTCGAAGGTGAGGCCCTTGCCAACGAAGACGACCTTCTTCTTGGGGCGCGCCGGCTTGTAGACCACGTGAATCACCCGCGGCTCGATCGCGCTGCCCTTGTTGACGGCGAGCAGCAGGTTCATCCTCTCTTTTTCGATCCGCGCCTTGTTCCAGACGCGACAGGACAGGCCGAGCTTTCGAGACTCGGTGGCGGCAGCGCGTGCCAGGCTCACCGGATTCAGATCGTTCGGGGGCCGGTTCACGAGGTCACGCGCGAAATTGACGCTCTCCGCGACTGCCTTGCCGGAGCGAATGGCAGCCGTCAGGCCGCGCCCGTTCTTTGGCGCGCCGACGATGACCGCGGAGGCCAGGGTTGCCGCAGCCGTCTTGTCGCTCTTGTACTCGGTGTAGCGATACGCCCCAGCTACGAGCCCCTGTGAGGCGGCGCGAACGGTCTCGGCGTTGACGACGGGAAGCTCTAGCGCAGCGCTCTTCTGTGCACGCGCCGCGGAGGCAAGGGCATGACCGAGATGCCAGGCGACCTTCTCAATATCGCGCTCCTCGCCAATACCCACGAGCAAGAGCCAACGCGACTTTGCCTTGCCGGCGGATGCGACTTTGAGGGTTTGGGAGGCCTTCCCTTCGAAGCGCTCATCCGAAGCGAGAGGCTTGATGCTGCCCTTTCCGGTTACGGCTTCGACGCCAGCCAAGGCTCTGCTGAGCTTCGTCTTTCCCGATGGAATCGCGATCGCAACGATGTCCGCGGTCGATTTGTCCCAAGTGCCCTCAGACAGTGAAATCTTCATCTGGCTCCCTCTCCCTTTGGTCGGCGGGATACTGACAGGAACTTCTTCAGCCAACAAACCAAACAGCGCGGGCGGCCGCCGTCGCCGATCCGTCGATCCGCCAATTCGAGCGACCTAGCTACCCGAGATCACTTGGCCGAACCCTGGCACCGCTTGTGCAACGAGCTCGTCTCTCATTGTCACCAGGAGGAAAGATGCTCGAAGAAAACAAAGTGAAGATCGCCTACACCGTGGTGGAGCGAAACAAGGACGGTCGGAAGTTCTGGGTGCGTGTGGGCGCGGCGTTTGTGAACCGCGACGGAAGCCTCAACGTTCGCCTCGATGCGATGCCGGTCAACGGAGAGCTACAAATCAGGGACTACCAGCCCAGAGAGACTCGCGAGAGCAGCTCCCGCGACCAGGCGGCGTGATGAAAGGGATGTTGTTGTTGCTGCTCACACTGAGCGCAGTCCATCCGGTGCCGGTCGGAGCGCTTGACGGCGGTGTTGGCCCCCCCGACCAGGGCCCTCCGAGCGCCGAGCAGGACGGGCGCATCAACATCAACGAGGCCGGGCCCGAGGAGCTCGTGAAGCTCCCGGGCATCGGCCCCAGCCGCGCCGAAGCGATCATCGCCGAGCGCGAAAAGCGCCGATTTCGCCGCATCGAGGACATCATTCGAGTTCCGGGAATCGGACGGAAGACGTTCGGCCGAATCCGTCACTCGATCCGCGTGCGCTA
>Ga0316189_10007202_pt1 | contig 10549 bp, 9 predicted proteins | sample LowCovwburrow_MG_FD_204930 | JGI IMG/M metagenome (GOLD analysis project Ga0316189, IMG submission 204930) | Coastal sediment microbial communities from Maine, United States - Lowes Cove worm burrow | ecosystem: Environmental > Aquatic > Marine > Coastal > Sediment | place: USA: Maine... | reverse complement strand
GGCAATGCGTCACTGGCTTGGTATAAAAACCCTGGAAACCCCGGCAATATAGGCAGCTCAAACTGGGCAAAGAACACCATCGTCACTTCCACCAATAATACGCACACTGTTAAACTTGGCGACATGGACAATGACGGAGACTTAGACGTAGTCACCGGTACGCCTTGGTCGAACAGTGTTTCAACTATCTCGGTGCGAGTCTATTACAACAACGGTTCTGGCTCATACAGTAATGCTCAGCTGGTTGAGTCAGGCAAAGGCTTGTACTCGGGCGTTGTCTACGATATCGACGGCGACGACGATCTAGACATTATCGGCCAAGATAGATACTCAGGGGGATCAAAGCCTTATGTCTACGAAAATCGGTTAGACCCCACCCCGCCGCTCGAACCACCAACCAGCAATCGTAAAAGCTTTATTGCAATCATAATGATGCTGCTTGACGAGTAGCGCTGCGAGGTTCAGCCAGATTTAAATTTAAAGCCTTTCAATTTATCGCCCAGCTTATCTTTGAGCTTGTCGTCAACTTTATCATTGAGCTTTTCTTTCAATTTTTCGTCAACGGCTTCTCTGATTTTTTCTTCAGCTTTTGCTTTCAGCGCTCGACCGATCTCGGCGGTAGCGAATCCCTTTATTTGTGATGTGACATGATTGATCAGGCTATTAGTTATTTCATCGGACAATTCACCAACTGTGCCATTCAGGTCCTTCAAATGCAGGTCCTCCATAACAAATGAAGTCTGACCTAGCTGGTCGGAATCAACATTGACAGTGGTCTCACGAAGCTGCAGGGACTTAATGCTGAGCTGCAATTCCTCTTCATCCGCGTTGGCATCATCAACAATGTCTTCTGATTCAGGCATCCCATCTAGCAAGGCCTGGAAATTACTGTCGGTACCAGTCAACTCGGCATTTATAACAGCCTGGTTAATATCGATGTTCTCGATGACCTGGGTTTCGTAATCCACATTGGCTGTGAAAGAGCCAATGGTGAGCGCTTCTGTGGCTTTATAACCGACCGGGTTTGCAATTGATAGACCATTAATCACTGCACTCCCATCAGTCAGGTTAGTTTCAACAGATTGAACCTTTACCGTGGTGCCGAGTGCTGCAGTGCCTTCTGTTTGAATGGCATCCGCGATTAAGCCGTCAAGTTTGCCAACAAAAACGGTAGCTGCCAGCACAATTAATGCCACCACAATTGCGATTGCTATCAATATATTCTTCTTCATTCTTCTACCCCTTAGTTGTGAAAGCTTACTTATAAATACTTACCTACCTATCTAAACCTACGTATCTAAACAAGGTCTCTACGTTACCATTTTTTGTTGGTATTACAAAATATGTTAATCGTAACTCGTTCAAAGCCCATTCTGTGCTCCTACCCTACCTTCTGTGTGTTTTTACTTACGAAAATCCAATGGCGGGTCACGGTCACCCAGCAGCGCTTCGTAATGAAAATCGTCGCCCAACTGTTTTTTATGTTCGGCTTGGGCTGCGTTTCGCAGTTCCTCGTTTTGCATTAGTTCAATGGCAGCCAGTGCCAGCACTTTAGCGGCATTGCTTGCTCCTTTATAGCCGATGCTCATGCCGCTGGCCGCAACCGCCTGCCAACTGTGGGCCGATGTGCCCGGCACCCATGTAGCAGTGTTAAATCCCACTGTGGGTACCGCAATCGAGACATCACCCACATCAGTGGATCCGTAGCCGAGTTCAACTTTATAGGCTTGCACTTGGTTTTCTGAGCCGAGTTCGAATTTTGGTTTGTTGAGAGAGGCGTGAATCTTTTTGGCAAAAGCCAGCTCCTGCTGATCATACTCAACTCCGCCAACCAAACGCAATTTTTTATCGACCATTTTGGCGAGAGACTCCACTACCACCAATGGGTGGTTACCATGAATGATTTCCCACTCAACCCGGGTGCCAGTACCTTGCGCTGCTCCCAACGCCGCTTGTTCAACGCGTTCCCAAATGGTGCTCACTATGGCTGATTCAGGATTGCGCACGTAGTAAAACACTTCTGCAAAGTCGGGCACCACATTTGGCGCTATACCACCGTTTGTAATCACATAATGTATACGCGAATCCTGCGGAATGTGTTCGCGCAGAAGGTTGGTCATATGGTTAAACGCCTCCACTCCGTCTAATGCCGAGCGGGCTTTTTCAGGCGCAGCAGCAGCGTGAGCCGAGGTTCCGTAGAATCGAAACTTTGCGGAACGATTTGCCAATGTGGTACTGGCCGCGGCTGAATTTGCATCGGCGGGATGCCAATGCAGTGCAATGTCCACATCTTTAAATAGTCCGGCACGCACCATATATACTTTGCCACTGCCACCTTCTTCGGCTGGTGTACCAAACAATTTGATAATGCCCGGCGTGCCAGTCTCGTCGAGCCATTGCTTAACCGCGATGGCAGCGCTCACTGAGCCAGCACCGAACAAGTTATGACCGCAGGCGTGCCCAGCATTCTTACCTTCGATTGGGCTACGTTCTGCTACTGCATCCTGGTTTATGCCAGGCAGCGCGTCGTACTCAGCCAATATTCCTATAACAGGGCCACGTTTGCCATAGGTGGCGACAAATGCGGTTGGTATTCCCGCTACACCAGCCTCAATATCAAACCCCGCTTCTGCCAAAGTTGTTTGTAATAACTCACTGCCGTTCTGCTCGAGATAGCCCAACTCAGCCTGCTCCCACAAAGTGCGTGCTAATGACGCGGTTTGCGGTGCCATGTCCTCAACATTTTCTAATACGTCAGATACATCGTTGGCATACGACGAAACAGATAGGCTAAACGAGATAACAAGCAACAGTAGTAAGCGATTCATTGGGTTCTCCGTGGTTAATTGCTGCTAGTATACAATTAAATAAGCTGTTGGGTCTGGTACGGCTTTTTGATTGTCTTGCGCTCAATATTCAAGGGCCTCATTGAATATTACGGAGAAATACATGTGGGGCTTGCTTTTCCTACTTTGTAGCGTCTGGACTTAACTTCGATCGCAACAAGCTAAGCAACAGCAAACCTATTTCAGTGATTTGGAGAGAATCGCTTACCTGACAAGAATACGGCTTCAATGTCGCGAGTATTGCTAATATCTATGATTGGGTTACTGTTCAAAACAATTAAGTCTGCCAACTTATTCACTTCAATCGAGCCGGTCTGGTCTGCAATACCTAGGACATCAGCTCCGTTCAAGCTTGCCATTTTAAGTATTTGCAAGGGCGGCAATCCGGCTTGCTGATACAACTTCAGTTCATGATGAAAAACTACCCCCGGAGTCATCCATGAATTTCCCACGTCGGTACCCACACCTATCTTTACACCTGATTCAAAATAAGCTTTTAGGATAGCCAGCATGCCTGAAAAAAGAACAGTTTCCATCAAATAGCCTTCTTCTTCACTGTCTGGCGAATATTGCGGGTGAGCCGTTTGCCAACCGTCACTCCACCACCCTGGCAGGTGGGCTTCAGGCGCTAACTCCACCTCAAATAAAGGCAATAGCGATGTATCTTTACCACCGCCAGCGGCCTGATGAATCGATAAGGTTGGTACAATAGTGACTTTGTTCTTTAGCAACAACTTGACCAGTTCTGCGAATTTTTGACCGTTTGGTGCATCAGCATATGCCGCATACCACTGCGCATCGCTTGCGGAGGCCGTGTCTTCCAAGTTAACGATTTCTTCCATCGGAGTACCCCAACCCGAATGCACCAACATATCAATACCCATTTGTGCTGCTTCTCCCCATGAAGTTTGCCCCATATGCCCAATAACACTGATACCAAATTTATCAGCCTCCGCTATCGCCGTTTTGACTAGGTTTGGCGGTAAATATCTGTACAACTTAATGTAGTCCACTCCCTTGTCAGCTTGTAAACGAATTTCCTCCATCATCATATTTTCATTTTCTACTTTGGTACCCCAAATATCAAAACCCTTTTCGACTAACGGAGAATGATCTATGATTCTTCCTGCGGTAAACATTCTGGGGCCAACAACAGCACCGCTAGAGATTCTGCCGCGCAACTCTACTCCCGCATCGGGACGTGCGCCCGGATTAAGAAAAGTAGTAATGCCAAACTCCATGAGTCGTTCAAGTATTTTCTCTTGAATTGGTGCGTATCCCGGCGTGTCCTTACCGGGTAAATGCACGTGCAAATCTATAAACCCTGGTATCACATACTTGTCTGAATAGTTTAGGATCTTGGTATTGTTCCTAACATCCAAACTCCAACTATTACCGATCTGACTGATAGTATTTTCGGTAATTAAAATATCCTGATTGAATTTAGGAGCAGCCCCAGTCCCGTCTATTATATTCACCCCCTGAATTAGGGTTGATTCGGGTTTTGCATCTGCTTGGCTGTTCGTCGCTTCAGGCAGGCTGCTTAAAAAGCGATATAAATCGATTAATTCCTGCTCGGTAAAACTGGCAAAACGGTCTTTCGCAACCATCGACATTAACCCCAGATTTTGTCTGCCACCTAACCCGACGCCTTCCTTCATCAAACGACGAAAATCCGTTTCAGGGTATGCGGCAACAATCGCAAGGTCTGGGGGGCTACCCTCTTCGATTCGTTATCCTCTTAAATCAAGACCATGACACTCATTGCAACTTGTCATTGCAATGTATTCTCCGCGAGCAAGCTCAGGAAACTTATCTGGATTAACGTTTAGTACTGGAACCTCTTTTGCAAGATCGGCCATGTGCGGATCTGCACCTGTGGCGATCTTCCAGCGAGCCTTGAGGCCAAGATTTGGAGTCGGCAAACTTTTCTCAATTAGTTCTGCGGCCCTAAGGTATGAAAAAATTGCGCCAACATCACCATCACTCAATCGAGTAAAGTTGTAAGATGGCATAGACCAAAAGGCCCTACCGTCTGCGCCTATGCCGTGGCGTAGGGCTCTCTCAAAAATTGATATACCATTAATTTTCGCATAAGCAACCAGATTCGGCGCGACAGCCCTATCCACCCACGGCCATTGGTCCGTAAACACACGGCCTTGCAATTGCTGCCCATGACAACCGAAACAACCTCTGGTTCGCAAGACATGCTCACCGTGTTGAATAGTTTGTTCATCGATTGATAGCGCAAAATCAAAATCAGGTGGCAATGTAACTGCTTTCAATTTGTATTCGCTAAAACCATAAATTCCCACAATGATGAGTAACGGCAACAATGCGGCCAAAACCAAATATTTGAATAGTTTCAACATCAGAACCAACTCCTAATTAGGTGTTACATATATTCAACTCTAGCATATTAATGTTGATGTACTTACTGTTGTAGTCTGCTTGCGCTTTAGACTATGCGAAACTGATTCTTTGCCCATGTAACTCAAAAAGAAAATCAACACACCGACTATGGCCGTCAATTGAAATTAACAGTCTTTGATTTGCATTGTTTGAGCGCTGTATACTCAATTTATTCATTTACCAATATATGAACCCACAATTGCAATTTCTACGTTGGTTAAACAACCAGCCATATATTTTGGTGGTACTAGCAACTCTATTCTGGGCGGGCAATGCGGTTGCTGGCAAGCTTGCTGTGGGCCATATTTCACCGTTTTTACTGACGTCTTTGCGTTGGTTTTTGGCCTTAGTACTAGTAGCACCATTTGCTGCCCAAACTGTTAGATCTGATTGGGGGCGCATAAGGCCTAGAATTATTTTTCTGTTCGCTCTTGGCAGTATCGGCTTCACGATATTCAACAACTTGATGTACCTTGCCTTGGCCACCACATCGGCGATAAACGTAGCGATTATTCAGAGTTCACTTCCACTATTTGTGTTTATTCTGAACATCGTTTTCTTTGCAGTTAAAGTCAATAAGTTTCAAATTATCGGATTCCCAATTACCCCAGTCGGCGTCGTGACAATTACATTTCAAGGAAGCCTATCGTTACTACGCGATTTGAATTTGAATGTAGGTGATGTCTTGATGCTTGTTGCGGTGGCTGCCTACGGTATTTACTCAGTTTTTCTGAAGAACAAACCGAAAATTCATTGGTTAAGTACGGTAATGGTGTTGACCGCAGCGGCGTTCATTTCTTCAATTCCGTTTGCAATATTTGAAGGCCTTAGCGGGAATCTGATAGCGCCCGATTTAACTGGGTTTTCCGTGGTTTTATACACAGCACTATTCGCGTCACTGGGCGCACAAGCATTTTGGATACGGAGTATCGAATTAATTGGATCAAATGCCACCAGTGTATTTATAAACTTGGTTCCACTTTTTGGATCGGTTCTAGCGGTGATTCTGCTTGGCGAAAAATTTCATGCTTTTCATGCGTTTGGAATTTGTCTAATATTCGCTGGCATTTATATTGGCCGCTTAAGATAATTCTGCTCATGTGAGCTAAAAATTTTGCCGTTGGCGCTGAGTGAATCTAAAGAAGAAGCAGTATTATGAGGCTGAGCGTCTCCGACGATCTGAATTGGATTTAGATGGCGATGGCGTATTAGAAAAAAACTACGAATATGATGACTATGAAGAGATTCAATAACTCACTTAGTACTATTAACCGTCATGCCGCAGACTTAGTCTAGGAATAACTACGGCATGTTTAAGCATGGGCGTATCACAACGCCCTGCTCTCTCTAAGAACCTGCAAGAGGTATCAATCTAAGCGGCAACATATCTGCCGGTTTGCCAATTGGGGCTGGCATATAGGGCATTTGGTAATCGTCTGGTACTTGCAGTTGGTATTTTTTAAGCAGGTGGAACAATACAAGCTTGACCTGTAGTTCAGCAAATTTAATGCCTAGGCATTTATGCGCGCCACCACCGAAGGGAATCCAGGCATGTTTATGCTGGCGATCTTCTGCTCGTTCTGTATTGAAGCGCTCAGGGTCGAATGCATCGGGGTTAGACCAAATACTTGGCAAACGATGGGTAAAGGAAGGGCTTACATTCACCATATCGCCTTTATTAATTTGATAGCCTTCGAATTCGCAATCATTTAGGGCTTTACGCGGGATAACCGGCAGCGGCGGATAAAGCCGTAATGACTCTTTGAGCACTAGACCCGCCGCTTCGAAATTTGGCATATCTTGGTATAGCAAATGTTCTGTGCCGATGGCGTCAATCTCGGCTCTTATCTTGTCTTGCCATACTGGGTTCTTGGCGAGTGCGTAACAGACGCTGGAAAGCGAACTGGTGGTTGTGTCGTGAGCCGCCATCATTAGAAAAATCATATGGTCGATAATATCTTGATTGCTGAACCCATTACCTTCATCAGATTCCGCGCGGCTGATCTCGGCAAACATATCGGTATCGTTAGAGCGCTGCTTGGCCCGAATACGGCTTCCAAAATACTCTTCCAGCAGCGCCCTGCCCTCGAGCCCTTTTTGATACTTATTACCAAACATTGGGTAACGCACCACTACTAAAGCCGCAGCTACCAAATCAACAAAGGCCTGATTAATTCGATGTGCATCGTCACGTAGTGTCTCACCAATAAAAATTTTACTGGCCAAGTCGAGCGTCAGCTGTTTAATGGCTGGATAGAATAAAAAGTCACCTTGATCATGCCATGTTTCAATGGTTTGAATGATGTCTGGATTCATATCACGCACATACAATTGCAAGGCCGAACTCTTGAATGGCGCTCCCATCAATCGCCGATGAAACCTATGGTCGTCACCATCTCGCAGCATCAAACCGTTTGGAAACAATTCCTTGAGTGACATATTCCAAGCTTGGCGACTGGAAAAATTGTTGTCGCGATCAAGCAACACAAACTCGTTGGCTTGGGGGCTAAACAGGTGTACCACTTTTGCTCGCAGAAACCGATTGTAGTAAACCGGCCCATATTTCAGATACATTTCATCGAATAGCTGATTGCAATCTCGCATGAATCGCAAGGTATGGCCAATAAGCGGTAATCCAGATTCGCCTGGAATAGTTTTTAGAGCGGTAGTCATATCAATTTATTACCTTAGCATGCGTTTTTGTTTCTAGACAAATTGTATATTAAGCACTTTTATTATGCGTGAAATTGAAAACAATCACCGAACTTTTCATCGTTGTCCAAATTATTCTTATTTTTGCCGCTTATTGGGTAGAATGCAGCCATTAGGTGTTGCGGCTATGGACTACCAGAGCCCTGCATTAATAAAAATCTCAAAACCAACGTTTCTTAGTGAGTGCAACAATGAACAAATTTTCTATTTCTGAGATATTCAAAGGTAAAGTGGCCATAGATCAGGAGGTTACCGTCGAGGGCTGGGTGCGAACACGTCGCACATCAAAAGCAGGCATTTCGTTTGTTGCGGTACACGATGGCTCTTGTTTTGACGCTATGCAAATTGTGGTGCCAGATACAGTTGATAATTACGAGAGTGAAGTTGGGCATCTAGGTGCTGGTTGCGCGGTGATTGCCACAGGAAAGCTTGTAGCGTCAGAGGGCCAAGGACAATCGCTTGAAGTGCAAGCCACTGCTATTGAAGTAGTTGGGTGGGTTGATGAACCTGAAACTTACCCCATAGCCAAAAAGCGGCACACTTTCGAGTATTTGCGAACGCAGGCGCATTTGCGACCCCGTACCAATGCTATAGGCGCGGTAACGCGAGTTAGAAACACTTTGGCAAACGCCATTCATAACTATTTTTACCAGCGAGGCTACCACTGGGTAAATACGCCTATCATCACCGCCAGCGATGCTGAAGGTGCAGGTGAGATGTTCCGTGTATCTACCCTAGATTTTGAAAACCTGCCACGTAATGAAAAAGGCTTGGTTGACTCAGAGCAAGACTTCTTTGGCAACGAAAGCTTTCTAACCGTTTCCGGCCAGCTTAACGTTGAGGCTTACTGTTTAGCCATGTCTAAGGTTTATACCTTTGGACCAACGTTTAGGGCAGAAAACTCCAATACCAGCCGACACCTAGCCGAGTTCTGGATGGTTGAGCCCGAAATTGCCTTCGCTGATTTGAATGACGATGCAGCACTTGCTGAAGACTTTCTAAAACATTGCATACGAGCGGTGCTTGAACAGCGAGCGGATGATATGGCGTTTTTCCAACAGCGCGTTGACAAAGGCATTCTAGATAGACTAGACGGTGTTGTAAGCTCCGAATTTGTACACTTGGATTACACCGATGCCATTGATATATTGCTTAGCTCAGGTCAAAAATTTGAGTTCCCAGTTGAATGGGGAGTTGATTTATCTTCAGAGCACGAGCGCTTTCTTTCCGAAACGCATATCAAAGGCCCAGTAATTCTTAAGAACTACCCTAAGGAAATTAAGGCCTTCTATATGCGCCTCAACGATGATGAAAAAACTGTCGCCGCTATGGATGTATTAGTGCCGGGTATTGGTGAGATCATCGGCGGCAGTCAACGTGAAGAAAGATTAGATGTATTGGATACCCGCTTTCCAGATGCCGAGACGGCTGAACATATGTGGTGGTATCGCGATCTTCGTCGTTACGGCACTGTGCCACATGCAGGCTTCGGCCTAGGCTTTGAACGACTAATCAACTATGTGACCGGCATGGAAAATATTCGTGATGTAATACCTTTTCCACGCAGTCCAGGATCAGCCACTTTTTGAATATGAAAACAGAAATAGGCTTACCGGGCCATTTGGGCATAGTGCTTACTAAACGATCCAGCAAAGAAATAGTAGCGCACATCGAAATCGGCCCTGAACACATGGCGCCCAATGGGTATTTGCACGCAGGCACGGTTGTGACCTTAGCAGATTCTTGTTCAGGTTACGGTTGTATCGAAAACTTGCCAGTGGGCGCCTCAGGGTTTACGACTATTGAGTTAAAGTCCAACCATCTGGGCACTGCACGAGATGGGACAATTATTTGTGTAGCCAAGGCCGTCCACAAAGGTAAAACGACTCAGGTGTGGGATGCGATAGTTACGCATAAAGAAAGTGGCAAGACAATCGCCCTATTTCGTTGCACGCAGATGATCTTATACCCGCAGTGAATTTTGGAACTAGGGTACAGCGATGCCGTAAATTCATAAAAACGGCTACTAAACAGCAATTTGCAGCGTAAATATCTACCCTAAAGCCGATGACACCTACCCGATAAATATATTATTGTAGGTATCAGTTTCTCTGTATTCGAAACTGTTGTTACTGACGTTCTATTTCAGTAGAACCAATAGAACCAATAGAAACATTCGGAGGCAGCTATGCCCAAATTATTCGGTACAAACATATTACTCATTCTGCTCGCAGGATTCCTATTTTTCATGCTCGGCTGGATCTGGTATGGCATGCTTTTTCAGGAACAATGGATGGCGCTGACAGGTATCACTGAAGAAGCAGCCGAGGCCACTATGGGAAGAGCCATGGCGGTTGGATTCCTAATCTCTCTACTTCAACCCGGATTATGTATTAGAAATCTACTCGGCAACAGCTCCTGCGTTGCCCTACCTCCTGCTCCATGCAGTCGTGCGAATGAAAGTAGCTTTGAAAACAATGACTTTCTCGAATTATTTCGCTCACCATAGAGTGACTATGGCATCGCCAAATAATCCTTCGAAAGCCCTTGTTTTCTTTGCTCTTTTCCTTCTCGCAACG
>Ga0316189_10007200_pt1 | contig 10549 bp, 7 predicted proteins | sample LowCovwburrow_MG_FD_204930 | JGI IMG/M metagenome (GOLD analysis project Ga0316189, IMG submission 204930) | Coastal sediment microbial communities from Maine, United States - Lowes Cove worm burrow | ecosystem: Environmental > Aquatic > Marine > Coastal > Sediment | place: USA: Maine... | reverse complement strand
AGGATCACGACGACCTTTTGCGGTGCATGCTCGACTGGTGGGACCGTGAGATGACCGAGAGTGTGATTGAATATTCCCAGGAAGCGGGCGGAAGTGTGCCGAAACGCTTGATGACGGTGGCGGAGGACGTCGTTCGGTCTCACCGCAATCGGTACGAGACAGCCGTTCGCACCTGGGCCGCGGGCGACAAGAGAGCCGCCAAGGCCCTGGAGCGCGTCTTCCGCAAGCGTCTCGACTACATCACCAGCTTGTTTCGAGAGGCGGGTTTTTTGCCGGCTGAGGCGCGCGCTCGAGGCGATCTCCTCGCCGTCTACATCATGAACGAGGACGCGGTTCTCGCCCACGAAACGGTGGAGGCGCGCCTCCGACTGCTGCGGCGCCAGATCCGTTTGCTGACCGAATAGGGAGAGAGCCGATGCGACGCAAGCAGTTTTACACCCTCTCAGCCTTTTGGAAGACGGGCATGGAACGCCGACTCACCCGCGGTCTCGGGCATCCAGGCTTCGTCGTTCTCCTCTTGCTCGTGGGCGCCTGTGCGTCGCGCGGGCCTGGCGCCGACGAGCCCTGCTCGCAGTACTCGGTCGACGAGCGCGGGTTCGAGTTCAAGCCCCAGCTCGCCAACGTGGAGGTCGAGTGGTTCGAGGAGTGGACCTCCCGATACGGTGAAGCACTTCCCGAGCCGCTGCCGCCTCAGGAAAACTGGCAGCACCCGATCCTCTCCAATCGCTACGCCGGTACGATGCACGAGGATAGCTTTGCAAGCGACGTGAGCCATTTTCCCGGCCCGATCCCTTCAAATACGAAGGTGGGCTATTTCCACGTCCTCGAAAAAGGGAAGCGCCTATCGGGGATGGCCCCGCTCTTCACCTTCCTCGACGATGATACCGTCGTAACCATTTCGTTTGGACGTGACGCAGCGACCTTGTTGGTGATCGATATTTCGGGCCCACCGCCGCGCATCATCGATTCGGTCGACATTCCTGGACGTGGTTACAAGATGCGCCAGGTCGCGGGCAGCAAAGGGCGGCGTGCGGTCTTTCGAGACACGTCTGGCGGTGCCTACTCGTATCTGGACGCGACGGGGCACGTCTACGTGCCCGGTGCCAACGACACGATCATTCGCATCCCGATTCGGGATCGTCGCGTGGTCAAAGACGAGATGGTCTACCTGAACCTCAACGTTGCGGTGCAAGAAGGCACCATCGTCGAGGAGATCCTCGACAAGAAGCCGAAGGAAAACAAGCTCACCGCGATCATGCCCGACGCCGAGGGACGGGTCTGGTTCACCTCCAAGTTTGGGGTGGTCGGCGTCATCGATACGCTCGGGGAAAAGACCGAGGAAGGCTGCCCCAAGATCTACGCCGCTGCGATTCAGCTTTTCGCGGTCGAGCAAAAGGCGCGTCAGCTCTTCGCACCGCTTCCCGAAGGGGCCGAGGAGTTCTTCGCGGATGCGAAGAAGGCTGCCGAAGAGCAAGACATCGAGAAGTTCCCCGAGATCCGAGCGCGTTTCAGAGAGTTGTTCCTCGGCAAGTCCGACTTTGCGGAGCAGATCCAGAACTCCTTCTCGGTGGGCCCCGACGGCGTCTACATCGTGTCGAACATCGCTCTCTACAAGCTTCGCTTCAACGCCGACACCAAGAAAATCGAGCTCGATCCCAGCTGGAAGCCGACCTACGCGAAGGGTGACCTGGTCTACGACAACGATCACAAGATCAAGCCGGGTCACCTCAACGACGGCAGCGGCACCACGCCGACGGTGGTCGGCGACCGTTTCGTGGCCATCGTCGACAACGGGCCCGAGTCCGTGCATCTCAACGTCTTTCGCCAGGACGATGGAGCGCTCGTGAGCAAGCTCCCATTGTTCGATCCGGGGAAGGGCGCCGTCGAGAACTCGGTCGTTGCCTATCGCGATCATCTCATCGTCGGGAACACCTACGGCTACTTCGACCCATTCAAGGAAAACGAGACGGCCGGCGGGATCATGCGCTTCGACTTCGACGCGGCAAAGGGCACCTACGTCGAGCGAGAGGGCTGGCCCGCAGCGGGTCACATCGACGGGAAAACCGCGACACCGAAGCTTTCGACACCTCGCGGCTTGATTTACGTCTACAACCGCGAGGAGGAGCTCACGAACGGCCATCACGATTGGGTTCTCACCGCCATCGACTTCCGGACCGGTTGGCGCGTCTTCAAGATCAAGGGCTACTTCGACAAGGGCGAGTTCGACGACAGCGTCAGCCGAATCGTCGAGCGCGCCGCCCTCGGCAAAGGCAACTACGACCGCAAGGTGTTCAACAACATCTGGGGCACTTTCACGTTTGGTCCCGACAACACCGTCTACTTGGGCGCCTATCGCGGGTTCCTTAGATTCTGGTCCGACGATGAAATGCCGTAGACTTCCTGACATTGCTATGCACGCCATGCTTCGCGCTCTCGGCGTACTCGCCATAGCGCTTCTAGTCGTTCCTGCTGCGGCGAAGGCGGGGAACACCGATGACGTGATCGCGGGGAACGACGTCGCGCTGACCGGCGGGGCAGTCGTCGCCAACGTGCACACCGGCGGGGCGATGTGGTTCAATCCGGCGGGCGTGGCGCGGCTCGACAGCCGGGCGGTCGATCTCACGGGCGCTGTTCTCTCGTATAGCATCGCGAGCGCCCCTGGCTCGCTATCGATCCAGAGCGGCGAGCAAAGCGCAGGGGAGTACTCCGCGCTCCAGGCGATCCCGCGCGCGCTCACGTTCGTGGCTTCCCCGCGGCCCGAGCTCCGGTGGGGGATCGGCTTTTTCTATTCGCGCTCGCTCTCTCGGTTCCTCCAAGATAGTGTCTCGACAGCGGCGGACTCCTCGGAGCCCTCGGAGTTCTATGCGACCTCGGACGAGACGAACTCGTTCTACCATCTGAGCTCCGCGGTTGCTTGGAAGAAGAGCGAGCGGTTTCTGCTTGGCGGGGGGCTCGACATCGTCATCGCCTCGCGGCGATTCACCGAAATCGTGTCCGGCGCCTACGGCGGCGGTGCGGGCGGCACCTTCAACCGTAATTTGAACCAGAGCATCTCGGGCGGCGGCCTCCAGATGAAGGCAGGGCTCCAGTTCGCTCCGATCGAGCAAGTTCGGATCGGCTGGATGGCCGCAACGCCAAGCTATTTGGTCTACCTCGACAATGAGACGACAGGGACAGAGAGCCTGTCCCCACCCACGGGTCCGCCACAATTCTCCGGCAGCCAGATCGACGACCTCAGCGGGTCGTGGGCTGGCGTCGAACCAGGGCTCACGCGTTTCGGCGTGGCCTACCTGCGCCCGTGGGGCTGGCTCGAGGGCGACGTCATCGTGAGGTTTCCGCTCCGTAGCCCCGAGCTCGGCATCGACTGGAACACCACGGCGAACGTCCAAATAGGCGGTATCTTCAGAATCACGGAACGCCTCAAGCTCGGTGGTGGCTTCTTTACCGACTTCAGTCCCGAGAGCGATCCAAGTCAGTTCGGGGACACCAAGATCAACCTCTACGGTTTCACGCTCGGCATCGATTTCGCAAACCGCGAGGAACCGCCCGAAAGGGGTCAGGACGGTTTCTATATCGCCTTCGCGGTGGCGTTTCGATATGCGCACGGGAAGGGCACTCTGGCTGGGCTCACCTTCCCGTCGGAGTTCCCCAACCCTTCGACGCAACCGGGCCAGCTCGACCGGGTCGGCATCAAGCTCAACGAGCTCGGCATCAACCTCGCCGTCAAGGCAGCGTTCTGATGAGTAACTGCTTCGCATTGGCGCAGGTCTCCCTTTGCGCGTGCGAATAAGCCGAAGGCGTTGAGCACGTCGATCAAGTACCGAGTGCGGACGCACGAAATGTTCGCGCGAGGCACTTGCAGTTTTGTGGGCAGACAAAACTCTCCCTTGCCCGAACAGAGTCCGGTTCCTCGTTTCTCAGAACGCTAACCCGCGGCAATCATTGCGCTTGTTTGGTGGAGGCGGTGGGAATCGAACCCTGAGCGCAGCGATACGCTAACCCTACGCGGACACTCGGTTTTCCCGTGTATCGCTGTCAAAGGCATGCAACCCGACCTCTTACTCGAGTACCCTGCAATACCCTGGAATCCCGCTGATTGCCCTGGGCTCTGGTCATTATTTGGTCACTGACCATTCGGGCTGCAGGACACGATGTGGCCGGCGCGGTCTTTTTCGCCGGGCGACGGCGACTCACTCATGTCGATCAGAACCACTTGATGCTGAGGTGGATCGGAGTTGACGTCCCATTCTCCCAACCTGGATGACGAACGCCAAGCTGAAACTCGACGCGGTGTCGTCGGCGCAGTCGGCGTTCGGCCACCCGATTAACCCGGTCGAGCACATCGCTTTTGCTGGGGTCGATCGTCAACATGAGTTTGGCTGTCGCGGCGGCGCGGGCGTCAAAGCCCCTCGCGGAATAGAGGTGCGCGGCGCGCTCGTATGCGCGAAGGGCATCGGCGTCGCGTCCGATCCGACGCAACAGGTCGCCCTTGCGGTGCGACCGGCGACTGCCGATGACTTGTGACCTCGCCCGAAACGCCCCCTCGAAGGTCCCGGGGCAGACTTGTCGGTCCGACTCGTGGCCTTCTCTTGGTTGCGGAAACATCAACGATTGTGCGGTCGACGGGGTTCTGAGGAGGCACAGGGGCGAACAACCTTGGTTGCCCTCTTCCTTCTCTGTCTCGCTGGTCATTGCTGTTGCTTCTCGAGCAGTCCATCTTGCAACCGTTGGATCTCTGCATCAGTCAGACCAAGTCCTTGCCGTAGATACGCTCTCATCGACCCGTACTGCTTGTTGATTTCATCGAGTGCGGCGTCGATATAGGTGCTTTGCAGAACATAGAATGCCTCGATATTGGTCATGTCGACCTCCTCGGGTGCAACCCCCTTCTTCTCTGCGGCCGTCACGCGTAGCTGAGCGAGGCGCGTTGCCACTTCTTCATTTCTGTAGAAGTTCGAAAGCAGATAATCCTCCCGTACTGTCTCCCATGGAACCCCTAGTGCTGAGAGCAGGATTGCGGCGGCTGTCCCGGTTCGGTGGACGCCATGGGAGCAGTGAAATACCAAAGGACGATTCGCGGGATCGGCCGCCAGCCTGAGCAAGGCTGCATACTGTTTCTTGGCAGCATCCCCAGTGAGAAGTCGATGTAGCTCAGCATTCAGCTCGACCGGAACCTTGGAGAAATCAGCTGTCTGGCGAGCGTCTAGAACGACCTTCGCCAGGTCGTTCTCTCCTTCACCGGCAATCGGCACCGATACCTCCCGAACACCCGCGGGCAGTCGGTCTTTCCCTCGAGCTTCGATTTCGTCTTCCGTCAGGAAATTTACGACGCTTGCGATGCCCATCTTCTCCAGTTCAGAGACATCGTCATCGCTAAGTCTCGGTAGCTCGCCCGAGCGGTAGATCTGCTCCCATTTGACTGATCTTCCATCGACAGTTTCATAGCCGCCGAGGTCGCGAAAATTCGGCTGTCCGTCGAGCCGGACATGCCTGCGATCTGTTTCTCCGGATGGCTCGCAGCCCATCGGGCACTGGCAGCCAGCAACAAGAAGAAGGAGCACTACAAAATAGGGGTTCACGGGATGGCTAATTGCCGATGCTAGGATCCATCGCTGGGTCAAAAGGCAGTTCGTCCAGATGCTCTATGTATTCGAGCGGGTCGAATGGCAGCCTCCTGGCGTCAATCTTTGGTCTGCCCAAATCCCTAATTTCCTGCGAAGCATTCGAAATGCCAGTCCAGGGCACACCGTGAACCTCGTGAGAGTCCGGATACTTCTTCTTCCACAGGTCATGTCGCAACTTCATGCGATTGAACGGAGCCTTCAGATGAATCAGCGGCACCATGATTGGGGTCTTCTCCCGGGGGTCACTCGGGAGAAAGTAGAACGCCGCCGCGATGCCGCTCGCCTCTCCAACCGGGTCAGAGGAGATCACGTGGCGCTTGTAGTTTCCCTTGACCATGGCACCGAGTCGCGGTCCTGCATACGTGAACGTGTAGTCGCGACGGCTGTGGCTATCGCCATTCAGTAGCAGCGCGGTCTGATCGATGCCGTCGATCACTCGGTCGGTGGGCACCGCGGCCGTTGCACTGCCCAATCGAGCAAAGGTCGTGAATAGGTCGGTGATGTGGATGATGTCGCCGACTAGCTGACCCTGTTCAATCGTACCCGGCCACCACGCCATCGCCGGCACGCGCACGCCCCCTTCGAGGAAATCACCCTTACCACCACGATAGATCGTCTCGGCGAAACCGGTGCCGGGGGGAGAGTTGTGACTCATGGGCCCGTTGTCAGCCATCACGACGACCAAGGTGTTCTCGGCGATGCCCAGCTCCTTGAGCTTGTCCATGACCTTGCCCACGAAAACGTCGACATTGCACTGCAGGCCGTCCTGCAACAGGCTCCTCGCGGCGGAACAGTTCTTCGGGCGAATGGGTAAGAAGCTCGACATCATCGGCCAGTTGGCGACGTAAAACGGCTTTCCCGCCTTCGCGTTGCGCTCGATGAAATCCAGAGTTCGCTTCTGCGCCTCGGGATCGATCGCCTCGTAGGTCTCTAGGGTGTTGTCCCGCCACTGCTTCGTCTCGCCGCCCTTCGTGCCTTCGGCTATCTGGACCCAGGCTTTGGTCACGAATGTGTCGTCGAGTTTGTAGCGATCGGCCGGCAGCATCTCTTCGTGCAACCCGATGGACGCGTTGCCCTGCTCGGCTTCAACGGTGTTCAAAGACAGAATCTGGTTGTAGCCCGTAAAGAAGGCCTCATCGAAACCCTGATTGTTGGGGTAGCTCTGCTCGATGTCGCCCAGATGCCACTTGCCGTGGAACGCCGTGGCGTAGCCCTTCGAGGAAAGCACCTCTGCAAGCGTTACCTCTCTGGCGCCGATGCCGTGGCTTTCAAGCAGCATTCCGATGTTGTACATCCCGCTGCGCACGGCCAAGCGACCGGTCATGGCTGCCGCACGACTCGGCGTACAGCCGACCTCGGTGTACATCCGGGTGAACATGATGCCTTCGTCGGCCAACTGATTGAGATTCGGTGTCTCAAACCCGCGGACCTGCTGGATGGCCGGAATCCCAACGTCGCCAAACGCCGTGTCGTCCCACATGATGTGAACGAGGTTCGGCGGACGACCGTGTTTCTTTTGGAGCTCGGCCAGTCTCTGCGCTAGCCCCTCGTCTTCGGCAGCCCACTTCTCGCCGTTCTGCGCTTCAAGGACGTAGTACTCAGCGTCATGAACGATCGCTTTGTTCTTGTTCTTGTTCCGACGCTTTGCATCGGCCGTCGCCGTATGACCGACGACCAAAATGATGACTGCAAGCAAGCGAACTAGGTGTTTGGCGGTCATGATTCCTCGAATTTACTCGCGATGGTTGCCCGGAGAGGGGCACGGTCCCTGCTCAAGAAGCACGACCCTAGGGCCCGCCACCCTAGGCGGATAGCCATATCGTGCCATTTTCGCTTTCCTGGGCCCCGGCGCGGCGACATACTTGGCGCGTGCAGCTCGACGCATCGCCAGTTGCCTCCATTTCGACCTCCGATCCGGATGTGTTTGCTGAGGCTCTGCTCCCGGTGTCCCCGTGGCTGGAGGTCTCGGCGCAGTCCCGCAAGTTCAACGCGAGCGCGAGGCTCGCTCCACTGGCGAGGGTGGGAATGCTCCAGCCCGTGACCGTCAGCGGGCGTGTTCGCAAGCCCTTCGTCGAGGACGTCTACGGCCTGCACATCCCATTGCGCCCCGGAATGGAGTTCCGAATGGGCAGCGAGTACCGAGTCGTGGATCCGGGATTTGCACACCTCACCGGGCCGACGAGCAGCTTCGATCTTCGAATACGCGGGCAAGGCGACGCGCTCGCGGTCGTCATCCCGGCGGGCCTCATGCATGCCCACTGGGTTGGCGAGGAGGCCGATCCGAACGGCCCATTGCAGGGCGAGCCAACCGTGTTCACGCTCGCGTCGCCCGCCGGACGCAAATTGTTTCGTGTCATGAGCGCGGTTTGGGCCGAAATCCTAAGGAACCGAACCGGCCCAAAGGCCAAGCAGGATTTCGAGAACGCTATCGTCGAGTGTCTGACCCAGACCCTCGAGGCGCCCATCGATGCGGTGGGGACAGTTCGCAATGCGAGGCAAATCTTGGATCGCGCAAAGTCGTTCATCCGCACCCACCTCGGAGATCAACTGACGGTACCCGACGTCGCGCGCGCCGCCGGAACGAGCAGGCGGACGCTATACCGTCTCTTCCTTCACGAAGAGCAGCTCACGCCTCTCGATTTCATCCAACACGAACGAATGGATTCCGCCCGCAGGGCTTTCCTGGCTTCCAATGCGGAGGAGGCGACCGTCACGACGATCGCAATCCAGCATGGTTTCAACCATCTCGGCCGCTTCGCCGCGCACTACCGGCATACTTTCGGGGAGCGCCCCTCAGAGACGCTTCGGCGCTGAAGGCGCTTGGCTGTGGTGCCGCCGCACGATAGAAGCTGCACCATGGAGAAGAAAAAAGCCGCGGGAAGCCAATGAACAAGAGGGCGTCACGTCGTCGATTTCTCACGACCAGTCTGCTGGCGGGCGCCGTCGTGCCGGTGAGTCGAGCATTGGGCCAACGCACGACGAAAGAGAAGAGCCACGCCGCTGCTTCCAGCAAGCTCGGGATCACGGTGGCCGGCTACGAATACGAACGGGTGCGCGCCCTGGTGGACGGCCGTGTACAAATCGAGGGATGCCAAACGCAGTTCGAAACTGACAGCATCGGCCAGATGAACCAACACGTCTTCAGCGGTCCGCAAACTCGCGAGGTGACCGAAGTTGGCATCTCTCCCTTCATGCTGGCCTTCTGCAACGACGGGTTCCGAGACTACGAGCTGCTTCCCATCTTCGTGCTGAAGATCTTCCGCCACAAGAGCATCTTCATCCGGACCGATCGCGGAATCAGGGCCCCCAAGGATCTTCGCGGCCGCAAGATCGCGACGCCAGGCTACTCATCCTCGAGCCTGACGTGGATTCGCGGCATCCTTCAAGACGAATACGGAGTGAGGCCCGACGAGATCAGGTGGGTGGTCACCGGGAAGGACTCCGCTGCGAAGCTCACAGGCGGCGCGTCCAACTGGGAACGAGTCGTTCCATCGAACCTGTCGATTTCGCAGGCGCCAGAGGGCCAAGACGAGTCGGATTTGCTTCTCGCCGGCGACGTCGACGCCATCTTCCACCCCGCCGAGCCCCAGGTCTATGTGGATCGTCATCCCAAAGTGGACCGTCTCTTTGCGGACCACCGGAAGGTCGAGCGCGCGTACTTCGCAAAGACAGGAATCTTCCCGATCATGCACGTGGTTGCCATTCGTCGAGATGTTGCAAAGGCCGAGCCCTGGTTGCCCAAGGCCGTGTTTGAGGCGTACTCGCGTGCGAAGCAGCTGGACTACGAGGAGATGCGGAAGTCTCGCTGGGCTTACAGCTCACTGCCTTGGTACGGCCAGGAGCTCAACGAAACGAGCGAACTGATGGGCAAGAACTTCTACTCCTACGGTATCAAGAAGAATCGCAAGGCCCTCGAAGCCGTCTTTCGATACTCACATCAACAGGGACTCGCCAAACGCGTGTTGAAGATTGATGAGGTGTTCAACCGCACCACGCTCGACCTCGAGGAGAGCATCTGAGCGTATCTGTTCGGTTCACGGCGTTCCCGATCGTCGGAGTGATCGACGCTGTGCGACCAGATCAACAAGCTCGAGGTCGATCTAGAACCGACCAACTTCGTCGTTTTGCCACCCAAGATCAAAGCGAAATGATCTCGGATGGTTATCGGTGGAGGCGGTGGGAATCGAACAGCCGGCAGCTCACCCGATTCCGACGATTCTCAAACGGTTTCGCGGACAGGTATCGACGAGAACACGTCCAAAGAACACGAGCGAAACGCGTTGCCGGACATTCTTATGACAATGTCACAAATCCCTGATGTGAATCGGGAGTTTGCGGAGGTTGGCGCGATGTTCAGGGTGTTGGATGTGCTCCGGAGGAGCGGCCGACGCTAGGACTAGCGGATGTACACCGACGCTGAGCTAGTGAGTGGATAAGCCGGATCGGCTAGACATGTTGGTCGCAGGTGCAGCCTAGATGGGGTCTGCGCACGCTGCCAAGGCCCGCGCCTCGCAATCGCCAGCCGTACAGTCGTTGTAGACGCTCTCGCATAAGTCCCGCTGATCCGAGATCTCGCAGTCGTCACAGACGTTCTTGGCGCTATCTCCGCAACCTGCGATCGAGAACGCAGCCAGCATAGACGCAATCGCAATGAGTTTTTTTAATGTCATCTCCACAATCTCCATTTCTCGGTCAGCCGACGGGGCCACGTACGTAACCGTCCAGCTACCACGTCGCGACGTGTTCTGCGAGCGGCGAGGAGGTGCAAATCGTGCGCGTCGAAACCAACCTTACAACTACGAATTATTGCCGAAACTGAATGCCCGCGACCGTGGCTGCGGCACCCAAAGCCTGGTATGTGTTTTGCTCTGCGCACGAATCAAGGAGATGAGGCGATGAAACTGAGAAATCTTTATCTGGTGGCG
>Ga0316189_10007199_pt1 | contig 10550 bp, 8 predicted proteins | sample LowCovwburrow_MG_FD_204930 | JGI IMG/M metagenome (GOLD analysis project Ga0316189, IMG submission 204930) | Coastal sediment microbial communities from Maine, United States - Lowes Cove worm burrow | ecosystem: Environmental > Aquatic > Marine > Coastal > Sediment | place: USA: Maine... | reverse complement strand
AGTCTAGGACATGTGGGTTAACTATCCTAATGGACCAACAAAGGGTCAACTTGACAGCCGCCGCTTGGCAAGTTTTGAATGGTGCTTCATTTACTACTCGTGGAGGCATAATAGAAACTGCTGGTAACATTTTCTTCGGAAGCGACGTTACAACACCGTCGAATAATTCCATCACCATTGATATTGACGGCACACATTTTATCAACCTAAATGACGAAACTGATTCCTCCCACACATTAAGAATCTTTGCAGCTCCTGCTGGAATCGATATTCAAAATATAACGATGGATGGGGTTGATGGTGATATGCTTGTCTTCTCATCTCTCGGATTCAACACACTATCAGCAAAAGTAAATAATGCAAACTTTGCGTGTGACGGAAACGGACCTAAAGACCCTGTACAGGTTGATAATCCAGAATTTGCACTAAATGCGTCTGAATACGACTATACATCTATTACCCTAAGTGATGCCTCAGCATTAACAAACATCAACAAGTACATTTTCAAAAACTCTGATATCGGAAGTGGTATATCTACTTATGCATCTCAAGGGTACGCACTAAATGAGATAAGAAAAGACTTAGTCATCAACACGCTTGATATTAATGGGGATGCTATTGAGGGTGCGAAGGTCTATTCAGAGTATTTGGGAGCAACAGCAAATACTGTTAGTACTAGATACAGTGGTGCAGATTACGATGTTGGAGTTGTCTATACTGGGACATCAGCAGTATCTGGGGCAGTATCATCCATAGATGTTTTATACGCTGTAACGATAGGGAATACATCAACGCCGGGAGGAATATCAGCTCAATCACTATGCTCTGGCTCAAACGATGTTCACCCTTGGCAATTCTTCTCGTACAATGAACTTCCAGCAAATTTCAACATTCCTATGCGTGGGACTGAAGAAGCTAGCGTTGACTTCAATCTGTTGCCAGACTTAAACATTACAGAATCAACCAAAACAACTGTAGACGCTTACACAACACACGACGATGCTTATGAAGCATACGATGGTGCCAAGGCTTTGCTGTACGATAGCTTTGCAGGTGAGACACAGTTGTATATAGGTAGAGCTGGTTCTCAATTAGATTTTGACTCTGGCAGTGCAACGGCAATCGTTGTTGATTCTGCGGCGGCAAGTTCGATCAGCTACGCGACAACCACACTGACGCTCAAGAGTTCTGCATTCACAGGCGGCGCAACGGGAACAGGTACTGTCACGATTCAGGGTGCAACATCAATCAGCAACGCAAGATATGACTGCGACGTTGATTACTCTAGTAGCGAAACGACACTGACGAACATAACTTGCACTGGAACGCTTGACTTCGACACGGCAGGGACTTACAACCTGAGCGGTTGCGAAATTAACGAAGTGACGAACTCAAGCGGTGGCACAGTTATTCTCAATCTGTCTAACGGAACAAGCATTACAACGAATACCGGCCCAAATATCACGTTAAATAATGCAGTCACTGTTAGAGTTAAAGCTGTTGATGCAAGTGGTTCCGTGATTGTCGGAGCAAGAGTCTACCTTGAAGCAGGCGCAGGCGGCCCAATAGCCCAGGGGACAGAGATACTTAACGAACTGACAAACGCCAGTGGTATTGCAGAGGACACAGCATTCAACTATTCAAGTGACCAACCTTTGCAGAACAGTAAGGTACGCAAGGGCACAAACCCCGTACTGTATGTGCAAGCATCAATATCAGGAACAATCGGTTCGACTGGGTTTGACACAACAGCAACAATGATCGAAGACGTTTAACTATAACAAATAATATGGAGCACTAAAATGGCTATTGCAGACGATTTCACAGTAGCGACAAACGGTAACATTCGCTACGGCGGCGCAGGCTCGACATACTACACTGTGTATGAACTTCACAGGTTCTTGCAGGATCTAGCGGACAATGCGGCATCAAGTGGCGACGACTTGCTTGATATTACAGACGTCAACCCGTCATCTGCTTCAACGCAACAGATCATAGCTCTTAACAGCCCGTACAATATCGACGATGACGCGGCTGAACAGTTATACGGTGGCTCAATCACTCAGAGTGGTGGTAACACGGTATACTCAGGGCTAAAGGTTATCGGTAGCGTTAATAGCGCGTCAACAGAGCTTCTGATCGTTCAGAACGGTGCTTTAGTCACATCATGGTGGTCAACTGGTATTAACACTGCTGACGGGTCGCTGAATCGTATCGTGATTAAATCACGCGATGCCGGTGCAGATATTGACGGCAAGCTCATTCGTGTCATGGCACGGGAACTTGGCGATACCTACGCTGAATTTGCTGTTACACTTGGTGAGGGTGAAAGTGTTGCCGCTATTCAGACAGTGCCCGACCTTAACAATCAGACTGCCGCAGGCACTATCGCAACATGGTCTTCTATCGCGAACACAGAGGGGTATCAGTTACTCGACTTAGGTGACGGTAGTGGTGGTCAGCCATACTATTCGCAGTGGGATATTGGTAGTCAATCAGTCAATGACGTCTACGAGTACACTAAGTACATCCAACGTAGAGGCACTGCTGAAACCATTCATGGTATTTCCGGTGTTCTTTTCCGTGGTATCACACACGAACTTGCCTATGACAATGAGGCATCCGGCCCATTCTCAGAGAATGAAGTCATTTCATGGGGAACAGGTGCTACGGCAGGTACTGGAGCTTTGCTCGCCTTGGATGATAACGGAGCTACTGGGTCTATGTGGATTCAACTGCTTACAGGCGTTGCTCCTACTGATGGTCTAGAGATCACTGGCGGCACATCAAGTGCAACGTGCGATGTCAACGGAACAGTAACTGCTCGTACGGTATCAACTGCATTCATTGGTAGTTCCACTGGAACAAACATCATCGGTGCGTTCGGTATCGGCTTTGACGTTAATGACGTTAGTGCAAGTGATACGTTGACAGACCTTGACGGCGACACGAACAGTCCTCCTAATAACCAGACGTTCACCGTTGGCAACCTTGTTGCTGGTGGATCTCCTGACTATGTCATCGTCGGCCCTAATGATGGTGCAGATGAACTTGATCTTGATCAACTTAGTCTTGATACTACACTGAGTGGTGGTACTGAGACTGCTGTGGTTGTCACAACTTCCATCCCATCAGACACACCGGTATCTGGGACGATCCGCATCCTGACAGATGCTGGTATCTACCAGAAAGTGGCATACACAAGCTGGACTGGTAGCACGTTCACGATTACGTCTACTGATTTCAGTGGCGATAATGCGACTGCTGGTAATAATGTGTTCATCAGTTATATTGATACTACCGCATCAACAACGAGCGAGACATTCACTGCCATCTATAGCAGTGACCGTAGTTTGGTCGTTAAAGTGCGTAACGGTAATGACGGTGCTGAGATCGTGCCGTTCAAGACTCCTGCCACGTTCGGCAGTGCTGGTGGTACTGTAACGACGATCAGGACAGATGACGTATAATGGAAATAAAAGTTGACAGCAATGCTAAGCCTGGCGACCTGGTCGAGTTAGTTCTCGATAAGGACGGCAATCTTGTTGCTGTCCCTAAGCGACTCAAGAAAACACTCACAGGTCCGCATTGGGAACCTAAACCTGCGAAGGACACAGAATAATGGGTATAGCTTGTAGCACAACAGTAAACGGCAAGACTTATGAGTTTGACTTTGATGATCAGCGTATTGACGTTGATGCCACGGTTGATTCGCTGATCCTTGGCGATCTGTGGCATGCTATAAAATTTGCTCATGGTTGCCAGAACGGGGTTGTTTATCCTGAGATAGCAGATGGTGAGGGTTTGGCTACTTTGGGTACTGGTGTTGCTACCTTCCTGACTGTCACGTTATTCGATAACTGGGAGGTCAATACCCTTAAATCAAGCGGTAAGTTTGAAGTCGGTGGTGGCAATTTGATCCGCGCCGACCAAGCTGACCCATTCCGCGATAACCCGTTGATCACTTACATTGCGTTCCTGTCTCAGGCAGGTATTGCAACCACCGTTGAAATAGCAGGGGAAAACGTTATCACTGGAGATATCGCAGAGGTGACTGCGCTGTTTGATGAGATCAAAGGTGTCGGATGGACTACAGAGACGCTGAAGGCTATCTATGATATCCCGGCCCCCGCCGGTGGGCTGACCGCACAAGAAGTCTGGGAACACGTTGGACGTACTCTCAGTGAAGGCACTAAAGATGCTGATATCGACGCGATAAAAGAAAAAACGGACCTGCTCGCCTTCACCGGAACAGACGTTAAGGCAACCCTCGACGGCGAGGAAGTAGTAACCGACTTAGCAAGCCGGGAAGCATCTCAAGCATTTATCGTAAAATCAGTGTAAGGAGTAATTATGTCAGACAACCTAGTATCTGAAGCACACGAACAGTAAACGTAACAATAAAATTGGCATAACCTAAAGGAAACATATTATGCTATTACCAGTACTCGTAGCAGGTGACGCGAACGCGAGCACCACAGCAATACAAATCGAACCCGGCAAATCAACTGCGTTCTTCTACGGAACGTGGGATACTTCCAGCCTCACATTTGAGTTCTCTCCAGACAACGGAACGACATGGTTCCCTGTTGTAGCGGCAAAGACTGCCAATGCCACGTTTGACTTCACCGCGTACTCGGATCTCGATTACCGTGCCACGTTGGCCAGTGTCGGTGCCGGCACCTCCGTTAACCTATGGGTGGTTCAGAATGCTTTCCCATTCAATACTTAGATCCCCGATATTCTGGCTTCTGCTCCTAGTCTCCTCCGCTTCGGCGGGGGCGGGTGAGATGTTACGTCCCGCTGATCCGGAGAAGCCTTTATGGCAGTGGGTGGGCTGGCCCCCACCTGGTAACATGTGGTTTGGAGGCAAGTGTCATAAGGTCCAACTCGACCTTAAATCTGCTGAGGGCCTGCAGGAACTCGCATTGAAGAAGGCTAAGGACGAGCTCCAGCTGAAGGAAATGCAGAAGGGTAGTTGGCTCATGATGATCGGTCTGATCGTCGCGGCCAGCGGCGTCGCCTTCCATTTTATCACGGCATATCCGGTACTCCAACGGCTCAGTGAGTACGTTCTTGTGTTCGGTGGTTGCCTTACGGGCGCGGGTCTCGTCTTGAAAAAAGTATCTCAGTTCCAGAACTGGTTGTTCTTCGGTCTTGTTATTCTCGCGATTGGCGGTATATTATACAAATGCCGTAACTGGAGCGTCAGCCATCTCCTAAAGAAAAAGACCAAGAGGTAACCAATGCAGATTATACCAAAGAGTCCCAGGCAGGGGTCCTCCGCTAAAGTCACTGCCAACTTCAAAGATTCTTCTAATGGATCTGCCGTCATCCCCGCCTCGGTCACATACTCGTTGTTAACTGTCGACGGGACGATCGTCAATGATCTGGATGCGGTCCCCATATCTCCGGCATCCTCTATCGAGATCTGGTTGACGGGTGACGATCTACAGATCCTTGACGAGGCTAATGAGTACGAGATCCGTGACATTCTCATCGAGGCTACCTACAATAACGGGGCGGCTGTTGTCCCTCTTAAAGATGTAGGACGGTTCACGGTACTTAATCTCACGGGGTCCTACTAATGCCGTCAGTCAACATAGAGAAGTTCGGAGGCTTGGTTCCGAGAATCACGAACCCGAGAAAGCTACCCAAGACCAGTGCTAAGAGAGCCCAGAACGTTGACCTAACTTCCGGGGACCTAGTGCCAATCGCTGTTGACCCCCCTTTCCAATCCCTCCATAATGCTGACGGGACCATGAAAGCGGGTCTCTCTAAGGCTGACCTCACCTACATTCCCAAGCCCCCTGTCGTTCGTGAGAAATCACGGGTGTTCATGTGTGATCCTGCGGGTGCTGGCGCGGGGATAGACCCTCCATGGTTGCGGATTGACATCTCAATCTGGGCAACCTACATAGACGATGACAATGTCTTTCAAGAGGTCGAGCTCTTTACTGATGGTACGAACGTCGACGTTGACTACACGGCGGACGGCTTCGTTGCAAAGACCGTCCTTTCGGGGACGATTACCCTTGACACCTTGGCTAACATCGGGTATACGATCCACGGTCCCGTGTTCAAGTTCACGTTCTATAAAGACGAATACTACCGTGGCGGACCTAGCCGGGAGTACGTCTACCCAGCCACCCAGAACTGGACCGACCCTGCTGTCCCGTCCATATCTATCCCTCTCGAGTTCCCCATCTCGATGGAAAACTTCGAGCCCGCCGACCCGGGCCGTGGTTTGGTTGGTGACGTAGAGACCTTCACCTACGGTTTCTGTGAACTGACGGACTTCAACGTACCTAAGATCGAACCGAAGATCGTGACTGACAACGACACCACGGGATATAAGATTTTCAGCGGTACGAATTATATCAATTTCACGTTCCGGAATAACTATGTCCGGAACTCCTCTCAGTACGCCTACTACAAACAGACGTACCTCGACCAGACGATCGGTGAAGGTGCCGCGTTCCAGGCTATTGGTCCGGGCGAAGGGACTATCATCTTAAAAGATCCTTTGACCTACGGATCGAGTGACATCCCGGATAGTGGTCGGTTGTACTTAAAGAACGCCGACGGTGAAAATGATACCGTGGTCTTCGACTCGTATTCATACCTGCCTCTGTTGGACCAATACACCTTCAACATCACTTCAGACCTACCGATAGTCTATAACTACGTCGAAGATGATCTCGTGGAGATCATTGACCCTACAGACACCGGAAGGGAAGGTCCAGGCTCCGCTGAGTCAGACCTCATCCGAGTTGATCCGGGAGAGGTTATCGAGTTGGACGTTGACAACGCCGACAGATATCCTGTGATAAATCTTTACCGGTCGAGTGATGCGGAGTCCGGATACTCCTTACTCAAGCACGATGCTACTCAAGAGATTGACCCGACAACTGAACAGGCGGGGTTTTCCTCGAAGTATGCACTCAAGAAGGGCATCGAGCTCAAAGAGTTCACTATTACTGGGGTCGGTGGGAATTTTGAACCTACCGGTATCCTCCGAGTTACTACTCTCGATGCGGATCTCGGAGATCAAGATATCCGATATACCTCAGTACTTTCCCGATCCGCGGGTGGCGGATTAACGGACTCGGTCTTCCGGTTTGAGAAGACGACACTCGATGCCGACATCGCGGAGGGTGGGGCGGCCAAGGTCTACGGTATTTACGCAGACACAAGTTGGGATCTCTTCATACGGAACTTGTCCACCGCCCTTCCAATCTCCGGTAACTACCCACAGTCGGACATTGCTACGGCCCTGATAAGTAGTATCAAGCACCCAGGTGGTTTCGGTATCCTTATCAAGGACAATAAACTCTACCCCTCAGACGTCGCAAGATCCTGGGCGATCCCTGAAGATTACGTGGTCGAGTTCCCGACGAACATAATCGCGGCCCTCATATCCGGAGGTTCGGTCATCGTATTCACTGAAGCCTCCAGCCTAGAAGAAGGTAAAGTCTTTGAGGTAGTCGGTAATAACCCTGCCTATCTCTCCGTCTACGAACTCACGAATGCACACCCTCTCTTGAACAAAGTCGGTCTTGCTAAGATTGGTCAGGCGATCTTCTGGCCTACGTATGACGGTATCGCGGCTACCTCCGGGGGTTCGGTTCAGGTGACCACAGAAAGATACTTCACTCGTGAAGAGTGGGCCCTCCAGCTTCCTGCCCTCATGGATGTCTACACCTCAGAGAACACTCTCTGGTTAACGACAGCCGGTGCCTTGAATTGGAGACTGGACCTCGATGAACTGGCTAAGGGTGAAGACCCTAACATAACCCTGACAACGTACACCGCTTTCAGTGGAGAGCCCTTCGTTTGGGAATCAAAGACTTTCGAGTACCCGAGACCGATAGCCTATAGTTGCGTTCGGGTTGACGCTGAAGCGTATCCGGTCGCAGTTGAATTCTATAACGGTGCCGGTGAACTACGCCACGGTGAGTTGGTCATGAATGATCAAGTCAAGAAGATTCGACGAATGAGATCCGAGAGAGACTGGTACGTAAGAGTCCACGGAACCAACACCGTGTACTCTGTCGGGTTCTCTACTAACCCGAAGGAGTTATCGGCAGATGGCGGTTAATCAATTCACAGGCATGGGCCGGACAGACGACCGGCGCATCCAAGAGTTACAAGACAACATCCGGATCTTACAGGGTCTCGTAAACTCCCTTTCATCCACTACGTCCTCGACAGAGACAGGCTCGGGAAGCGAACGAGAGATAGACCCTCGGGTAGTACAGTCTACGAAGGACTTAGCGGACAAGACCAGTTCAGACCAACGCCAGTTAAGGTTCGAGTTTGACCGTCATGACCACGATTGGGAATATAACCCCGTCTACTTTGACGCCTCTAAAACTGATGGTACTACGATCCGGATCTCCGACCTTCTCTTCCGATACGGGGGAAATACAGGAACGTACGTGAACATCACTGGCGCGGTTGATGACTACATCGATTTAACAATCCCGACAGTCGAGGGAGAATACTACCTCTTTTTCCAAGCAGTCTACACTGCGCTAGATGGGTCTTATTCTTTCACGATAGAAGTGAGCACCAAGAACATCCACCCTACGTCCTCCTTCTCCACTGATGGAAGTTACACGTGGGTGGAAGAGCTCTGCCTGGTAACGGTCACCAGTAACCGGATCGCTAACTACGAGCAGACGTGGCCCGGCCAGGTTATCGAAGTTCCTATCTCGAACCCGACTACTGCTGATCATCCCTTCAAATCTCGGATGAAAGCGGATGGCACTACTGTCGAGGTTGGGTACTTACGCCCCGACTGGAAGGACTCGATCAGTATCGAAGATCCGGACACCGACGGGATAGTCGCCCTCCAATTCCCTCTCGTCGAAGAGATCACTCTCGACACCACTGACTATTATATCTACTACGACGCATCCAAAGGTAGTGGCGGTTGGACCGTCTCCCTGAAGAAGTCAGCCACCTGGCCTCCCGTGCATTCGGTAGGTAACGTCTTGATTCAGGTCGGGTTTGCTGAGTTCGACGCCCCCAGTGGTAGTTATGTCTGGCGTCAACACCAGCACGACTGTCCGAGAGAGCCTGTGCAGTCTATCCGAGGTGAGTTTGAACCCTGGTATTCAGAGGACGGAAGCGTAACCATCGCGTCCGGCTCGGTAGAGACCTTCAACAATAACTCGGCGGTTATCGCCGGAGGTACTTACCCCCTCGCTGTTGACACGGAGATCTGGGTGACTCTGGTAAGTACCCGATCGGCGGGGACCCCCTCTGTTACGATAAACGGGTTGAACTCTGGGGTCTTCCCAGGCATGTTCGTCATTGTCCCCCCGACAGAGGAGAACTACAACTTTAAGATTGGAGAGATCGCCAGCGGGATATACATACCATCACATAAAGGGAAGCTGGAGATCGACAATACCCTCTTACAGCCCCTGATCTCAGACGACTACTCTGCCGCGACAGATCAAGTTCGGATGATGGCGTTTCACGGTGACCAAGAAACCGACGTCGGCGATACCTCGAACGACCTCCTGATTGAAGCCGAATTTCTCGAAGTCCATGTTCGGGGTGGCGGTGTTGAACAGTTGATCGAGTCCACTGAGGTAAAGTTCTACGGCCTGACAGATAATTCAATAGACGTCGAGATGATGGCTGTCAGTGGTGAGGACGGTTCGGTCTCTGGTTATGGTTATGGTAGCATCTCGTTAACTCCCCAGGACTTGGACTACGAAACGGATCATGGGTTAGTCCAACAAATAGATTTTTCAGATGGTTACGTTGCTAAGATAGAGGCAGGCGACAACGTACAGATCGACTACGCCGACGGTGTGGCAACTATAAAAGCTAAACCTGGGTTAGGTGGCGCAGGCGGTAATGGCCCGTACTACTTCCCCACAGAGGAGGTTACTACCACCTCGGTGAAGGTATCAGATATCCGGTATCGATATGGAAAGACGGTGGCGACCCTCGCCGACCAGACTAAGAGTATCCCCACCCCGGACGGCATTTACTACCTCTACCTCCAAGTTCTATATGCGACAAGCTACACCGTCACCGTTGAGGTGTCAGCTGTTAACACACATCCGGATCAGACGGACGAGGACAGCAGTACTCGTGCCTGGCGTGAAGAGATCTGCTCTGTTACCATGGCCGGTGGGGTGATCTCGAGCCTCGACCAGATCTGGCCCGGACAGATTATGTCAGTCGAAGGGAGGATAGTCTAATGGGTTGGGATGCCTCTATTGACTTCACAGATGCCACGCTGTACCTGCCCTCTGCTGTATTCCCCGATATCATCCGGGCCATAAACGAGCGCTGTGATGTGGCCAACGTGGAGCGCCCCTTTTATATCGCCACCGGGGCACCATCCGCCAGCTATAGCGGCGCCATTACCTCAATCACCCTCAACTTTGACACAGACCCCGGAGCGTTCAGCACCACCGGCACCCTCACCCTCACCGAGGGCATCACATTTGATGAGTTCGCCTATACTGCCGTTTCAGGCACCGGCACCTCCCGCACATTCACCGTCAGCACCACCCTGGCCG
>Ga0316189_10007198_pt1 | contig 10550 bp, 13 predicted proteins | sample LowCovwburrow_MG_FD_204930 | JGI IMG/M metagenome (GOLD analysis project Ga0316189, IMG submission 204930) | Coastal sediment microbial communities from Maine, United States - Lowes Cove worm burrow | ecosystem: Environmental > Aquatic > Marine > Coastal > Sediment | place: USA: Maine... | reverse complement strand
CCCCTCCTCTCCCGTTCCGGGCTCAATCCAGCATGCCCGCGGACGGGCTGGAGGGCACACCCCATTCGCGCACCGGCATGCGACCGGCCAACCACGCGGTGCGGCCGGCCTCTACTGCCTGGCGCATCGCATGCGCCATGAGCACCGGGTCGTCAGCCGCCGCCAGGGCCGTGTTCATGAGAATCCCGTCCACGCCCTGCTCCATGGTTTCGCATGCATCGGAAGCAGTCCCGACCCCCGCGTCTACGATCACCGGAACGTCCAGCCGGCTCTTGAGAATTCGGATGTTCACGGGGTTGAGCAGTCCGAGCCCGCTGCCGATCGGCGAAGCCAGAGGCATGACGGCCGCCGCACCCGCATCCTGGAGCTTCAGGGCCGTGATGAGGTCATCGTTCGTGTATGGCAGCACCGTGAAGCCTTCGGCCACCAGCGTCCGGGTCGCGGCCAGCAACGCTTCCGTGTCCGGGAGCAACGTCTCCTGGTCCCCGATTACCTCGAGCTTCACCCAGTCGCTGAGTCCCGCCTCACGCCCCAGTCGGGCGTAGCGCACCGCGTCTTCTTCCGTGTAGCACCCTGCCGTGTTGGGAAGAAGGAAGAACTCCTTCGGGTCGAGGTGGTGCAGCAGGCTCTCTTCTTTCGAGGCGTCGAGATCGACACGCCGCACCGCTACCGTGACCATCTCTGCGCCCGAGGCCCTCAGGGCCGAAACCGTCTGCTCGGCGTCCCGGTACTTGCCGGTGCCGACGATCAGCCGTGACTCGAACGTCCGCCCACCGATCGCCAGGGGGTTTGGATCCGCCGCCAGCCCGTTTCTCATGACCGTGCTCATGTGTCGACTCGATGCTCCTGTATGTGACTCAACCGCCGCCCACGAAGTGGACGATCTCGATTCGATCTCCGTCCCGCAGCGCTACGTCGGCGATCTCGGTTCGCCGGATGATCTGCCTGTTCAGTTCCACGACCACCAGTCGCCCGTCCAGTTCCAGTTCCTCCAGGAGTCCAGCCACGGTACGGCCGTCGCTGACCTCCCGGTCCTTTCCATTGACTTCTACGCGAAGCATTCGCCCTCGCCCTCCTCTCGAGCGCACAGGTCGATCAGCCGAAGGGCCTCTTCGACCGGATTCTCCGCCTGCCAGACCGCGCGAATGACCGCGACCCCGGCGGCCCCCGCCTCCAGCACCTGTCGCGCGTTTCCCGCGTCGATACCCCCGATTCCGACGACCGGAACGCCGGCTTCGACGCACGAGGTCACCAGCGCGGGTCCGGCTGGAACCCGGTCCGGGTGCGTGGCCGTCGAGAACACGGATCCGGCCAGCAGGAAGTCGGCGCCTTCGGTGGCCCTCCTGCGTGCATCGTCGGCCGAGTGCACCGATGCCCCGATGGCGAGCTGCGTCTGCCCGAGCCTGAGGACCACTTCCACCGGAAGCGCTCCCCGTCCCAGTTGCACGGCCTGAGCCCCCGCGGTCAGCGCTACATCGACCCGGTCGTTGATCACGCACCAGGCGCCCGAGTCGGCCGCGACACCGCCGAGCCTCGCGGCCAGGTCATGGAAATCCCGTCCGCTCGCGCGGCGCAGCCTGAGGTGAAGTGCGATCCGGCTGCGGCACGCGGCGATCAGGTCCTCGGCATCCGCCTGGAACGTCGGAGCTTCCGCCACCTCGTCCGTCGCGATCACATGGAGGAGTGGCACGTTCACTCGAACGACTGACCCTCCGCCACACCCCGACCGTGAATCCAGGACTCCGAGGTCATGCGGGGGCGCCCCGCCGGCTTCACCTCGTGCAGGCGAATCGCGCCCGATCCCGTGGCCACGACCAGACCGTGCTTCGAATCCGCGGCGAGCACGCCGCCCGGCGGTCCCGTGCCGAGCGAGGGGTCCATTTCCGGACCGAACACCTGGACGGCTTGCTCTTCGAGCGTGGTCCAGGCCCCGGGCCACGGATCGCATCCGCGGATCCACCGATCGATCTCCGTCGCCGGAAGCCGCCAGTCCAGGCGGGCGCCTTCCCGGCTCATCTTCGGAGCATACGTGGCGCGCTCGTGGACCTGTGGCTCCTCGCGCAGGACTCCCGCTTCCATCTGGGCGAGGGCTTCGACCAGGGCCGTCGCGCCGATCTCGGACAGCATTTCATACAGCTCGCCGGCCGTCAGGTCCGGCGGCAGTTCCACCGCCACCCTGTACAGTACCGGCCCGGCGTCCAGCTCTCGGACCATTCGCATGATCGTCACGCCCGAGTGCTCGTGCCCGCGGATGATCGCCCAGTTGACGGGTGCCGCCCCACGCAGCTCGGGAAGCAACGAACCATGTACATTCACTGAGCCTCGTGCAGGCAGGGCCAGTACTTCCTCGGTGAGGATTTGACCGTAGGCCGCCACGACCGAGATCTCGGGATCCAGGTCGCGAAGCTGGGCCAGGAACGCTTCGCCCCTGGGCTTCTCCGGCTGGAGAACGGGTATGCCCTCCTCTTCCGCCACGGCCTTGATGGCCCCGGTGCGCACGGCGCGTCCTCGCCCTGCCGGCCGGTCCGGCTGGGTGACCACGGCCACGACGGCGTGTCCCTCTTCCTGGAGGGCTCGCAGAGACGGTACGCCGAAGTCCGGCGTACCCCAGAAGAGGATTTTCATGTGCTCTCCCCGTCGATTCCGCGGTCGCGTTTCAGGGTGAGGCCTACCGCCCGGACTCGTCCATCTTCGACCACTTCTTGAGCAGCATGCGACGCTTGAGAGGGCTCACGCGATCGATGAACAGCACCCCATCGAGGTGGTCGATCTCGTGCTGGAGACAGCGGCTCAGGAGCCCCGTCGCCTCGATTCGCACCGGCTCTCCCTCCCGATCCAGGCCTTCGACCACCACGTCCCCGCTTCGCTCGACGACCTCGTCGAGCCCCGGTATGCTGAGGCAGCCCTCGACTTCTTTCTGCTTTCCGGTCGCCTCGACGATACGGGGATTCACCAGCACCCCCGGCTCGATCTCGTCGTCCCTCACATCGTAGACGAACACCCGCATGGGGACCCCGATCTGGGACGCCGCCAGCCCGATTCCGTCTTCCGCGTACATGGTTTCGAGGAGATCGTCCACCAGGGCGCGCAAGTCGTCATCGACCGCACCCACCTCGCGGCACATCTCCCGCAACACGGGATCGCCCAGGTACCGCACCTCTCGCACGCTCACGTCAGTCGTGCCTCCCCTGGCGCCCGTTCCCGCCCTCAGCCTTCAGCCTGCGGCCCGCTGGCCTTGCGCCCGATCTTGGACCGCTCGATCTCGAGCCGGGTCTCATCGGCCGTCTTGATCGTCATGCGATCGTCCGTGAGGTGGACGATCTTGCCGATGATGCCGCCGATGGTGACGACTTCGTCGCCCCGGCTCAGGGACTGCACCATCTCGTCATGAGACTTCTGTTGCTTCCGCTGGGGGCGGATGAGCAGGAAATAGAAGATCAAGAAGATGGCCCCAAACATGAACACCGTGCCGAACGGATTCGGCCCGGCCGCCGGCGTCTGAAAAAGTGAGAGAATCAGCACTGTTCGTCTCCTGGTGGCCGTTTCCCGCGGCGAGCGGGCGCAGCCTTCCGTGGTTCATTTGTCTCATTCAGCCACATAACTTAACGGATCAAGACCTGTATCGCTCCAGCCACGCGTCCGCCCACGAGTCGAACTCGGAGGCGAGCACGGCCGTCCGTGCTTCGGCGGCCAGATCGATCAGAAACGCCAGGTTGTGCAGCGACAGGAGCCTCAGTCCGAGGAGCTCATCCGCTACGAACAAATGGCGCAGATAGGCGCGCGTATAGTTCCGGCAGCACTCGCACTTGCAGTCCGGGTCCAGCGGCCGGCCATCGCGGGCCAGGTTGGCCCTCTTCACGTTCAATCGTCCGTCCCGCGTAAACGCCGTTCCGTTGCGACCGTTCCGGGTCGGGGCTACGCAATCGAACATGTCTATCCCCCGGCGAACGGCCTCGACCAGGTCCTCCGGGTACCCGACTCCCATCAGGTAACGAGGCAGAGACACGGGCATGGCAGGCTCGAGGACCTCCAGCATCGCCAGGGTCACGTCCTTCGGCTCACCGACCGACAGGCCTCCGATACCGACACCCGACCACTCGCCCAACTCGAGCGTCCGCTGCAAGGACTCCCTGCGCAGGTCTTCGAACGAGGCGCCCTGGATGATGGGAAACAGGAGGCCCGGCGCGGCGCCTTCCGTTACCAGATCGATGTGCCGGGCCCGGCAACGCTCGAGCCACAGGATGGTCCGGTCCAGGGCCTCGCGTGCGGTCGGACGGTCCGCCTGCCCGGGCGGACACTCGTCCAGCGCCATCATGATGTCCGAGCCGAGAATGGTCTGAATCTCCACGGCCCGCTCGGGCGTCAACAGGTGGCGGGATCCGTCGATGTGGCTCTGGAACGTCACACCCTCGTCTTCCACTCGATTGATGCGGGCGAGCGAGAACACCTGGAATCCACCGGAGTCTGTGAGGATGGGCCCGTCCCAGTGCATGAAACGGTGCAACCCTCCCATCTCCTCCATCACGTCGGTGCCCGGACGCAGGTACAGGTGATAGGTGTTCGCCAGGATGATCTGCGACCCGATCGAGCGAAGGTCCTCGGGTGTGAGAGATTTTACCGTGCCCTGCGTGCCCACGGGCATGAAGCAGGGCGTCCGCACTTCACCGCGCTCCAGCGTGAGCACTCCGGCGCGCGCCCGGCCGTCCACCCCATCGATGCTGAATCGCCCGTTCATTTCGTTCATCTCACACCACCAGCATGGCGTCACCGTATGAATAGAATCGGTAGCGCTGTTCGACCGCGTGACGGTACGCCTCCAGCACGTGGTCCCGCCCGGCCAGGGCCGCCACCAGCATCAGCAGGCTGGATCGGGGCAGGTGGAAGTTGGTGAGCAGCCCGTCGACCGCCTTGAAGCGGTAGGGGGGATGAATGAACAGGTCCGTCCAGCCCCCGCTCGCCTCGAACGGGGCGGCCGCGGCGGCGGCCGTCTCGAGGGTACGGGCGGACGTCGTACCGACGGCCCACAATCGTCGCCCGGCATCACGCGCACGGTTCAGAAGTCGGGCGGAGGCTTCGGGCAGGTCGTACCACTCCGAGTGCATCCGGTGATCCTCTACCCGATCCGCATCCACCGGCCGGAACGTGCCGACACCGACGTGCAGCGTGACGGGAACCACGCTGACTCCGAGGGCCTCGATCTGCTCGATCAGGCCGGTCGTGAAGTGAAGTCCGGCCGTCGGTGCGGCGACACTACCACGCTCGCGCGCGTAGACCGTCTGATACCGCTCGCGATCCGCCGCGATTCCCGGACGTCGGATGTACGGCGGCAGGGGGACTTCTCCGTGACGTTCAACCAGTTCCCAGGGATCTCCGTCGCCCTCGAGCCGGACTCGCCGGCTGCCGTCCGCGAACGAGTCCTCGACTCGCACCGCAAAACCCTCCGCGACCTCGACGACCCGGCCGGGCTTCAGCTTGCCACCCGGACGAACGAGCGCGCGCCATGTCCGTTTCTCATCGTCCTCCAATGGGCGAAGCAGGAGAATCTCCGCCCTGGCTCCGGTCGGTTTGCGACCGAGCAGACGGGCCGGGAATACGCGCGTGTCGTTGATGACGAGCGCGTCCCCCTCGGACAGGTAGTGCAGGAGATCCGGGAACGCACGGTCCGTGATGGAGCCGGTGTCGCGATCGAGAACCAACAGGCGACTGTCGTCCCGCCGATCGGCTGGATGGCTGGCTACGAGGTCCTCGGGAAGGGGATAGTCGAAGTCGGCCGTGAGAAGCCCGGGCCCGCCTTCAGCTGTCATCCCCGAACAGTCCTGCCTGGGCCGCGACCCCGTCCGGCGGAAGCGCATACCCGAACCGCTCAAAGGCCCTGGGGGTCGCCACCCGGCCACGCGCCGTGCGGTGCAGATAGCCGTTCTGGATCAGGTACGGCTCGTACACCTCTTCGAGGGTGTTCGCGTCCTCTCCGACAGCCACGGCCAGCGAGCCCAGACCGACCGGACCGCCGCCGAAGTTCTCGATGATGGCTCGCAGGACGCGGGCGTCCATTTCGTCGAGGCCGTACTCGTCCACGTTGAGCATCTCCAGGGCGGCACGGGACGTATCTCCGTCGATTCTGCCGTCCGACTTCACCTGCGCGTAGTCTCGCACCCGCCGCAGCAGCCGGTTGGCGATCCGCGGAGTGCCCCGTGACCGGCGAGCGATTTCGGCCGCTCCCTCCTGGTCGACCGAAACCCCGAAAATATCCGCCGAGCGCTCGACGATCTGGTGGAGTTCCTCGGGCGGATAGTAGTTCAGCCTCTCGATAACCCCGAAGCGGGCCCGCATGGGCGCCGTGAGGAGTCCGAACCGGGTCGTGGCGCCCACCAGCGTGAACTGCTCGATCTTCATCGAGACCGTTTGCGCCCTCGCACCCTCGCTGAGCCTGATCTCGATCCGATAGTCCTCCATGGCCGGATAGAGATACTCCTCGATAACGGGACGCAACCGGTGGATTTCGTCGATGAACAGGATGTCGCCGTGCTCGAGATTCGTAAGAAGCCCGGCCAGATCACCTGGCTTCTCGAGCACCGGGCCCGACGTGATCTTGATGTTCACGTCGAGTTCGCGGGCCATCAGGATCGCGAGGGTCGTCTTGCCCAGGCCCGGCGGACCGAAAAACAGCGTGTGGTCCAGGGCTTCCTGGCGCTGCAGGGCGGCACGGATGTAAACGTCCAGCGCCTCCTTGACCTTCTCCTGTCCGACGAACTCCGCCAGCCGGTCCGGTCGCAGAGAGCGCTCGTGACCCACTTCGCCGTCCAGCGGCTGGGGAGTCGTGACTTCCACGCGTTCGGACATCGAGCTCTCCAGGGGTTCCATCAACAGGCTGCTGTGAAGCCCTGGGGGGCCGCATTACGAGCGCCGACCCACTGACGCGGGTGCCCCGTGCAGATGCCAGGCAGCGCGACGAGGGCGATGCCGTGCGCATCGGGGAGGAGCGCTAACGCCGCAGATGCTCCCACGGCGCCGTAACCCGCAGGGCGCAAGGGGGTTGCCGGTCGATACTGCGTCACTCGTCGTCGAAGATGCTCCCGCATCGCCTTCCTCCTCGTTCCTTGTCTCGCCTCGGCAAGACCCATGCGTGCGACCGCCCGGGGCTTTTCAGTAGCCTGCTACATGTGCCTGAGCGCGACTCGGATCAGCTCCTCCGTATCGGCGTCTCCGCCGATCTCTCGCCGCGCCGCCCTCAGGGCGCTCTCGCTTTCGAGGTGCGTATACCCCAGGGCCCTCAGCGCCTCGATGGCCGCCACACCCTCGAGAGGCTCATCCGCCGGACCGGCGCCGGCCATGGCCGCCAGGTCATCCAGTTTGTCCGCCAGCTCCAGCGCCATCCGCTCGGCGGTCTTCCGCCCCACCCCGCTGACCATCTGCAGGGTCTCGTGCGCCCGGCTTCGCAGGGCGCTCACGATCCGCTTCGCCGGCAGTGTGCCGATGATGGCTAGCGCCAGTCGCGGACCGACGCCGGAGGCGCTCTGCAACCGAAGGAATAGTTCCCGGTCCACCGAACTTCCGAAGCCGAACAACTCCAGAGCGTCGTCCCGCGACACGAGGGCCGTGTGCAGGTCGACCTCACCGCCGGGCTGCGGAAGCCCCTCGAACACACGGGACGGAACGATGACCTCGTACCCCACGCCGGCCACCGTCATGATCTCCACCCGGTCGCCGCGGACGGCGGTCAGTTCTCCCCGAACGCGGCTGATCACAGAGCCGCCCTGCGCTGCGCCAGCGGACCCGTGCCGATGATGAGGTGGCAGAGGGCGGCGGCACAGCCGTCCGAGGCATCCGATGGTCGGGGAGGCTCGGCCAGCCCGAGGAGCTTCTGTACCATGAATCCCACCTGTGTCTTGGTCGCCCGTCCCGTCCCCACGACGGCCTTCTTGATCTCCGCCGGCGGGTACTCCGCCACAACCAGACCACGCTCCGCTCCCGCCAGCAGGGCCACGCCTCGCGCGTGCGCCAGCACGACCGCGGTGCGGGGGTTCTCACGGTAGAACACACCCTCGACCGCCATGCAGTCCGGCTGCAGCCGTTCGATCACGGCCTGTATGTCACTGTAGATGTGCAGGAGGCGAACGGCCAGATCACCCTTCCGGGGCGAACGGATGACGCCGCATTCAATGAGCCGGACATCGGTCCCACGACCTTCGACGACCCCATACCCGGTCGCCGTGGATCCCGGATCGATCCCCAGTACTCTCACGGAGTTCTGACGCGGCGGGCGGGCGGCGCCGGGCCCGGCCCGGCGACCTCAGCCCTCGAGTGACGCGAACGCTTCGTCATCCACCTCGAAATTGGAGTAGAGCTTCAGAACGTCGTCCTGCTCTTCCAGCGCGGTGACCAGCTTGATCAGCTTCTCGGCCTCCCGTCCCTCCACCTTCACGGTGTTGGTGGGAATCAGCGCCAGCTCGGCCTCCTCGAACTCGACTCCCTGCTCGCGCAGTGCGTCCTGCACCACGTGAAAATCGGCAACCGAAGTAGTGAGGTAGTGGACACCGTCCTCGGTGCGCATGTCCTCGGCTCCGGCCCCTAGCGCCGACTCGAGCGCCACTTCCTCGTCGTAGCGCTTCTCGTCGAGGTAGATCTGGCCTTTCCGCTCGAACATCCATGCCACCGAACCGTTCTGTCCGAGGTTGCCACCACCCTTGCTCATGATGTGACGGATCTCGGCTACGGTGCGGTTCGTGTTGTCCGTCACGCACTCGAGGAAGATGGCCACACCGCCGGGGCCGTAGCCCTCGTAGGTGGTCTCCTCGAACACCATGCCCGGCAACTCTCCCGTGCCCCGTTGAACGGCACGGTCGATGTTGGCCTGCGGCATGTTCTCGGCCTTCGCGTTGGCGATCGCCGTTCGCAGCCGTGGATTGAAGTTGGGATCGCCGCCGCCCTGGCGGGCCGCTACGGCGAGCTCCCTCCCCATCTTCGAGAACACTTTTCCCCGGGCCTGATCATTGACCGCCTTCTGGCGCTTGATCTGGGACCATTTGCTATGTCCGGCCAAACGTCTCTACTCCGTCTCTGGGCACCGCGATCAGCGGTGCTCTTCTTCCTTCCGGGCCTCCGCCTCGGCGATGATCTTCTGGGTCACGTCGGCCGGAGCCGGCTCGTATCCAGACAGATCGCGCGCATGTGCGCCCTTGCCCTGCGTCAGCGAACGCAGCGCCGTCGAGTAACGATACATCTCCGACTGCGGCACCTTGGCCTTTACGACCTGCCAGTGTCCGTCGGCCTCCATGCCCATGATGCGGCCGCGACGCTGGTTGAGGTCGCCGATGACCTCGCCCATGAACTCCTCGGGCGTTCGGACTTCCACGTCCAGGATCGGCTCCAGGATGATCGGGCGGGCGTCCCGGGCTACCTTCTGAAACGCCATCGATCCGGCGACCTTGAAGGCCTGTTCCGAACTGTCCACCGCGTGGTACGACCCGTCGTAGCATTCCACGGCAACGTCCACCACCGGGTAGCCAGCGAGAATCCCTCGGTTCAGGGCCTCCTGCACCCCCTTGCCCACGGCCGGCACGAATTTACTGGGGATCACGCCGCCCACGATCTTGCTGACGAACTCGAAGCCCTCTCCGCGAGTGCGAGGCGCCAGACGAAGCCAACAGTCCCCGTACTGGCCGCGGCCACCGGTCTGCTTCTTGTACCGGCCCTGGCCCTGGGCCTTCTTGGTGATCGTCTCACGGTACGCGATGCGAGGCGGCTCGGTCTCCACGTTCACGCCGAATTTCCGCTTCAGACGCTCCATCGCGACGTTCAGATGCAGCTCGCCGAGTCCACGGGCAATCGTCTGGCCCAGCTCGGGATCGAACGCGGCGATGAACGTCGGGTCCTCCTCGTGGACCCGGTTCAAGCCGTTGGCCAGCTTGTCTTCCTCGCCGCGCGAGGCCGGGAAGATGGCAATCGCGATGTCCGGCTTCGGCCAGTTGATGGGGGCCAGGCGGAAGTCCTTGCCCTGCGCGCAAAGGGTGTCTCCCGTGTGCGTGTCCTTCAGCTTCGCGACGACCCCGATGTCCCCTGCGTGCAGAACCTCGACTTCCGAACGGTCCGCCCCATCGGGCGATGCCGGATGGGTGAGGCGCTCATCGATCGAGTGATTCGGATTGGAGGCGGTGATGCCCCCGCGAACGGAGCCGGAGAACACCCGGAAGTAGGTCAACTCGCCCACCCGCGGCTCCTGCGTCGTCTTGAACACCAACGCCGTGAGCGGCTCCGAGTCCAACGGCTTCAGCTCTGTGATCTCACCTTTCGCGCTCGTGACCTCGACCGGGCCGGCGTCGGCCGGCGACGGCATGAGTTCAACCAGCTTGTTCATGATGGCTCGAACACCGTATGCGCTGTCGCCCGAACCGCAGAAGATCGGGAACAGCTCGCCGCGCCACATTGCCGCCGACATGGCCGCCAGCACCTTTTCGCGATCCAGTTCCTCGCCCTCGAGATAGGCCTCGAGGAGCTCGTCGTCGGTGGCGGCAATGGTCTCGATCAGCTGTTCCCGGTATTGCTCGACCGTT
>Ga0316189_10007197_pt1 | contig 10552 bp, 11 predicted proteins | sample LowCovwburrow_MG_FD_204930 | JGI IMG/M metagenome (GOLD analysis project Ga0316189, IMG submission 204930) | Coastal sediment microbial communities from Maine, United States - Lowes Cove worm burrow | ecosystem: Environmental > Aquatic > Marine > Coastal > Sediment | place: USA: Maine... | reverse complement strand
CCAGTGTTCCAGAGAACCAGACTAAAAAGGAGTAGTGATAATCGATGCATAATGGCGCCCGAGGGTACCATCTATACCGGCGTCAAGTCGTCTCTTTTGGCCGTCGCCCGGACTATTTGTCCACACCGGGCCATGAACACCACACTAGCTGCCCGCGACCAGTCGCACCAACGCAGCGCTGCGACCATCCGCCTGCGGCAGCAATACCTCTTCCAGGTGGTGAATCTTTAGACCCTTCACGGCTGCGAGCAGGTCGCCCGATGTGACCCGGTAGGCGGGATTAGTTGGACCGATCACGTCCTCATCCGTGACAAGGTGCTCTTCGCAAACCAGCAGGCCGCCAGGCGCCAGGCTGGCTGCCAGCTGTTGCATCAGGGCTAAGTTGACGTAATGCACGATAACGATCAGTTGGTAGGGGGCGGTCGGCGCCAGAGGTAGATCGAGGTCGTGCTCCAGCCAGTTGATACGCAAGCCACGTGCCTGCGCGGCAGCACGCGCCAGATCAAGCGCCGCGCCCGAGATATCCACCGCGTCCACCTTGAAACCCCGCTCTGCCAGATACAATGCATTGCGGCCCGCCCCACAGGCAACGTCCAGGGCCCGGCCGGCAGAGGTTTTTCCAACCCACTCCCGCAGCAGCGCATTGGCCTCAGCTGGCCCGTCAAACGCTTCATCGAGATAGCGCTGGTTCCACTTCTCGCGGTCGATATTGCTCACAACACACCCGCGGGTGGGTGCGGACCCAGCACGACGGTGCCTATGGTGTGTACCAGATCGGCGAGGTGTAGGCGCGCTCCTGGGTCGTCATGGGTACCTCGTCATCCATTTTAACGCCGAAGCGCTTCGCCTCGTACGCGGTCCAGCGCGGGGTCGGGATTTCAATAACCCTGGCGTAATAGAATGCCGACTCGTTCTTGTCGAAGTCAGGGTCCTGCCAGACCGCGATAAGCTCCGGCTCCCCGATGCTGTTGGCCCAGGTGGCCTTTGCCACGTTAACCGTGTTGCCCACCGGAGGCAGCTTATTGTCCTTGCCGGTTCTGCGATCTCCTGACCAGGCCACGTCATAGACCTTTTCATGGGTTTCACCTTTTTCGTCCATCCAGCCCTTCACAATCTGGATGCGATCAAGGTTGCCACTGTAGGGGTCCTTGGCGGCGGCAACCATAAAGGAAGGTGCGTTCGCAGACGCCTTGCCCAGCTCGCCGCCCATGGGTACGCCCTTTTCATAGCCCGTATAGGCCGGCACACGGTTCTGGATGTCATCCTCAGTGAATGACCAGCCCCCGAAAAAGCGTACAGTCATGCGTGGGCCGGTAGTGGCATACACCTCCTTGCGTCGCATCGCGTCAAACAGCGCTTCCCGGGTATTCTCCGTCGCCCATACCCCCGCATAGCCGGCCGCCGCCTGCTGCCAGCCGAGAATCGTCAGGTCGGGATCCAGGGGAGAACTGATCACGGTATGCTCCCATCGTTGTGGCTCCGGCTCCACCCCGGAATGTTTGCCGAAAAAGTTTTCCTCCTCAACCGCGGTCAATGAGGTATGGGAGTCCGTGCTGCCTATCATGCCAAAACGGTACGGGTTGACCCCCAGGCCCTGTTCCAGTTTCAGTCCCGTTTTGAGCGCTTCTCGCGTGTACTCATACTGCAACATGGACTTCTCTTTCAGTTCGGAGCCATCGAGGTTGGCCGCATCCCAGGTTTCGTAGTCGGCAAATTCATCATCGGGGGACAGAAACGGGTGCGCCTCGCTGTCACCCTTGATCTGGGTTGCCTCGATGATGGGTTCCATCCGGGCGCGCAACTCTGCCAGCTCCTTGTTCAGCGGGCTGCCGTCAAAGTTCTTCACGGAGAACATCCGGCCATTACTCAGGTTACCGTTATGGGGAATCGCGAGAACCTGGGCATCGTTTTCGGTGGAGAACCTGTCAAGCGCCCGCCACAGATCTTCCGGGTTCTGGCTGTCAAACTGGGAGAACGGGTCGGTCTTGCGCGCCACCTCACCGTCGCCACGAAATACCACATTGCGATGTAGATTGAAGCCGCCTATCGCCGTCCACTCGTAGCCAATCAGCGCGGTAAAACGCCCGGGTTCGTTGTACTTGTCCGCCAGCCTGGTATAGGCCTCCCATGCCTTGCGCGCGGCCGCCGGATTGTTGATCGGTGGATCCTTCTTCGACAGTGACGCAACAATCTCCATGGCAGCCTCGAAGGTGGTGTCCGGGTCACCGGTCATCAGCATGTCGTACCAACGTTTCCCCTTCTCCGTTGCAAGGATGTCCGGGTCTCCCGCCAGCAGTTGCGGCATAAGCCCGTACATCTCGGCGTGGTCAGTCAGCACCAGGAAATCCAGCGGACGCGACAACCTCGCTCGCAGCCCGTGGGTAGTAGTAACCTCCTCACCCCGTGCGAAGCGAAAGGCGTCCTCCTGGCCCACCCGGTTCATGGTGCCCGCATCGACCGACACGGCGGTGTGCAGATGTGTGTCGCCCCAATAAACCTGGGTGGGGAACTCACGCGCCGCGTAGGGCGAGTAGTCACTCTGACCAATACCCTCAACAATATTCTGCTTGTTGGTGACGATCTTGCCCTTGTCAGGTGCAATGTCGGAGGTTGCGAGTGCCACGCTGGCTGCGAAACTACCTCCCAGCAACATCAGAGAATATTTTGTTAGCGCCATAGTTGGAGACCTTTGCTAGTGAGCGGGAATTTAAGGATAGATGATGGAAAGTACGGCTGCCAGCGAGGGGCGATTGACGCGTTGTCTGGGATAGCAGACTACCCGCCGCTTGCCGTTTTTTTGGTGTCGCGAATCTCATAGACAGCAGTTGACTCGGGCACCGAGCTCAGGCCGATGATGTATTTCGGCCCAAGCTCCAGAAATCCCATTTCAGCCGTATTGAATTCGACCCTGAACTTCAAATAGGCCGTCTCGCCCGCCTGCAGGTTGATGCTGTAATTGACGTCCTTGGGCTCCCACTTCGCACCTTTGGTCAGGCCGGTAAGCCTGAACTCGTGCTTGCCAGGGGGCAGCTCAATGGCACGATAGCTGTTGTACTTCAATACGCCGTGGCTAACGCCATCTATCATCACCTCCGGATAACTCAGCAACAGCGGCTTCGAGCCAGGGTTGCTGGCTGCCGGACGATAGAGATAAACCATGGCAGAACCCTCCCCGGCAATAGGGGTGGGCTCAAAATAGCCCGGTGAAGTACAGGCGCCCAGCAGCGCGAAAACGGTCAGTAAGACGCCAATGCGGCACCGGGAAATCACCTGTTCTCTCTCCTTGGGTATCATGCTGTGAGGCGTCCTGACGCTGCCTACCAGGGCAATTCTTCGCCTTTGTAGTCGAGGAAGCGCCCGGTATCTTCGGGGCTCAAATCAGCGATGACAACCAGCATGCCAGACACACTCTCCTTGGGGGTGATGGCCGCGCCCGCGCCACCCAATCGGGTTTGGACCCAACCGGGGTGCAACACGATGGACGTTATACCCATATCGGCCAGCTCCAGCGCTAACGACTTATTAAGCATGTTGAGTGCCGACTTGCTGGCCCGATACCCGTAGTAACCACCACCATTATTGGCAATGCTGCCCATGGTGCTGCTGATCTGGACAATTGTCTTGCCCTTGCCCGCCAGAATATTGGGCAACAGGGCCTGGGTTACGCGCATTGGCCCAAGGCTGTTGACGTCAAAGGTCGCTATCAGCTCATCAAAATTGGTATCGGCAAAACTCTGCGCACTGTGGCCCAGCATTCCCGCATTGTTGATCAACAGATCTATCTTTTGATCTTTCAGCTCCGCGGCCATTGCCTGGACACTTTCGCTGTCGACCACGTCCAATTTCACTACTCGCGCGCCGGTCTCCTTGAGCTCCGTCGCAGTTTGCGGATTCCTGGCGGTGCCAATGACCTCGTGCCCCTCGGCCTTGAGCTGACGGACCAACTCGAGTCCGATACCACGATTGGCCCCTGTCACCAGTACGGTCATCGTCGCCTCGGCGCTAACTGCACCGGAGTACCCGACACATGTAACCCAAAGCAAAAGTACAGCAGATAGTTTCTTGAGCATTTTAATTCTCCTGGATTCTGTCGCGCCAAGTTTAGCAGTGATATCGACACAAGTGGCTGCCTTTTCTGATGCCAATTTTGAAGGTGACTCGACCAGTCAGCGCTGAAGCGGCGAACTCGAAGGCCGCGCTAAGCCTGTGCTTTTGCAAGCAATCGATCGAGCTGGTTCGCGAACTGCTGCTTGTCCTGGTTGTTCAGCGGTGGAGGACCGCCGGACTGCATGCCGCTTGAACGCATGGTATCCATAAAATCGCGCATGTTCAGCCGCGGCTTGATGTTGTCCGCGGTGAGCCGTTCGCCACGCGCGCTGAGCACGTGCGCGCCCTTTTCAATGACTTCTGCCGCCAGCGGAATGTCGCCGGTAATCACCAGGTCTCCACGCTTGCACAGTTTTACGATTTCATCGTCGGCCACGTCAAAGCCTGAGCTCACCTGCAGCATACGGATATTGGCATGCGGCGGCACCGGCAGCGCATGGTTTGCGACAAGGGTGAGCTGCAAGCCCGTACGCTGGGCGGCTCGAAATAGAATGTCCTTGATCGCCCCGGGACAGGCATCAGCATCTACCCAAATATCCACTTCTTGACGCCTCCTGCTCCATGTCTGAGCCGTATTCTAACCGCTGTCAGCGCCAGATTGCGCGGGAACAGCGACCTGCCTGCAGCCGCAACTGGTCAGACCGTGAGATAACTTTAGTTATATATAGTTATCTTTTAGTAACATTTATCACCTATTTTTCGCGAAACCACAGCCCACTCAACCATATTTGACAGGTATGTATAACTTAACTACTCTCAAGTTGAATTACAGGCAAATAAAACCAGGTACTGCATGGACGATTCAGGCAACCCCATCCCCTCGCCGCTTCTGACGATTGCCGACGCAGCGACATTACTGAATGTGAGCAAGGCGACCATACGGCGCTGGACCAACCAGGGAAGACTGAGGTGTTCACGCATCGGCGCGCGTGACGAGAGACGGTTTCGCAGAGGCGACTTACTTGATTTCATAAAGCGTTCTGAAACGGCCGCGCCTCAGGCGGCCCAACACCGGCAGCACCATGCCAACCCGGCCCCGACCCGGGCCTCCTCGCCATCCCACTGCTGCATTATCAGTAAAGATATCGAAGAAGAGTGGACTACACTTGGCCCGGAGGTACTGAATAATCTCCAGCAGGGCGCCCAGGTCGTGGTGATCGAGGACAGCTACAGAAGAGCCTGCCTGGAAAACCTGCTGGTCGCCAATGGCCTGGACAAGCAAGCGTTACTCGCCTCTCATTCGCTGCGGTGTGTGTCAATTGAAGATTCGTATTTTCTCAGCGGCACAATGCAATGGGACAGGGCGGTAGCATTTGTGGAGTCAACGATCCTGGCAGCCAAAGCCAGCGGCTTCGACCGTGTCCTGGTCATCGGTGCAGGCAGCTGGGCGGACAACGATGACGGTGTGGTGGAAGAACTAGAAAAATACGAACTGGGCCTGGACGAGATGCTGTCCCGGTACCCGGGAGCGTCGGTACTATGCCCCTACGCAGCAACCCAGGTGACCTCGCAGATGATGGTGCAGGCGTTTGCCACCCACCCGGCGATGCGAATTCAATCGAAGACTATTCAGGGTCTACTCTGATAACCGACACGGCAGCATGCTGACAACGGAGACGGTCATGACAAACACTAATTACAAGCACCTCCCCAAAGATGTAGACGAAATAGTGATACGCGATTTTGCTTTCAATTTCCCGGAGGACCTGGACCCCGTATGGGTGCCCGGCAACAGGGCTCGCTCCCACCTGTTCAACGGCTTGTCCCTCACGATGCCCTACCTGGAGCCCTACCTGATTCGCTCGATACTACGGGCCAGGGACCACATCGATGACCCCGGATTGCTGGAAGATATGGCCGGGTTCAACCGGCAGGAAGCCAACCACTTCAAGTGCCATCGTCGCTATAACGAACTGCTGAAGCGCAACGGCTATCCCGAACTGGAGGAGTTGGAGAACATCATGACCGCCCAGTATGCGCGCTTGGAGACCAGAAGCTTAAGGACGCAACTGGCTTATTCTGCGGGCTTTGAGTCAATGACCAACGGCTTTACTCACTGGCTCATCACCAAGCGCCTCGGACTATTCGCAAATGCAGATCGGCACGTCAGCTCATTCTGGCTCATGCACATGATCGAGGAAACAGAACATAAAACCGTGGCCTTTGATACCTATATGGCCTATTCGGGCGAGTACCTGCCAAGGGCCATAGGCGTTCTTCACGGCTCGGGCCACCTGCTCGGTTTGGGCATCAGGGGCATGCTACGAATGCTCAAGAAAGACAAAATTCTATATAAGCCATCGACAATGCTTAGCGTAGTGAAAGAGCTGTCACTGTTTTTTATCAATGTGGGCCCGTTCTGTTTCCGAGCGCTACTTCCCGGCTTCAATCCCCGCAATGAAAAAGACCCCCAGTGGATGAAAGATTGGGTCGACGGCTACTCGACCCTGCCCAAGGACGCCCTGATACCCCTGCTGGACACGGCAGATCCCAAAATGCCCGTACCATTCGGTGCAGCGCCACACGCTGCGCCGGCATACTAAACCTATAAGAGGAACAAGCATGGACGAGATTCTGAAGAGCCAGCGCCTGCTGGTTGGCCACGGAGCCCTGGTGCTGCTGTTCGCCTTTGTGGTGGGTTTCGGTTTTCTGTTTTTCCTGATAGGCGATATTCGCCTCTGGCCTATCCCCGGCGTGATAGATTACCAGATGCCGGGCACCTATGACGCCTGGCGCATGGCGCATATGGAGGGCATAACCAATGGCTTTGGCCTCTGGCTCATGGCAGCTGTTCTGCCCCTGCTGAATTTCTCAGCCAAAACATCGAGGCGCCTGGCCATTGGCATGATAATTACCGCCTGGACGATCGTTGTCGCATCGACAATTGACCCACTGTTCCCCAATGCCCGCGGCCTCGAGCTCACGGGCGAATCAAATATGATGAATGATATTGCCTTTCTGCTCTTCGTGGTTGGCATCGGCATTGTTATCGTCATTATGGCCAAGGTGGCGAGCCATTGTTTACTCAGTTCCGACTGATGGTGACAATACCCGGGCCTGGTATCGGCCTGCCATTTAGGGGAGGCCACCAGACGTGAACCCATCTTCGGATGCAGCCGACATCTTGAGTCATCTAGCCGCACGAGGACGGCTACGGCTTTTCATGCACGGTGCAATCATTACCGTAATCGGCCTGCTTTCAGGCTTCGGCTTCCTGTTTCAGATCCTCGATTCTGTCTCGGTATGGCCACTGGTCATCGAACTGGAGGGAGGCTTTCCCGGCAGCGAGCGAGGCTGGCGTCTTGCTCATGTAGCAGGCATTTCCAACGGACTGATGATGATCATCGCAGGTCTGACACTGGTGCACATTGATGCAGGCCGCAGAGCCCAGGCCTGGGTTGTTTGGGGAATGGTGTACACCGGCTGGGCCAATACCCTATTCTTCCACATGGGTAACTTTTCCAGCAATCGGGCACTTACCGCAGGCACCAGCAAACTGGGCGAGGCAGACCTGATGGGGGCGGTTGGCTATGTCATTGGAGCCAGCACAATACCGTTTACACTGATCGCCATGGCCGTTATCGGGTATTGCGCCTACAAGAAGTTAAAAGAACAGGCGCCGGCGTATCCCGGCGCGTAGGGGTCGGCAGGAGCCGGCGAAAAAAACGCGTATTCCCCGGAGAGCCGCTTCGCATGCAAAACCCACTGACCCCATTCCATCTGGCGATAGAAGTCCGCGACATCACCGAGGCCAGGGGATTTTACGGGATAACCCTGGGGTGCCCGGAGGGGCGCAGCGATGTGTCATGGGTGGACTTCAATTTTTTTGGCCATCAGCTGGTGTGCCACCTGTCGCGGACCTACCCCGGCGCTCGCCGAGAATCCTCTCAAAACCCTGTCGACGGGCACGACGTCCCTGTCCCCCACTTTGGTGTCGTTTTGACCATGGAGCGGTGGCAGGCATTGGCGAGTGAGCTTGAGACCGCCGGCATCTCCTTCGTGGTCGAACCCCATGTGCGGTTTAAAGGACGACCGGGAGAGCAGGCAACAATGTTCTTCCTTGATCCCAGTGGCAACGCACTGGAATTCAAAGCCTTTCAAAATATCGAAGACCAGCTGTTTGAAACCTGAAAACAAGCCATCGGGCTTCGGGGTTTCGCCGCACGACCCCTCCCCGGCCGCCTGATCCCGAAGCTGCGAGGCCTGAATTGAATCCATATTGGGACCAGGCTGCGTACCTAGGGCAGATAATGGAATAGCGAATGGCGTCACCGGGTCTCAGACTACGCGGCCCGAAATGCAGGATTCAACATGTCAGCAGTCACAGAAGCAGCCACAGCCGCCGGGGCCAAACAGCACACTCGCTATCTGGTGTTTGGCGCTTCGGGCTATATTGGTACCAACCTGGTGCCGTTCCTGCTGCAAAAGGCTCTCACCGTGCGCGCGGCGGCGCGCAATATGGAGGTCCTGCAAGCACGCGGCTGGACCGGCGTTGAACTGGCACAAGCCGACGCACTGGACGCCCGCAGCCTGGAGGCTGCGCTCGCCGATGTCGATGTCGCTTTTTATCTGGTGCACTCAATGGCTGCCGGCAGGCATTTCAGCAAACTGGATCTGGCCGCTGCAGAGAACTTCGCCAGGGCCGCCGCGGTCGCGGGGGTACAGCGTATCGTCTATCTGGGCGGACTCGTGCCGGATCAGGCCAGCGGAGAACACATTGTATCGAGGCGCCAGACCGGCGAAGTCCTGCGTGCCGGGACGGTGCCCGTCACCGAGGTACGAGCGGGTATTATCATTGGCCCGGGGTCCGCTGCCTTCGAGGTCATGCGTGACCTGGCCCTGAACCTGCCGATCATGGTCGCACCACGCTGGGTGAGAGCCAAGTCTCCCCCCATAGCCCTGTCGAACCTGCTCACCTATTTATTGGGCTGTGCCCGCGAGCCACAGGCCGCTGGCGAAATCTATGATGCCGCAGGTGCAGAACAGGTTACCTACCAGCAGATGATGACATGGATGGCAGACATTGCCGGAAAACGAAAACCGATCATCATTCCCGTCCCCGTACTCACCCCCGGCCTCTCGTCCTACTGGCTGGGCCTCACCACGGCCGTGCCACCGGACATAGCCAAGGCGTTGATTGGTGGCCTGAAACACGACTTCAGTGCCAATGACCAGCCCCTGCGTGAGCTGGTTCCTCAACGCCTGCTTGGCGTTCGCGAGGCGATTACGGCGGCCTTCACCGCGGAGCGTTCCCATCACACCCTCGCTCGCTGGACTGAGGGTGCGTTTGATCAACGCGGCTTCAGGCACGATGTCGCGTTCTACGCCAAAAAGGCCGGCGGGAGCGCACAGGGTGATGTATCAGCTGCCGCCATATGGGAGCAGGTAATACGATTGGGTGGCAGCAACCGCTACTATTACATGAACGGCCTCTGGTGGCTGCGGGAGCTTATGGACTGGTTTGTTGGAGGCGCCGGCCTCTCGCGGGGGCGCAGGGATCCCGATGAGCTGCGCCTGGGCGACGTCGTGGATTACTGGACCGTGATTGGTATCGAACCCAGGCGTCACCTGACCCTGCACTTCGGCATGAAAGCGCCTGGGGCGGGTATCCTCGAATTCGACCTGCAGCCGTTACCTGAGGGGCTTACCAAAATAAATATTACCGCCTACTGGCATCCGCGCGGTGTGTGGGGACTACTGTACTGGTACGCATTGGTTCCGGCGCATCTGTTCATTTTTCGCGGCTGGACCAGGGCAATCGTCCGTCGTGCACAGGCCGCGGGCAACCAACCCGTGGCTACGTAATTGGAGATACCCTTTGGCTAGAAAACTGCCAGGCTTTATTCCCGAAGAATTGCGTCAACTGGCGCGGTTCATACCCGTACGTGGCTGGGACGTTATTGACTGGAAGCCCATGCTGGGTGGAATGCGGACCGTTTCATGGCGTTATGTCAGCCGCAAGGGCGTTGACCAGCTCGCACAAACCACGCGGGAGGTTGCCCAACCTGTCCGACTGGTCAAGACGCTGGGAAGCACAACACCACTACTGGAACTTCGCGACGAATCCAGACTGCGCAGGTCCGGTGACGATATTCTGAGGCTCTACTTTTCCCAGTGGCTGGTGGAGCCCGGGATGTTTATCGACTTGCGCCTGGCCCGCTTCGGCGCAGACGAGGAGGGCCTGCTGTTCAGCCCCAACGGCCTTTGGATAGGCTTGAGGCCTGCGTTCCGGGAGGGGATGCTTGCTCTGTATCGCTCATTCTACAGCTCAGACGATGAGGCATTTGAGCAGGCCCTGACACAGATGGGCATGTTGCACGAGGACCTGTCGCCTGCCGCGGCTGAAGAGCTGAAGAAGCTGCTATTTCAGCATTTTGGTATTGACCAGAGCTCACAGCGCTTTTCCATAGACAGCTTCAAAGCATCCTTCGATGAACTGTTCGCG
>Ga0316189_10007196_pt1 | contig 10553 bp, 5 predicted proteins | sample LowCovwburrow_MG_FD_204930 | JGI IMG/M metagenome (GOLD analysis project Ga0316189, IMG submission 204930) | Coastal sediment microbial communities from Maine, United States - Lowes Cove worm burrow | ecosystem: Environmental > Aquatic > Marine > Coastal > Sediment | place: USA: Maine... | reverse complement strand
CGTTGGGCGCTTCCTACAACCACGTCCGCCCCCATTTCGCCGGGCGGTTTCAGCAAGGTCAGGCTGAGCAGGTCGGTGGCAACCACCACCAACAGACCCTCGGCCTGCGCCTTTTGAATCAACGGTGCGTAATCCTGGATTGTTCCGCTTGAACAAGGGTACTGGAGCATGACGGCAAACATGTCCCCATTTGGTTCGAAATCGTTGGGATCGCCGGCCACAATTTGCAGGCCAAGGGGGGCGGCTCTGGTTTCAAGCACTTCCCTGGTCTGTGGGAAAATATCGTTCATCACCCAGAACTGGCGCGCCTGTTTGCGTTTTTTCTTCTGCAGCGCGGCGCACATGGCCATGGCTTCTGCGGCCGCAGTTCCCTCGTCGAGCATGGAGGCATTGGCGATCTCCATGCCGGTTAAGTCGGTGACCATGGTCTGAAAATTGAGCAGACCTTCCAAGCGACCTTGCGAGATTTCTGCCTGATAGGGCGTATAGGCCGTGTACCAGGCTGGATTCTCCAGCAGGCTGCGTAAGATCACCGGCGGCGTGATACAGTCGTAGTACCCCATCCCAATATGGGATTTGAAAATTTGGTTCTGCGAGGCAAGGCTCCTAATATGGGTCAGGGCCGCAGTCTCGGTGCCGACTGCCTCGATGGACAGGGGTTTTTCTGTCAATATGTCAGCCGGGATGGCGGCCTCTACCAAGGCCGCCAAGTCCGACATTCCCATTAACTCCAGCATCTTGGCGACGTCTTTATCGCGGGGGCCGATGTGACGGGACACAAAATCTTCGTGTTGCTCCAAATTTTCAAGTGAGGGCAAGGTCATTGGCCTGATCTCCATAACCGGATTAGTGACAGCTCAACGTACGAGACGCGGCTGACCGACCCGTAAATTGTAATGCAAAACACAAGAGAAAGCATGTGTATTATGTGTATACCGTGCATTTGTGTACAGCCCGAAGCAGGCGCCACCCACGATGGAAGTTCTTTAACCACGAGACCCGGTTTCCCCCACCAGAACCAACACCCTTTCGCACCGATACCATAACCACCTTGAGAGACTACGTCAACCCTTTCAAGTGGTAGCTCAGGCCAATGGTATTCAAAAAACGGGGCGCTAAGGAACTCTTCCAGGCGTGCCCAATGAATTGAGGCTTCCGACTCTTAGCCCGTTCGACAAACCTCGCCAGGCCGGCTGCGGCCTGTTTATCAGAAGCGGAGGAACTGCCGCCGCAGACCTGTCCCCAAATGGTGAGAAAAGGCGTTTTCGTTCTGGCGGGAAACAAGATAAGGCGTAACTTTTTTAGCGAAAAGAGGATAAGGCCGTGCGGTGTAAGGTGATTTGGGCGGGTTGACTGGATGAATGCGTGACTCATTCCCTTCGCTCAACAGCCGCTCAATCCGGACTTTGGTTGGGGGATGGGTTCTCAACCAGGAGGGGATACCGTCTGCTCTCGGGCGAAACAACTGCTCGAAGAAGCCCCTGTTTCCACGCTCCAGCCGACTGAGGGCGGATGCCAATCCCTGGGGATCACCGGTCAACTCGACCGCATCCCTGTCGGCCTGAAACTCCCTGGTTCTGGAGAGGCTCAGTTCCAAGAGTGCGCTCAAAGAAGGGGCAAGTAGCAACATGCCAATTAAATGCAGTGGGATACTGATGCTCCCGAAGAGGAGCAGAGGCAAATTCACCAGGAAAAGGAACAAGCCAAACAGAGACAGGTGTCTTGTAAGTGTGGTGAAAATACGCGCCAGGTTCATGAGAAACAGATCATTATTGCGCAGATGGCTGATCTCGTGGGCCAAAACACCCACCATTTCCCTAGGTCGAAGAGTCTGGTAAAGACCCGTGGTGATGGCAATGTTCGGATCGGCAACGGTTCCACTGGCAAAAGCATTCAAGTCCCTACTCGGTACATAATAGAGCTTGGGCGGATAGGGTAGTTTGGCCCGATCCGCCAGCCGGGCGACGATTTTGAAGAGCCTGGGGTCATCGTGATAAGCCAACGGCCTGGCTCCGGCCAGGCGCATGACCAGATGAGGTGGGAGTCGCGGCGTGAAGCTTAAGAGGAAGGTTCCGGCTATCATGGAGAAAACCACGCCGATATTACCGGCAATGACGAAACCCAAAATTCCCAGCAGAAAAAACATGCCGAGCAGGATGAGCGCCGAAAGCGGCACCTTCCTGCATCGTGTTGTGGGTGATGGAAACATGAAACCACCTCCTAATAGACGAAAAGCCGAGGGTCATCTGGAAACACCAAATCGTCCTCTATTTATATAATATAATCTGACAGCACCATTGTCAAGTTTGGACAAGGAGATGGCAAGGGTTAAAGCGCCAATCAACGGGCAAACCTGTTACTCTGCGTTCTTCTTCTCGGGTTGGTAGGAGAAATTCCTGAAAGAGATGCGAAAGAGCAGTGAATAAAGCAGAGGCACCATGCCCAAGGTGAGCACAGTCGCAAAAGCCAGGCCGAAGATAATGGCCACGGCCATGGGTTGGAACATGGGTCCGCCGCCCGTCCAAAGGGGAATCAGTCCGGCCAGTGTGGTGATCGTGGTGAGCAGAATAGGGCGAAGACGACGCTGAGCTGCTTCCACAACCGCCTGGTCCGGGGTACGCCCCCCCTTGATTTCCATATCAATACGGTCGATGAGCACGATGGCGTTGTTAATGACAATGCCCGAAAGGGAAATGATGCCCAGGAAGGCCATGAACCCCATGGAGTACTGGGTCACCAGAAGACCGCAAACCACGCCGATAATGCCCAGCGGCAAAGTGGCCAGAATGATGAACGGCTTGCGCATGGAATTAAATTGGGTCACCAGCAAGAGTAGGATGATCATGCCCGCAATGGGTAACTTATCTGCGATCGATTTCTGCGATTTCCCAGAGGTCTCGCTCTCCCCGCCGAGTTCGAAGCGGTAACCCGGTGCCAGTGTTTCGGCCCGTTGCGTTAACCAGGGTATTAGCTGCTGTTCCACGGCAGCCGCATTGGCGCCAGGTTCCAACTTACAAGAAACAGTCACGGTTCGCAGCCGATTGCGCCGTTTGATCAGCGGTGCCTCCCAAACCACGTCGATATCGGCGATTTGGCGCAGGGGCACTGATTTGCGTGTGGCTTGCGAGTAAACACTTAACTGTTCCAGCTTGCCGTAATCCCCGCGATCACCGGCCGAGGAGCGCAGAACGATGGGAATGATCTTGTCGCCCTCCCGGTACTGTGTGGTTTCCAGTCCGCTGAGCATGGTCTGCAGCGAGATGGCGATATCCTGACTGCTCAAACCGGTGCGACGCGCCCGCGCCTGATTCACGCCAACAGTAATTTTCTTGGCTCTGGGTCCCCAGTTGTCGTCGATATTCAAGGTTCCCGCAATGCCGCCCAGTTGCGTTTTGACCTCTTCCACAAGCCCAAACAATTCATCTGCTTCACGACCCGAAATGCGAACCTCAATCGGGTTGGTTATGGGAGGTCCGTTGGTCAAGGCATGCGTATTGAGCTTGGCATCGGGAAAGTTCTCGGTTACATAGTCACGCAGCCGGACCATAAGCTCCGGAATTTGGCGGTAGTCACTGACCTTAAAGATCCAATATGCCAGACCGGGTGTCGGAGGGTCGGGAGCATAGGTCAATATGAAGCGAGGTGCGCCCTGGCCCGCATAGGCAGACCAATGGGTAATACCTTCCTCGCGACTTGAAGAAGGGGTCAGCTCTTTTTTGACAAACCCATCGATACTGCGTACGATCCGGTTGGTTTCCTCGATGGCAGTGCCTATCGGCAGTTCCATTTTTGCGGTGAAGGTGGGCTGATCGGAATCTGGAAAAAATGATTTAGGGATATAACGAAAGCCCATCAAGGACAGGAAAAAAAGGCCGAAGGCGCACAGGATTGAAATCACCGGGTGGCGTAAAACAAAAACCAGTGTGCTCCGGTAGAGGCGGTAGAAGCCGCTTTCGTAGTTGGATTCGCTGGGCTTGACCGTCAAAAAAGAGGAGCACAGCAAGGGGATCAGGGTCAAAGCAATGATCCATGAACACAATAAAGCAATGGTGACGACCTTGAACAAAGAAGCGGTATACTCACCCGTAGCTGACTCGGCCAGGTAAATAGGCAAAAACGCGGCTGCCGTGGTCAAAGACGAAGTCAACAGGGGGATGCGTAACTCGTTTGCCGAGCGCACTGCGGCTTCGATCGGAGGGATGCCTTCGCCCATAAAGACAATACATGATTCAGACATAACAATGGCGTTGTCAACCAATAACCCCAGCGAAATGATCAATGCGGCCAGGGAAATCTGATCTAGACCAATCCCAAGCTGAGACATAACCAGGAAAGAAGCGAGGATGGTTGTGGGGATCAGGGTTGCCACCATCAAACCGGTTCGCAGTCCGAGGAATAAGATCATGACCAGCATAACCACCGCAACACTCTGGAGCAGGTTACTGGTGAAATTATTGATGGTCTTTTCTACGATCGACGGCTCGAAGGAGACAATATCGAATTCAATACCAATTGGGTAGATACTTTGCAGGCGATCGACCACGGCCTTCACCTGCTCGCCGAGCTCGATGATATTGCCACCCTCCTCTTTTGAAATGGCCAGACCCAGCGCGGGCTCGCCCGAGGAGTACATGGCCCTTGTCGGTGGGTCGATATACCCTCGTGTCACCTTGACCATGTCTTTAAGGTAGACCACTTCGGAGCGGCCCGGCAGGGTGATGATGGAGTTTTCGATATCGGCCACGGACTCGAAGTTCCCCGTGGGCTCCAAGAAGATGCGTTCCTCGTCAATACGAATGGAACCACCCGGCGTAAGAATGTTTTGCGCAACCAGGATCTGGCGGAACTCAAAGGGCGAGAGATTGAGCTTTGCAAGCCGGGAGTTGTTGTACTCCAAAAAAACGCGCTCTTCCTGGACGCCAGCCAGTTCAACTTTGGCGACACTGTCCAGTTGCAACATTTCGTCTCGGGCCTGCTCGGCGACCTCCTCGAGTTCCGCATAGGAGAAACCGTCACCAGTTATACTGACGATAATGCCGAATACATCGCCGAATTCGTCATTGATGAAGGGACCGATAATCCCATCGGGCAGGTTGGGCACCTCGCGTTCCACCTTGCGGCGCAAATTGTCCCAGATGGGCCTCATCTCGACAAAACTCTCTTTGATGTTGACAAAAATAATCGAGACGCCGGTCTTGGAGGTGGAGACCACATTGTCCAGCTCGGGCATTTCCTGGATGGCCTTTTCGAGGCGATCACTGACCAACATTTCAACCCGTTCCGGACTGGCGCCAGGGAAGTAGGTTTGGATCATGGCGGTGCGCACGGTGAAGCCAGGATCCTGGCTACGCGGAAGTTTGACAAAGGCCATATACCCGCTGATAAGGATACAGGCAAGCAAAGTGTAAGTAACGCGCGTTTTGTTTATGGCAGTACGAGTAATTTCCACGTTGTTACTCCTGGGCTGCAGCGGGCAAGGCCACGGTTTTCCCATCCTCAAGGAAGCGGGTGCCAGCGGTAATCAAGAGTTCGCCTTCGCTGAGTCCTTCCTGGATTTCGAAGCCGTTGACACTCAGTTTCCCCAGTTTGACCTCTTTGCGGACCACCCGAGCCAGACCGTCGCCCGTGGGTTCGGCCACAAATACGAAACGGCCATCAACGACCGCCTTGGGCACCACGTAAATTCGGGCCCGGTTCCCGGTCTTACCGAAGACCATGGTGACTTCAGTTGCCATCCCCTGGCGTACGTTCAGGTTGGGGTCGTCGAGCCTCGCCGTGACCGGGTAGGTGGAGGCCAGGCTTCCCGTGGCGACGCCCACCTCCGTAATGGTGGCCGCGAACACCTTGTCTGGAATCGAGTCGAAATGGACTTGTGCTTTATCGCCCTCGCGAATTTCGGTGATCAGCTGCTCAGGCACGACAAACACCGTCTCGGGACGCGATCCCGCATTCAGATTGACAATGACCTGACCTGCTGCCACATTCTCATTGGCTTCCGCCAGGACCGCAGCAATGGAGCCGTCGATGGGAACCGAGAGCTGCGTGTAGCTGAGTTGGATGCGCACCCGCTCCAGCCGCTTGGCGATGGACTGTAACTGTGCGCTGGCCGATTCCGTGGCCGCACGGGCCGCGTCCAGGTCATTGATAGAGACGTTGTTGTTTTCCCAAAGGTCGCGAATCCGTTCGTAATTGGCGGCTGAGTTTCTACTCTGCGCCTGCGCCTGCTGCAGGGAGGCTTCGGCCTCGTCAACCTGCAACTGGTAGTCTTCGGTCTCCAGACGGGCGATCACGTCGCCTTTGCGGACACGATCCCCCAACTTCACATCCAGGCTTTCAATGGTGCCTCTGACCCTGAAACTCAGTTTGGAGGCAAGGCCCGATTTGGCGCTACCCGAGAAAGTGCGAGACTGACGCCCTCCACTGGAGAGGACTTCCGTCACACGCACGGGCCTGATAGTCTCTTTCTGTTCTACCACTTCTTGTCCACAGGAGAGTAAAAATGCGAGAAGCAGGGGGGTCGGGTTGACTTGTTTCATGGTTCGCCTCCAGTTGGCGTATGGCTTGTTTCTAACAGTGCGGTTCATTGGTGATTCTCGAAGAAGGCTCTGATCCGTTGGAAAAATGCTTCTCGATCTTGATCTGAGGTGAAGTAATCGAAATTGCCACTTGCTCTCTGCAGCTCCATCAGGGCCTGAAAGAAGTCGAATTCGGCATTGGTAGATGCCTCGCGTGCGACCAACGCTGCATTCTGGGCATCCAAGAGGTCGAGGGTTGTGGCAACCCCTTTGCTGTAGGCATCTTCCACCAGTTTCATGTTTTGATCCGCAGCCTTTCTTGCATCGTTGCGCAGGGTAATTCCAACGGCAGTGGTGGCCACATTCTGCATACCGGAACGAATACCCAGCTCGATGCCGTTGGCCACGGCGAGCCGTTGCAGCTCCAACTGTTTCAGGCCGGCACGACTCGTGCCCAGCTGTGCCTTGCGCTTACCGCCAGTATAGAGTGGCAGACGGAAGTTAAGCACCGCGTTCCAAGAGGTGGAATCAGCTTGGGGAAGATCAAGTGGGGGCAGGCCTGGTATTTCAAGGCCGGAACCCGACGAGCTATCGTCGAGCACATTGAAGTTGGGCCTGTAGGCTGATCGTGGGCATATAGTAGCCGCGTTCGCCACTTTTAACCTGTCTTCTACTGGCCATAATCAAGGCATCCAGTTGGGCTAACTCCGGTGAATCTCGCAGTCCCTCGTCTACCATAAAGGCGCGCAACACTTCAAAATCGCGGGCATTGCCCATGTACTGCGCCATTTCCTGGCCGGTTCGCATTTTGGGGTCGAGACGGTTGGGCACCACGGCCTCAAGCAATTCTTCCTGGTAGTGACCGAGGACTTCGTTTAACGCATAAAGCGCGGTGTGGGCGCGGTTCTTGGCGGTGAGTGCGTTGAGTCGGTGGTTGGCGACCTGGGCCTCCCAGCGAAAGACTTCTGCCGGACCGGCAATACCGATATCGCGACGTACGACTGCGGTTTCCAAGTTGGAAAGAGTGAGATCCAGGTTGTCTTTCTGAATACGATAAGAGGCCCGTGCCTTGAGGAAATTAAGGAAGCGGGTGGCTGCGGTCAAGGCCACATCCAGCCTCTCGGACTGAAAAGACATTTCGCGCGCGTGTTGCAGCCGTTCTTGGATCTGGATCGTGGCAGAAACCCCCTCGGAATAGAGCACCTGTTCCAGGCCAAGGGAAAGTGCGCTGCTGCTTTCCGGCTGGGAACCAAGTGAGGCATCTGCGCTGCTCTTGTCAATTTGTAGATACGTTGCATCTGCATTCAGGGATGGTTTTCGCGCGGCCTTGGCCAAGGCGATTTGTTGGCGGCCAATCTCGAGGTCCTCGGCACTGGCTTTCAGGCTCGGGTTGGCTTCCACCGCTTGAAGTACCACATCCTTGAGGGTCAGGCTACGTTCAATATTCTCCGGATCCTCGTGCAGGAGTTCGGCTTCCACTTGCAGTGCCCAGCTCGGAAACCAGTTTATTCTCCGAGCTGTTTTCATATTGATGACCAATTTGGAATTTTCTTTGTAAACCACCGGAAGGCTGCTGAGTTCTTCGCCCATCAGACCACGCTGAACGTTGATGGCCAGACGGCGAAACCAACGAACCATATCACTTTTGGGTGAAGAACCGGCCAGCGCACCCAATTCAACTTCGTCTCTGCCGAGCATGGCAAAGCTGGGAATCCCTTTCTCAATAAGCCCGTCATACAATTTCTGTTTTTCCACCTGGTTAAAACGAATCAAGGGTGAGATGTAGGCCATCTCAGCCCCATCGGGCAATTGCTTCAGAACTTCCTCTGCAGATGTGGAGCCAAGCACCAGCTGCGTTTCCAGCCCGTACAGGAGAAAGGCCCGGCGCACCGAATCCTCGAGACCTGGGATCAGTTCCACAAAAAGGTCCAGGGCGATGATGTGGACCTTCTTCAGGGGTTTCATTTTGCTCATGATGGCCACGTCGCTGACCAGGTTGTTGGGGGTAGCGAGGTAATTGAAATTCTTGATCCCACTGCCGCCATTCACCGAGGAATAGGTCGGCAGTTCTGAGATGGCAAAGGGCGCATAAACCGGTTTGGCGAAGGAGGGGCGCGTAATAGCCACCGAGCTGGCGAGAACCCCCATGCAGATAACCACATCCACTTCTTCGTCGGCCATTAACAGGTCCAGATTGGCGGAGATCTGTTTCAGGTCGTAATTGGAATCCAGGACCTTCTCTTCTGGAAAGGATATGCGATAGTCCCGTTGCAGAAGGGTGATGATTTCTTTCTTCATGGAACGCATGATCTTGTCATCCAGGTAGGCGGAGGGTCCGTCGTAAACCAGGCCGAAGGTGAGTTCGTTCTCCTGAGCCCAACCAGTAAGACTTGCCAAAAAGGCAAATATCAAAAGAAGACCTTTCATGGTTCCCTCGTTTTCCACAGACATTTTGGTCCGAATAGCGATACTATTAGGAACGTATTCTAGCGGTTTCTGAAAGTGCTGACAAGGGTCAAAGGATAAAGTTTACGCGCTGCTTTTAAGATAAATCGGCATCACTCTCACCCCGCAAGTGCGAATTCGACAGAGCCCGTCGGTGTCCTGGGATCTCGTAGCTGCAAGGCTCAAAGCTCATGGTTCAGGGGTTCTCGCCCACCTCAGCCGGTCGCCTCAAACCCCGCTTGCCTGAACCCCACAAATCAGCAAAACGTTCCAGGCCGGCGCGCCTTAGGGGTAGTCGCTGGAACGATGCCTAACCCAGACAAGCTGGAAAAGGTTACGATTACTTTAAAAGTCCGCCTGGCTCGTCTGGGAGCTATCAGGTCTCAGCTTTTTTGCTTTTTTTCTACTTGGCTGATATCTGACGTCTGACAGCTGATAGCGTATCTTATCAACGAAGTCTTGCCAGAAGTGGCAAAGACTTCATTGGTAAGATACTAAAGACACAAGGGAAACCCTTGCTACCACACGATTTCCCAAGAAAGGCGACACGTCTCCCACGCACAGCGTTCCAGATCTCGGAACAGGCTCGTCTCTTATGTCTTGTCCTTGGTGAAGGGGGTGTTCAAAAACGCCGGGAAATGGTGATGGCCGACTACCAAGGCACAATTCTATGCTATATCTGGGCCGACCGGGAATTGGTCCTGAAGAACAAAAAACCGTGAAAAGCCCGGCTTAGCTCATCGGGGCAGCGAACGTGAACAAGTGCGAAAATAGCTGCAACAACCACTCATCCTATTCACCAACGACCAACTTGCATACCTTTGGAAAGAAACCGTTTCTTATGAAAACCAATCCTGTGATCGGGTTCGTGTGCTTGAGCCGAATGATGGTTCCCTTCTGTGCGATATTTGGATCGACCAGGACCAGTCACTGGTGGTGAAAATTCATTTTTGGGGCAGGTTGCGACCTGGGCGACCACAACATGAATTCACATTCGAATACACGCCTACGCGGAGATCGCAGGTATTCGGATGCCTTTGCAATGGGAGTCTGAGACCCGCTTAAGGAAGGTGCTTAAACTGGCCCGACCCAAAGTTACCGGAAGGTTTTTATAAGAAGCCTGAGAACGGACGATATCTCCCTGAGTACTCAAAATGAATCGTCGTTGATGGGCGGATAAACTCAGAGAGTTTATCCAAACTACCCGTTTTTGCGACGTCTCATAAAATGTTTGGCGTATTCGTCCCCATTGCGGAGACCTTTTTAGCTAAAAAGAAAAGCCAGAACACGCACAGGAGAAGTCAGGGTCATGGGATGCGGAGATGCCAGACCAGGGTGTTGCAGACACAGCATCTCCTCACTTCGAGAAGAGGCCCTTTAAAAAAAGGCCCCTATATACCATAAACGTTTTTTTTTATTTTTTTTAAAAATATTTTCACACGAAAAAAAATTTTGCGCCCTGCTATGCAATTTTAGCAAATCATAAACCCCTTAAACCAAGAGGGTTCCAGAAGAGTCCGAATAACAATTCGCTCGAAAAGGGCCCAAAAAACTTTTTTTATGCAAAAAGAATATTTAAATTCGTCCCAAAAA
>Ga0316189_10007195_pt1 | contig 10553 bp, 9 predicted proteins | sample LowCovwburrow_MG_FD_204930 | JGI IMG/M metagenome (GOLD analysis project Ga0316189, IMG submission 204930) | Coastal sediment microbial communities from Maine, United States - Lowes Cove worm burrow | ecosystem: Environmental > Aquatic > Marine > Coastal > Sediment | place: USA: Maine... | reverse complement strand
GGAAGCGTCATTACCCAACGGGTAGAATTTGAAATCGGTTGTACCCGTGGAGAAGGTAGTCCCCTCATTGGGGGCCAGTTTCAGCGTGGCGGTCCACTTCTCCTCGCCGAAGGAATACTCGGCCGAGTAGGAAAAGGGCGCCGCTTCGTCGAAGGGAATCGGCGTTCTGGCCAGGTACTGGTCGAACAGCTCGCCATTGACCGCTTTGGCTTCACCGACAGCCAGCTTGAGCGAAACTTTCTTTTTGCCCTGCAGACAGAGTTCCTTGCATTCCAACCAGGTGATGTTCCCTTGCAAGATGATTTCAGACGCGTCGCCGTTGTAGACAGCCTCAGCGGTCAACAGGGCCTCGTCGCCATAACCGTAGGTCACATACCCCGCATCATCGACAAATTTTTCCGGAAAAGGGAAACGCAGGGGTTTGATCTCAAAACCCTCGAGTCCCTCGAGCTGAAGAGTACTGGGCTGACCGGCAAAACCGGGGAATTCCCAATAGGTATGCCAGTGGTCGGACATTTTCAGGTGAACCCCGAGTAAAAAGGGCTCGCCTTTTTTAATCGAAGCCTGATTGCTCAACAGGTCGGCGCGGACATGGCTGTCCTGTGCCAAAAGGGTTGAGGGGAACATAAGAAACAGCGTCAGCAGAACTCTCATCAAGGTACTCCCGGGCCTGAGAAACCGAACCACAAAAGGGGATGTTTCACGGGCGCAATCGATGCTGGGTCAACTCACCCACATAAGGGCGTAGCAACCTGACATTAGTATATACGGAAAAGATGGGGAATCCATTCCTTTTCGCTTGTGCTATTTTCAATATGTCAGGCTCTTCCCCGAGTGCGGGAGAGGTTTCAAGTTTTTCCCTGTCGTTCTTTGACCTCCTCCCCGCAATCCCCATTTATATTGACCTTGTGCGCCTACCCTGCTAAAAGAGAGGCTCTACCAGGAAGAAGACCTGGGAACTTGGGGGGCAACCATGGAAATTACACGCGATTCGGTCGAACATTACGCCAAGCTGGCTAACCTGAGCTTCAGCGAAGAAGAGATCGCGAAAATGACCCTGGAGTTCGGCACCATTCTGGACTACGTGGCCAAGATTGGGGAATTGGACCTGGGAGACGTAGAGGCAACAACCCATGTCTTCGCCAACCAGCCCATGATGCGCAGCGACGAGGCCGGTGAGAGCCTCGGCGCTGAATTAGCGCTCGCCAATGCGCCAGACAAAGAATCCGGGCATTTTCTTATACCCAAGGTTATCAAGGTCAAGTAGGAGGCACGCCATGATTGGCAGTTCGGTTCAAACGATGCTGAGTGTACTGGCAAGTGGTGAAATAACCAGCGAGGCCCTTGTCCGTCTACATTTGGAGCAGATTGCCTTAAGAGATCATGAGATTGGTGCCTTTTTATTCGTTGACAAGGAGGGTGCTCTGGCAACGGCCCGCAGGATTGATCAGCGCCGGGCTGTGGGTGAACAGCTTGGCCCCCTTGCGGGTATCCCCGTTGCGGTGAAAGACAATATCAATATCAGCGGTCAGAAAACGACCTGTGCCTCCCGTTTTCTCAGCGACTTTGTTTCGCCCTATAATGCCGACGTGATTGAGCGCCTGACTGCCGCCGATGCGGTGATTATCGGCAAAACCAACCTGGATGAGTTTGCCATGGGTTCGAGCACGGAATATTCGGGTCATCAGCTGACCCGGAACCCGGTCGACCCGACCCGAGTGCCTGGGGGCAGTAGCGGCGGATCAACTGCGGCGGTTGCCGCAGATATGGTGCCGCTCGCGCTCGGTTCCAGCACCGGTGGCTCTATCCGCCAGCCCGCCTCATTCTGCGGGGTTGTGGGCATGAAACCCAGTTATGGTCGCGTCTCCCGCTATGGTTTGATCGCCTATGGGTCTAGCCTGGACCAGATCGGACCGGTGGCGCGCGATGTGGACGGCGCCGCTCGTCTGCTTCAAGTGATCGCGGGCCACGATGAACGGGACACGACTTCCTCCTTTGATCCGGTCCCCGATTTACTTTCCAACCTGGATCGTGAAACCGGCAGCCTGAAAATCGGCATTATTGACGAGTTTATGGGAGCGGGCTTGAACGACGAAGTACGGGCCGCTTTTGATTCCCTGATAGGCAAACTGGAGGCAGCGGGCGCGGAAATCGTACACTGTTCCTTTCCGCACACGCAATACGCGATCCCCGCCTATTACCTGGTGGCCACTGCCGAAGCCAGCGCCAACCTGGCGCGCTTTGACGGTGTGCGTTACACGTCCCGCACGAAACACCCTCCCAACCTGAAGGAAATGTACGTACGTTCTCGCAACGAGGGCTTCGGACCCGAGGTGAAACGTCGTATTCTGCTTGGCACCTATTGCCTTTCCAGTGGGTACTACGAGGGCTTCTATCTCAACGCGCAGAAGGTGCGAACCCGCATTATCGAGGACTACCGCAATGCTTTCGCGGATGTCGATGTTCTGGCCGCGCCGACTTGCCCCACCACCGCCTTCCGTTTTGGCGAGAAGACGTCCGATCCGGTCTCCATGTACCTCAACGATATTTACACGGTCATGGCCAACCTGGCCGGCGTTCCCGCCATTTCAATTCCTGCCGGCCTGGACAGTGAAGGCCTGCCGATTGGCGTCCAATTCACCACCGATCACTTCAGTGAGGACCGCCTGTTGCAGATCGCACGTCATGTGGAGAAACTAACCAAGAGCTAGATCATATTCCCAAAAAGGGGCCGAGAACATGACTCTGAGTCAGGCTGACAAAGCACAACTTGAAGAAGTCGCTCTGAAACTTTCCCGTTGCCGCAGCGCCCTGTTCATTACCGGTGCTGGTCTCTCTGCCGACTCCAACCTGCCAACCTATCGCGGCGTTGGCGGTCTTTACAACGATGAAGATACCGAAGAAGGCATTCCCATCGAAGAGGCTCTCTCGGGCACCATGCTTCATCGGCAGCCCGAACTCTGTTGGCACCATATTAGTCGCATTGAAGTTTCTTGTCGCGGCGCCACGTTCAATCGGGGCCATGAGGTGATTGCCGCTTTCGAGAAAAAGCTGGAGCGGGTCTGTGTGCTGACCCAGAATGTGGACGGCTTTCATCGCGGCGCGGGCTCAAAAAATGTCATCGACATCCATGGCGATATTTGTCGACTGCTCTGCACCCGCTGTACCTACCGTGAGGTCGTTTCCGATTACAGCCATCTCCAGATGCCGCCCAAGTGCCCGGATTGCAGCGCGCTGATTCGACCGGATGTGGTCCTCTTTGGCGAGATGTTGCCCCACGACAAACTGGCCCAACTGTATCAGCAAACCGAATTGGGCTTCGATATGGTGTTCACGATCGGTACGTCTAGCCTGTTTCCCTATATCGTAGAACCGGTCATGACGGCCAAATCCTGGGGGGTTCCCACCGTGGAAATCAATCCTGGGCACACCGACTTGTCTCGTATGGTCAGCTACAAGATCCATGCGGGTGCTGCCGAATCCCTCGATTTTCTCATGGGCCTTGTGGTCTGACAATCTGCCCATGCCATTGACTCAGGCCCACGGTGCAACCCGAGCCGGCAGACCGTTTAACGCGTCAAGCCAATAGAAGAAAACCGGAGCCGCAAAGGAAGAACCTGAACGACCCTAAGGCACTGCTCGAAAATCACTTGGCTTTTTCCAGAGCCAATTGAGCCATTTGGCAAGGTGCGATGAGAAGGGAGCAGACATCCGTCATAACCTGCTATGTAACCGAAAAGCAACGCCCTAAAATGGAACAATTAGCTCTGCAAATGCCAGGTAATTACGAGCAGTGGCTAAGTCCGGGACGTGATTTCGATGAGGTGGTAGCCGAACTGGGTTTTCACAGGGCCGTGAACCGCGCCCAGAGCTTCACTGAAGACCACGGCATCAAATTCAGGCACCATTTGACCCGGTGCAAACTCACCCAAATCCCCACCTTTTTGACCCGAGGGGCATTTGGAGAAACGGGCGGCCATATCGGAAAAATCGGCGCCCCCTTCGATTTTCTCTTTCAGCTCCGCACACTGGCCATGGGTTGTAACCAGTATATGTCGTGCTCTTGCTTTTGCCATTGTGCATACCTCAATAGGATGATAATCAAATAGAAAACATACTATAGCTCATCTGGCGGACGTGGGCAAGTTCAGGTCAGGTCGTTGTGTGGGGTGAATTCCATGTGCGTGACACGTTGGTATGGTCCAAATGCTACACAGGGCGCGAAGATGGCCACCACAGACGAAAGAAAGTAGTAGGGAATGAAAGCAAGCCTTTCTGCTTGCGATTTTGTGTGGGTCTTTTTAATCAGGAGATCGCGAGACTCCTTAGGAACTGCGCAGGACGGTAACCACCAGGCCCGTACTTTGAACGACACCTTCGCTATGCGGTTCAGAACCTAAGATATGTTGGTCTGAAGTGTTGTCGGGATATGGGAGTTTGCCTGAAAACAACGGGATTGGGTTAAGACCATGTCCCTCTGGAGTCGGGTTTTTTGCCTGTTGGGGCGTGAAATCGCTAGACTTTCTTCTCAAAATTGTGATAATGAGATATATATATGTCGATTCTGTCATGATGACAGGCACTTACAAGGAAAATCGGGAACCATTTGAGAGCCAAAAATAGTGTTCCTAAAATTAAATAGTATCTAACTAATTTGAGATGAGAATGAACATAGCCTGATGCAGCCTGGGTTCTATTCAAGAAAAACGATGAGCCAACCGTAAATTATAAGCGAGGATTGGACTTTCTATCCTGCATGGCCAATAAGGATCTAAAAATGCGAACCAAGCAGAAACGACTGGGGGAAATGTTGATCGAGGCGGGCTTGATCACAGAGACCCAATTACGCGGTGCACTGGGCCGCCAGATGAAATGGGGGGGGCGCCTGGGCGGCAACCTGATCAAACTGGGGAACCTCAGTGAGCAGAACCTGCTACGGTTCCTCGCAGCCCAAACAGGGATCAAGGAAATTGACATTTCCAAAATTCGAATACTGCCGCATATTACCAAGTTGGTGCCCGAGAAAGTGGCCGACAAGCATACTTTGATTCCCCTGGCCATGAAAGATCAGCATACGTTGATTGTAGCTTGCGCCGATCCAACGGATCTGGCCGCGTTAGACCATATCAGCTTTATTACCAGCCATAAGGTGATCCCCGTCATCGCCACCCAGACGCAAATTGTTGCTGCCATTGACCGTTACTATCGGGGCGGCGTGTCGCGAGACGTTGAGATGGGACAAGCGGACGATATGGACATGACAGTCGAACTCTCGCCCCCGGCCAACGATGATGGCAACTCGCCCCAAGACTCAGAACTGATTCTTTTTGATAACAAGACAAAATCCAAGCCCGTGATCCCCGCCAATCAGGGCCAGATCAAACAGCTAAAACAAGGTCAATATCGGCAAGGTCCACCTCCCAACCTGCCTGATCCCTTCCAGAGACCCGCTCCGCGACCCAATGTGGGCAACGACGAGTTTACACTGGATTTTAGCCCTGACTGGGCTTCGCCCGCTGCCACTCAGGCCCCTCAGAGGGCTCAGGTCCGATCGAAACCCTTTGCAGCGGGTCAAAAATATACATTTGAGCAAAAGATGCGGGCCTTTTACAATGTAATGGTCCGCAAAGGTTTGATCACCGAGGCTGAAATCCAGTCAGAATTGATGCGTTTGTGGTCAAAGGGGAAGCTCTGAACAGGACCCTGAAAGAGAGAAGGAGCCGTCTTGCAGTACTATGACCTGGTATTGGAAAACGGGATTCATGTGCTCGGCGCGCCCCTGGCTGAATCTCCGTTGGGAGGCCGCTTTCGCGGCAAAAGCGTGGTCCATGCCCTGTGTCTGCGTGGACCCTACCGACTCCCTTTTCTTGGTACTCTTCTGCGCAATTTCTGGGCGAAACGGCATGGCGCCATACTGAGTTGAGCCTTGCTCCGGAGCTGTGCTGGCAAGCCGTCGTGTTGATGCACCGAGAGAGGACTGATTGGATTTCTCGATCCATCGCCACTCAGAGCCTGGCCGTCTTGGCCAAAGGCTTCCGCGCGGATGTGTCAATTTTTATGAAACCCAAAATCCCCGTTCTTTGGCTTTTTGAACCAGGGTTTGAGGTGGCCGGCTAAGGTGGGCGGGAGCCCCTTAATCTTGAAGCTTGAGCCTTGAATCTTGAACCTCGACAGGCAGGGAAGGTCCCGCTAGATATAGTGGTTGTCAAGTTGGTCCTCCATATATGGAGTGTTAAGCATTTTTTAAACCATTATTTCAAGATTTTTTTATGTTTCTGTTGTATACGCTTGATGTCATCAATGTGAGATAATGATACTAACTTATGGCGGGCTAACCAACCCATAGGAAGTATAAGTCTGTGCTCAATTTCCGGAAAGAAAGCACAGTATGCCCGCGTGTGGATTTGTGTGTTTTCTGAAAAAGATCTTGTAATAGCTTAGTAAGTTTTATACACTATGTTAGTGCCATTGTGATGGTGAAAACAACTATAAAGCCAGGTGAACCGATGGGAAGTATCAGGTATGAAACGAAACTTAAGCCTCTCCTCAATGAAGAAGAGTATGCTCAGTATCTCAATATTTTAGACGAAGCGCGTAATGCCGCCGAGGATAATCACGTTTTCTGGGATCTTGAAGAAGGGGAGAACGTCATCCAGGCTAGAAAGAACTTCCTGCATATTGCCTCTAAAGAGGGGATCACGGTGTCTATACGACGAGAGCGTGGTTCAAAGTCCCTGGCATTCCGTTTCAAACAAGAGCGGGCCGCTTCCACCAGAATGACAGCCGATGAGTGCCAGCAACGTATTATGGCAGCTTTGACGCAGGCCGAGCGTCCCTTGCAGAAGGCAGAAATAATCCATTCAACCGGCATTAGCCCCTCTACCTGGAATATCCGCATCAAAGAACTGATGAAGGATGGTAAAGTTGTTCGCAAGGGCGTCCGTCGCGATACCAAGTACTGTTTGGCTCGATAAAGCAAGTGACGACCTGAAAACAATACGCAATGGACTCGATTCCTTATAGGAAGCCCTCTCCAATACCTGCTGCTGTCCCTGTCGATTCACCTTGATTGAACGGTACTAAAGGAGAGGGCTTCTTTTTTACACAATAGTCTCGCTGTCTCTTCCTTGGGAGATTAGGTTGTTTTGGGCACTCTGGCGGTGAACCTTCTTGATAGGGTTGCATGGGCTTGTTCTGATTGTTGGTCGAGGGTAAAAGCCACTGTCTCTACTGAACAAGCCGCAATCAGACATCAAGCATCAGTGAAACCAGACACTCAAAACCATAATCAATTCCTGAACAAGCAGCTTTCAGCAATCAGGCCTCAAGTATCAGCAGGAGAGCACGTTTAACGTGTTTCCTTTAAGCTTGTTACAAACTGATACCTGATCGTCGTTTGTTCAGCTATCACAGTGGGGTTTACCTGTGACCAATAATCTGAACAAGCCCGCTTATGCGCCTTTTTGGAAGCGATCCCTGACAAGGCGGGCCTTGGAGCACGACCTGGTTTTCCCCGTTGCCGCGATGAGACAACTGCACACCCTTGGGCCGTTCCGAACAATATAACGTACGGGAACCATGTATTGGAGCAGGGTTTGGACCAGGAATTCACGTAGGAAATTGGATGAGGGCCGTTCACCTGTAACCACCAAAGCCGCATAGAGTTGTATTCTCGGTTTTTAAATAGCATCGACTGGGCGACCATTTCCGTCAGAGGTGCTTTCACCTGATGCTCGCCGCCACTTTATGGCCTATAGCGCTTGACCTGTTTTGGTGAATCTGTCGTTGCTGGTTAAAAAAAATGGGGGGGGGTGAGTGCCCCCCCCTAGGAAAAAAGACATGATGCTAGGATCTTGGCGATCCTAGCATATTCAACCTTCACGAATACCCTTTCAGCATGGTTCTAAAAAACGTTGTGTGCCACATATGCTTATTAAAATCTCAGAATATTTGTTAATATGTCTGGGAGGCATCTGGTAATGGCGAGACCAAGAAAAATTACACCGATCTTCCTGGATTTGAGTGCATCAGAAATTTACACAGTCTCTGAAATTGTGCAATTATCAAAGGAAAGCGGACAGCTGGAAAAAGCTTACCCTGACCATGCCATTGAACAAGCCTCGGCACTTGCAAAGAAAGCCATTGTCAGCCACATTCATCGGATGGGAATCAAGCCGGTCGGTCACAAGCACGACCGGCTAGCCTTCAGTGGGGCTGATTTTCCCTGCCGGGAAAGGGTGCTTCAGGGGGTCGAGAAGTCGGCCGCAGAAGACATTCTTCCGGCACAACCGAAAAAGTGGCGTCTCGTCGCGCTGCTTGTTGCGGTCACCACTTTGGGTCTGCTTTTCTTCTATCCCAAGGGCGACCCACTTCGATCACGGGTAATCAAACTGAAGCAGGCTGGGGATATGGAGGGACTTCTGGCCTTGAATCGTGCGCATGTGAGCGTTCGCGAAACGGTTCCCGACACGCTTCGCACACAATTCATCGACCGGGTTGCCGACGATCTGGGTATTCGTGTGGAAATGAACCCCGTCCAGTACGTCATTCATCCATACCAGAGCTGGGTTGCCGAGGTGATTGCCACATTTCAAGACGAAGTCTATTCCATCGAAGACAACCTTGTGGCTGTCTTTGCCGGTTTGACCGATCCCCTGTGGGTGGTGGACCACATGGGCATCTATCAGACGATCAAGCTGGGAAGCAAAGTACGCGTAGGAGACGAGGTCGGCTTTGTCACCGGCGTTACTCAAGCACGACTTCAATATCAATTGGAAAACGGGGAGTCTCGCTCCCTGGTGAGAGAACCGCTGGAGTTGTTTGGCAAAATAATCGAACAGCCTGGCGAAAAATCAGTGATTTATGATCGGGAAGAGGGAAACCTCGAGGGACTCCTGATCTGGATCGGAGAAGAATTGGAACAACCGGTACTTTATGGGCATCAATACCCGGGCCAGGTTGTCGGCTATTTCCCTTCTTTCGAGAAACTGGGCGAAGTCGACCAATTGTTGCGTGACGTGAACCAAAAGCGGATCCCGATTCATGTGGGCTACCACGAAACGGAGATCAGCTATACGACCGAGGGGAACAACATCCTCGATCTCTTTCAACAGGTGACGCCCTTCCGCTTGGAGTGGGCGCGAGACACACTGACTGACAAGGTCTGGTTTACCGGGCAAAGCTTCGAAAACAGTTGTGCTTTTTTCGAACTTTTCCCGCTCTTGCACCAGGACCATGTTCTGTTGGTGGAGTAGATGGGTATGCAACAGAAATACTTGCGAATCGCCACATTAATATGGGTGTCGTCCGGTTTCTTGACCGTGCCTGCAAATATACCGTCTGCCTGTGAAGAGCGAGGTGTGTCATTAGATATAAGCCTAACTCATTTAGGTCTTGGATTCATAACTCCAGAGCAACTATTCGCCAGGAGGTCCGGCATGAAAAATAGAACACTGAAAAGGGTATTAATTACCTCGGGTATCATCCTCTTTGCAGTTCCAATTCACTCAAACAGCAGCAAACCCAAGAATCTTCTCGAGAATGGCTCGCTTTTTTGTGGTGATGTCATTGGAAGCTGCATCTCAGGCCCAGGGGGGTAAGGAGAAAGTGTTGTTCACCATTTTCCTGATTTTTTTGGGGAATGAAATCAAACTCGATCAATGCCATGGGGAATTCCTTCCCAATTTTGGGTGCTGGCCAAGCGCCCACACCGGAGTTACGTCCGAAGGGATTTTCCTGGCTTCAACCCACAAAATCTTTCACTTCGATCACTCGGGGAACCGGGTCCGAGAGCTGGCTTTTGACCCAAATATTTGGGGATTTACCGTGTATCACGGAGTATTGATCGTCAACCTGAGTTCTCATCAGACCCTTTCTATTGACTTGGAGACCGGGGAGCAACTCGCCGAGGCGAACGCTTTCTTTGTCTATCTGTTCCAGACTGAGGGCGCGCTTTTCGGTATTCGCTACGAGGACGCCTACCGTTCGGGTTCCCCGAGGATCGTCAGTGTGATTGACCCCCTTTCCCTCCGGGTGAAAAGGACCATCTTTAAAAAGCCGCCAGCTTTGAAGGCAAATCTCCATCCCTATTTCTGGGCTGCCCAAAAAAAGGACTGGACCCTTTTTGCCAATTGCAGGGAAGGTCGGCTTTACTTCTACAATGACGCTCTGATGAAGATTGAGGAGGAGCAGAGCAGCAATACACCTGCCAGTGCGTTGTTCAAGAACATCGAGCTACCGAATTTTGATAGGCCACAGGCCAATATGTACACTTTCTCTTCGCCCAAGACCCTGCGAGAGAAAGCCGAATTGTTTTTTGAGAACAGAATGAGCCATCCTCTTATTCTGGGCTTCTATTCGCTTGGAGAGCATTTTCTTTTTGCCTTCGAGATACCAGACAAGGTGAACGATGTCTACATGAGCAATCATCTGGGCATTCAGATCCTTGATGCAGCCCTGGAGAATCCTCTGGGTTCAAGCGAACGTTACGGTCAGATTGTCGGCGTTTATCGGGACAAAATCTACGTCCTCTACCCCGATCGCATAGAGCCGCA
>Ga0316189_10007193_pt1 | contig 10554 bp, 9 predicted proteins | sample LowCovwburrow_MG_FD_204930 | JGI IMG/M metagenome (GOLD analysis project Ga0316189, IMG submission 204930) | Coastal sediment microbial communities from Maine, United States - Lowes Cove worm burrow | ecosystem: Environmental > Aquatic > Marine > Coastal > Sediment | place: USA: Maine... | reverse complement strand
ACGATGCTCGCATTCATCCCCACCACACCACATCGTTCTTCCATAGCACCAGCCGGCGGCCACGCGATAATCTCTGGCCGGTGACAGACAGAAGAGCGCTCCCAGACTGCGACCTCGCGACCGCTCGTCTCCCGCCAGCATGGCTTGACGAGCCGGTCGCCACGATCGTCGATCGCACGCTGGTTCACAAGGACCGCGAGGAGAACGTGCTCCTCCACCGGGTAGCCTCGCTGCCCGGCGCGAGCCATCAATACGCGGCTCAGATTCGCGCCGACCCCCACCATCGATTCTTCTTTGAACACCCCGTCGACCATATTCCGGGGCTCCTCCTCGTCGAGGCGGCCCGACAGTTTGGCATCGCGGTGGCCCATATCTACTACAGTGTGCCGAGTTCGTACGGGTTCATCCTCCGTCGATTCGACATTCAGTTCGAGGGTTTCGCCAGCCTCGACGAGCCCACCTTCATGATCGGCGTGACCACCGACCGCGCGGAGCGCCGCGGGGTGCTCACGCAGATGACCTTCGACGGCGGCTTCGTCCAGCGTGGACGACGACTCGGCCGCATGACCGGCGTCTGGCGGATGGCGCCAGCCGCCGTCCTGGCCAAGCTACGAGGGCGCCGAGCATGACCCGCCCCGACGTCGTGATCCTCGATCTCGACCGGACGATCTGCGCGTTTCCGGCGACGACCCGCATCTATAAGCGCTTGTTTCTCGCGCCCCCGGCGTCGCCGCAATACCTCGCCTGGGGAGCGCTGATGCTCCTGCTCATGCACGGCCTATGGTTTCACCCCCCCGCCGTCCGACTGCAGCGACGAATCGTGATGTCACTCCTCGCCCGCGTCCCCGCCGAGCGACTCGACGCTTGCGTCCACGAGGTCGCCATGGAGGTGATCGAGGACTGGCAGCGCGGGCTCGGGCGCCGGATCGCGTCGCTCATGGCCTCAGCGGAGGCGACCTACCTGCTCAGTCACTGTCCGCAGCCCCTCGGCGAAGAGGTCGCCTCGGCCCTGGGGCTCTCGGGAGCGCACACCGTCGCGGTCGCCGACTACCTGGGCGGCGCACCCGGTGACATTTACGATAAAGGCGCGACCCTGGAGTTCCTCCGCACACGCCACCCCGGCGCCACGTTTCATGTCTTCGCCGACGACTTGGTCGACCTCCCGATCCTCCGTCGAGCGGAGGTCGGCACCCTGGTCAACGGGAGCTGGTGGAGCCGAAGAGTCTGTAGAATCTTCTTCCCGCGGATACGGATCTGGTCATGACGCGAATCAAGGTCCTCGTGACGGGAGCGACGGGGTTCATCGGCGCCTCGCTCGTCCGTCGGCTCACCGCCGCGGGCGTGGAGACGAGCGCGCTCGTCCGCTCGACGACCCGGGCGGCTGCGCTGCGGGGGTGGGGCGCGCAGCTCTGCCTAGGCGACCTGCGGGACGCCGCGACGCTGCGCCGGGCCACCGCAGGGACCGACGTGGTCGTGCACGCGGCGGCGTGGGTCGGCGCTGGCGGAGATCCGCGCGAGATCGAGGCGACAAACGTCGGCGGCACCCGGAGCTTGCTCGAGGCCGCCGTCAACGCCGGGGTCCGCCGCTTCGTCTACCTCAGCTCGACCGGGGTCTACGGCGCCCTCCAGCGCGAGGGCATCGACGAGACCCAGGCGATGCGCCGCACCGGCCTCGCCTACCACGACTCCAAGATCGCGGCGGAGGAGGTCGTGCTGGCCGAGCGGCGGCTCTGGACCGTCCGCCTGCGACCGTCCCACGTGTGGGGCCCGGGCTCGACGCATTTCACGATGCGACCGCTGCGAATGCTCCTGCGCGGCCCGGTCCCGGTCGTGGCTGGCGGGCGCTACCGCTTCAAGCCGCTCCACATCGATAATTTGCTCGACGCGATCGAGCGCTGTCTTGAACAAGAGCTCCCCTCCGCGCAAGCCCTCAACCTCACCGATGGCTACACACGGAGCTGGCGGGAGCTCTTCGAGGCCTACGCGCAGGCGGCCGGCGTCCCCCTACGGCTCCGCTCGATCCCGCTCCCGGTCGCGCGCCTGGCGGGCTGGCTGGGCGACGCCTACACCCACCTGACCGGGAGGGCCGCCCCGCTCTCGGGCGAGACCGTGCGCGTCCTATCCAGCGCCAACAGCTATGATCATACACGGGCGAAGGCCGCACTACGCTGGACCCCGGAGGTCGACTGGCAGCGCGGCATGGAGGGGGTGGAGCGCTGGTTCGCCGGGCTCCCGCGCGCGTCTCTGACCGGCCCCCAATTACCTCTCCCCTTGGAGGTCTTATGATCGGACCCACCTGTCCTCATGTGTATTGTCGGGCCCCGCTCCCCGAGGGCGCGAGCGAGTGTGCGCGGTGCGGACACCCCGTCGACGCAGCGCGGCTGCGTGACCCGTCACTCCTCGCCGCCGCGGCGTCTCGCTTGCCGCAGCTGCCGCGGCCGCTCATCGATATGCACACGATCCTGCCAGCCCACCCGGTCGCCCTCACCGCGCAGGTGATGACCATGGAGGCGCTGGGGATCCAGCGCGCGCTCCTCCAGTCGGTCCCGCCCGAGGCGAAGACCCTGCAGGGCAATCAGGGCCTCGCCGAGGCTCGCGCCAAACACCCCGAGCGCTTCGTGACGTCCTGGTACGTCGACCCGCGCGCGGCGGATGTGCTCGCGGAGCTAGAGCGGGCGGTCGACGGCGGCGCGCGGGTGGTGAAGGTCCTCCCGGTCATCGGCTTCCGGCTCGATGATCCGAGCCTCCACAGCTTCTGGGCCCGGCTCGCCGAGCTGAAGCTCGTGCTCCTCGTCCACACCGGCTTCATCACCGCGCGCCACAAGGCCGAGGAGGCCGCCGCCGGTCGCTTCTTCAACGCGAGCGCCGGCGACCCGCTCCAGGTCGACGAGCCGGCCCGCCGCTTCCCCGAGGTGTCGATCATCATCGCCCACTGCGGCGGCGCCATCTTCCACGAAGCAGCCGCGCAGCTGGTCACCCAGCACGACAACGTCTGGGGCGATCTGAGCGGCTTCGGGCTCTTCGCCCTGCAGCGCTGGCTCCGGCTCGGTACGACGCTCGACTGGTCGAAGGTGTTTTGGGGCAATGACTCGCCCTTCTTTCACTATCCGGCCAACCTTCGCCTGCTCCTGACGACGCTCGAGGAGGCCGGCGCGGCGAGCCTGACCCCAGCGCTGCTCGCCGACAACGGCGCCGAATTCTGCGAGAGGCACGCGTGGTGAACCCGGAGAGGGCCGCGATACGAGGCGCTCGAGGGGCGCTACGGGCCGCGCTGGCTCCGCTCGCCCGCGCGTCGGGCTTTCGCGTCCATCATCCCGAGCGGGTCCCTCCGGTGGGCCCCTGGATCGTCTGCTGCAACCACGCGGCGTTCATCGACACGGTGTGGCTGCACCTCGGGCTCCCCGTCGACCTGGCCGTGTTTGGCGGTCATCCCCGCCTCTTTCGAACGCGGTCTCGACGAGCGCTCATGGCCCTGGGCAACGTCCGACGTGTGGACGACGAAGCTGGATTTTCACGAGCGATCGCGCGGCGCTTGGACGCGGGTCGACCGGCCCTCGTCTACCCCGAGGGTGGGCGCAACCCGGCCGGGCTCGGACCATTCCAGAGCTGGGCCGCGACAGCGTCCCTCGCACATCGAGCCCCGCTGGTGCCCTCCTACCTGTGGGGGACGAGCGAAGGTCAACCAGGGCCTGTAGGCCTATTCGTCGGCCATCCGCTCCATCCGCTCCAGTCTAGCGACGACCCCGAGTCGCTCACAGGGCGCCTGCGCGGCGCGATCGAGGCGCTCGCCCAGGAGGCCTCGCGATGATCGCCGTGACCGGGGCCGCCGGATTCCTCGGAAGCGCGGTGTGTCGGCTCGCGGCCGAGCCCGTCGTCGCGCTCGTCCATCGGCCCGGCCCGGCGCCCCCCGAGAAGGCCAGCCGCGTGTTCGTCGGGGACATCTGTGACGCCGACACCCTCGATCGCGCCCTCGACGGTGCCAAAGCCGTCGTCCACCTCGCAGCGCTCCACGTCGACCGCGAGGGCGCGGGCTATGAGCGCGTCAACCTCGAGGGAGCGCGAGCGGTGCTCGCGGCGATGCGGCGCAACCGGGTCCGCCGAATCCTCATCGTGAGCAGCACCGGGGTCTATGGGCACGGACGCCACGCGGGCGCCGACGAGCGCACGCCCGTCCGTCCCGACACCGCCCTGGCGCGCAGCAAGGCCGCTGCCGAGGCGCTCCTGCTCGAAGCCCACCGCCGCGGAGAGCTCGAGCTCACGCTCCTTCGCCACCGCTTCGTCTACGGACACGGCGATCGCCACGTTCTCCCCGGCATCCACCGCGCCGCCGCCCGGGCGCCCTTCCTCGTCGATGGCGGACGCGCGCGCTTCTCCCTGATCTGGGTGGACGACCTCGCACGGGTGATCTGGCGGCTGATCGGCGAGCCCGAGCCCGACGCCGAGCGGCCCCTCTACCACGTCACCGACGGCGCTCCGGTTGCATACGTCGACCTGGTCGAGGCCTTGTGCCGCGGGCTCGGCGGTCGACCGCCCACCCGGAGCCTGCCCTTTTGGCTGGTCCACACGGCCTTGCGTGTGCGCGAGCGACTCGCCGACGTCGACCTCGAGGCCGCGAGCGGGGTCACCTCGCTGCGGGTCGCGCTCCTCGGCCGCGACCAGTGGTTCTCGAACGAGCGCCTGCGCCGGCGTTTGCCGGACTTCGCAGCGACGCCGCTGACCGTGGGGCTCGCCGCGAGCATGGATTGGTACCGCTCGTTGGCGAAGTAATCGGCTGCGCTCGCCGTCAACATCCGCGATCACCGGATGCTCCGTCCGCGTGTTGGTGGCCATGGAGGTCGACGAGAGCGAGCGCCAAGAGAGGTGTAGGGAAAAAAGAGCTGCGAAGATCGATCGATGAGCAAGCCATCTTTCTCCAACACCTCTCCGCTTCGCACGAGTTCTGGTTCTTCGACGGACGGAAAATACGCAAGAGTCTCTTGAAAGCCCTATGAGGAGGTCCTCGCGAAGCGACGGCAGTCCCTGAAGGCATCCAACGAGCGCTGAGCGTCGCTCGCCTACGCCGATGCGATAGAGCAGCGCAGGTCCCCAGCCAACTTTGCGCCCTGCACGGCATGGCCTGCACGGCATGGCCTGTGGAGGATCAGTGTCCAGACACCTGCTATCCTCGGTTCGTGCGCTGTCTACGTAGAGTTCTACACAGCCTCGGCTGCTCCTCCATCCTCGCCCTCGGCTGCTCAGGCGGCACCGGATCGAGCGCGACCGAGACGACCACGGGCGGCACCGGATCGGAGTCCGAGACCGCCGGCGAGACCGGAGCCAGTGCCGAGCTGCAGATCTGCCATGACCTGCCTGAGGCCGCCGCTGCCGAATGGGTCGAGGGGGAACCGTTGCCGGCCGGCGGCCAATCGACCGCCGCACGGATCAGTGACGCCGGTGACGCGAGCTGGGCCCTCGCCGTCGACCTGCTCAAGGCGATCCCCGCGAGCGAGGCCGCCTCGATCGCTGCCTCCCCAGCGTCGATGTCCATCGCCCTCGGGATGACGAGCAAGCGCCACGAGGGCACGATGTGCGCCTCCTCGATCATCGAGAAGATGCACGCCGTCGAGTCCGGCGAGGCGCTCCATAACACCCTGGGCGCGAGCATCATCCAACTCGAGTCACGGAAGCTGGCGGAGGGCGAGGACGGCGAGGACCCGGTCAATCTCTCGCTCAAGCCCTCCCTCTGGGAGCTCAGCCCGGGCGTGTCCTCAGGCGGGGACCCGCTCTACGGCGCTACCCGCCACACCGTGAACCCTGGGACCAGCGGCGAGAACCTCCAGGCTATCCGCACCGTGATGAACTGCGTGATCGAGGTGCAGTCGCAGGGCCTTCTCCCCGACTTTCTCCCCGCAGACTATCCCAAGCCCGACACAAACGCCTTTGACGGGACCGTCGCCTACCTCCAGGCGCCATGGCGCTACAGCCTGAGCACCCAAGGCTCCAAGCCCTTCACCCGCGACGGCGGCGCGACCGTCGACCTCGAGATGATCGGCACCTTCGACCAGGAGCTCCCCTACTTCGACGCGCCCAACTTCGAGGCCGTCTCGATCCCCCTGCGCGGCGGAGAGCTCGAAGTGCTCCTCGTCCTCCCCGACGCCAGCTTCACCGACCTCGCCAGCTTCACCGACGGCCTCACGCCAAGCGACCTCACCGACGCGACCGGCGGCGCCGCCCCAGTCGTCGTCGACCTGACCTTCCCCAAGTTCAAGATCGCGGGCGAGACCGTCGACTACTACGATCCCCTCGCCCTCGACTGCGAGCTCTTCACCCTCCGGACCGTTCTCCACGGCGCGACCGTCGAGATCGACGAGAAGGGGGTGAAGGCCGCAGCGGCGTCCTTCAACGAGAGCTGGTCGACGGGCACCGGGCCACCGCCCCCGAACGTCACTCTAACCTTCGACCGCCCTTTCCTCTTCTTCATCTACGACCAGCCCACAGGCTTTGTCCTCTACAGCGGCCGCTACGCCGGCGACTGAGCGGAGGCGACCCGGCCGGGGCCAAACACCCAGAAGAGCAAGCTCATCTCCCCCGAGCACACCATCACCCACCGGCTCGAGGACGTCGCTATGAACTCAGGGCTCTGGCTGCGCGCTGAGCAGCACGCGAACCGGCTCGTCGTGCTCCTCCGCCGTGCCGTCGCCGAGTTGGCCGCTGTGATTGGCGCCCCAGCACCAGAGCGACTCCTCGCCGATCACCGCACACGCGTGGTAGTCCCCCACGCTCAGTGAGGTCACGGCCCCAGAGAGCGGGACCACGTCCGGCCCTCCCATCCAGTCGAGGTGTCGACACCACCACCAGCTGACGACACCATCGCGAAGGCCGTACGCGCGCTGGTGGGCGACACCGACGACGTCCGCGCGCACCTCATCGATCGCGCGAGGCTCGGCCATCGCATGGCTGGCCGAGCCCTCCCCCCAGCACCACGGCATGCCGTCGGAGTCGAGCGCGCAGTGGTGATCAAACGATGAGTCCATCGTTTGAAACGGCCCGGAGAGACCTGGCACGACGAACGGCACGGGTTGATCGTACAAGCCGGTGATGGTGTGTCCCCAGCACCACGCCACCCCTGTCATGTCGAGCGCGCACGCGCCTAACCGACCGGCCGCCACGAGCCGGACCGCCGGCAGATCGAGGACGGCGGACGGCGTCGCCTCGTACGGCGTCGCTGCGCCGCGCCCGAGTTGACCGCGGTCGTTCCGCCCCCAGCACAGGATCTCATTGTCGCGCTCGCGCGCGCACGTGTAGTCACGACCCGCCGAGATCTCGACGACGTCGTCCAGCCCCAAGACCTGCTCGGGGTTCGGGGTCGACCCCCCCGCGTCGCCGCGCCCGAGCTGCCCGAGGTCGTTCGCTCCCCAGCACCACACCGCCCCGGCGAGATCGAGCGCGCACGCGTGGTCCCACCCGAGGGCGGCCTCGGTGACCTCGCCTAGGCCTCGCACGGGCTGCGGCGCCAACTCGGCGGCGTCGACCCCGAGCTGGTGCTGATCGTTGTCGCCCCAGCAGTGCAGCGCACCGCCGTCGAGCTGACCGCAGGAGAAGTGGACCCCCGCCCACACCCCCGTACGAGCCCGTGGCTCAACCACGAGGAAGTCGTCGCCGCACCCCGCCGCGACAAACGCAGTGAAGCACCCGACCACCATCAACATCCGAGTCATCGATTCGGGCCGAGTGTATCACTCCGACTTCGCGGTCGACCTGTCCTCCGTGCCCATACCAAACCCGCCCCGGAGAGCGGCGCGCCTTGGTCCGGGGCTCCGCGAACGCTGCTCGACAGTCCCGCTACGGGTCGACATGACACCTATGTCCGGCCGAGACGGATCGGGCGGCTTGGCCGGAGGCGCCGAATCAGCAGACACCCTTCCCGCGTGTGCTCTTCGAACTCCTCAAAACGCGATGTCAGGGTCGAGGCGACCGGGCGGGAGGTCGTAGGTGTGATGGAGGACGACGTCAGCCCAAAGAGGCGGAGTCCGCCGTAGTCGGGGTTGAAGGTTGCACAGGCGCGGGGAGCCCGGGCGAGCTCGCGCCGGCGTCGAGCACCGCGCCGAGCTATCAGCCCCTCGACGGTCTGGCGGACGGCACAGAGCTTGCGGGCGGAGGGCTCGAGGGGGCGGGAGGTCGACCGCGATGGGGGCGTCGCCCCCCGCCCGTTGTCGTCGCCGGTAGAGCCGCCCTCGTCCCCGCCCCTGCGGTGCCCGAACCGGAGCCCTGACCGACACCACCGCCGACACCTCATTGGCCGACGGCACAAAGCCGATCAATCAGGAAGAAAGCAGAGCGGCAGCGGCGGCGTCGAGTTGTTGTCCTCGATGCACTCGTTCAGCGCCCCCTTCATCTCCCCGTCATCGTCGACCGTCGCGTAGAGCTGACCGTTCAGCTTCTCCGTCTCCGTCGCGAAGCACACCTCCTCCGAAGCCCCCGCCGAGAGCGGCCCCTTCGTCGTCACCGTCCCGAGGAACCCGAGCTCCTCCTCGTAGAACGACACCTGCACGCCCGGGCCAACACCCAAGCAGCCTTGGTTCGACACCGTCACGCAGGCGTTGATCTTCGGACAAGCGTCGATGTCCGCGTCCAAGCCCGTGAGCACCAGGTCGGGCGCGCAGTAGTCACCGCTTCCTTGAGCATTGCGGCGATAGGAATTGTACGGTTTGTCTATCGGCGTAAGCCAATTCGCCTCCTCCTCTATCGGTATAGAGCCAGTAATTCCAGCATTCGTCACATGATACGTATGCTGATTCCAGATCGGTCGGGTCGAGACCCAGTTATCGGAGCGATCGCCCCAGACCTCGATCCCGGCGTCCGTCTTAAACCCGGTGTCATTGTTGGTCGAGAAGACGATCTCAGCCTTGAAGTCGCCGTCAACATCCGCGATCACCGGATACTCCGTCCGCGTGCGTGAGGAGTTCTTGTCCTTGAGCAGGATCTCCGCGTCGGTCATCACCCCGTCACAACCTGGACCCGGTGGATCGAGCGCACAGTCCGGCTCCGTCCCCGGATAAATCCGGAGGAAGACCTCATCGTTGTATAGGTCTCTATGGGGCCGTAGCGCCCGCAGGACAGCCTCTGAGGGGGTCTAGCTTCGAAGCGAACCAAAGTCGAACCAAAATCGAACCAAATTTTTGGAGATCACTCCCGCGCTTTGGGTCGCGGCGAGGTCGTTCTCGGGAGCGATGAGCGAGGCTCGGCAGCCGGCAGCGACCCGCGGCCGGCAAGCACGGATGGGTACAGTTGGGTCAGGAGCGGAGCGGATCCGACACGTCAAGTCAGCCCCCCCGCGCTGGCAGGACAAGAGCCAGCTCAAGAAGGACATCCACCGCACAGTTCGCAAGCAGGTTCGCCCGCTGGGCCTCGACCGGCTGGAAGAAAGAAAGAAATCCCGTCAGAGGTCGTCGAGGTCGTCGAGGTCGTCGAGGTCGCTTGCCGGTCCAAGTTCATCGTCAGGGTGCCAGCCGCCCTCGAAGGCGTCCGAAAGCTGAAGGCCATCCGGGTCGCCGGCGAAGACCCGCGCGATGCCTGCTCCGCAAGTGGACGAAGAGCTCGTCGGAGCCATCGCAGAGCGGCTCAAAGGGCGGGGGTCCTCTCGTGTCGTCGTCTGGGTCTCATCGCCGTCTGTGCCCGTCGTGCTGGCCGTGCTCGCCGTTTCGGCTTTGGGAGCAAAACCGCCACTGCAGGCCGAAGCCCCATTGATCATGAGGATGAGTGAACAAGTCAATCGCATACCCTGATAGAGCCAGTCCCAGGCGAATCGATCATCGTCCCCCAAAGGAACATGCAGCTCCTACCAGCGGTCAAGAGGTTCAAGCCGGGAATTTCGGCGAGGCGCCGGGGCCACAGAGCCTCGTGGAAGCTGAAGCGCTGACGGCGCACGGATGCTCCACGGGGTGCGCCAACCGCTTCAACAGGCCCGCGAGATGCGTTCGTAGGCCAGTCAACCGTCGAGGCCGGGCCTCGCGACGACGTCGACGGTTGGGCGCGCGAAGCCTCGACGTGCGCTTTCGCGAACACCCCCAACTGTCCAGGAGGACAGCATCGCTGCGGCCGCATTCGCGCCATCCTCCTTCCGGGCCCCCGCGACTCCGTCGCTGGCCCTAATTCCCGGATCAAAGCTCCAAAGCGCGCCATCGCCTCGACCTTGGTGAAGAGGCGCGCGCAGACTTGATTGCGGAGCATCGGCTTGGGTGAAGGCGAGCGCGTCGGCCCGGTTAGTGGCGACGAAGCTGGCTTCGAAGAGGAACGCGAGCGCCGCATCGTCGAGGATGCCATGGATCCGCAGCGGCCTCGTCGTCCTACCGTCAGTCCGCGGAGGACCGTGGCAGACACCGGCGCGCCACACTCGACCCGGACGATCCGCCGCCCATCGCCGACGCTCGCGGCTACTGAAAAGAGGAGGTGGGCTGCGTCGATGGACCGTCGATGAACCGTCGATGGACCGTCGATGAACCGTCGATGGACCGAACACGGGCGCGCTCGTAGGCTCGACCTATGCGTTCTTCTTGTCTCTTGGTCGTTGTCGTC
>Ga0316189_10007192_pt1 | contig 10556 bp, 8 predicted proteins | sample LowCovwburrow_MG_FD_204930 | JGI IMG/M metagenome (GOLD analysis project Ga0316189, IMG submission 204930) | Coastal sediment microbial communities from Maine, United States - Lowes Cove worm burrow | ecosystem: Environmental > Aquatic > Marine > Coastal > Sediment | place: USA: Maine... | reverse complement strand
CTTCACGCCGCGCTCGGCCAACGCGACCAGCGCCTCGTCGGTGTACGGCTTGATCCACGGGGTTCGGCCCAAGCGGGACTGAAAGGCCACGGTGTATCCGTCGGACTTCAGCCCGAGGACGTCGGCGAGCTCCCGAGCGGTGGCGTAGCACTGTGCCCGGTAGCAGTTGCGGTTGCCGTCCGAGAGCGTCGCACAGCAGTCGGCGGAAGTCAGACAGACTTTGCCCGACAGGTCGCCACGCCGCATGTGTCGCTCGGGGAGGCCGTGAAAGCTCATCAGCACATGGTCGGCGTCGGCCTCGTCGAGCACGGGCTGGCCGACGGCGGCAAAGGCCTTGATGAATCGCTCGTCGTCGAAGAACGGCGGAACGATCGTGATGAACGGTGGCTTCCACGACTTTTTGGCCTCGGTGTAGACCTTGTCGATGGTGGAGGCCGTAGAGCTGGCGGCGTACTGCGGGTACAGCGGAAACACGATCAGCTCGTCGCAGCCAGCGTCGCGCAGCGCGGCCATGCCTTCGGCTATCGAAGGCGAGCCGTAGCGCATCGCCAACACCACTTCCATGTCCGGCAGGGCCGCATCGACTGCGGCCGCAAGGGCCTGGCTGAAGACGAGCAGCGGCGAGCCTTCATCCGTCCAGACCTTGCGGTACGCCTCGGCCGACTTGGCCGGGCGCGTGGGCAGGATGATGAGGTTGAGCAGCGCCCAGCGACCGGCGGGGTTGATGTCGAGCACCCTTGGGTCGGCGAGAAACTCGGCGAGATACCGCCGCACGGCGCCCGCTTCGGGCGCGTCCGGCGTTCCCAGATTGACGAGCAGTAGCCCCTTGCGACTGGTCACGAAGCGTTTCCGCTGATCCCGGCCGCGGCGTCCAGCACGGCTTGAATCCGGCGGACCATGCCGGGCCCGTCTACGACCTCGCCCTCGGACAAGTTGGCCTGGTCGAGCAGCAACTCGACCCAGGTCGTGAGCCGCGCGTCGTCGGGGTTTTCCTGGGCAACCGCGACCGCCGCTTTGACGAACTGATGACCGGGGTTGACCTCGAGAATCCGCGTGCGGGTGGGCACGTCACGGTTTGCCATCCGGAGGATGCGCTCCATGTTGCGGGACAGGCCGCCGTCTTCGTCGACCAAGCACGATGTGCTCGACGTGAGGCGCTTGGAGCCGCGAACGTCCTTGACCCGGTCGCCCAGGATCTTCCGCGCGGCAACCAGCAACGGCGCCAGCTCGGGATCATCTTCGGCGGGCTCGTCGGCTTTGTCGTCGGACTTGTCGTCGTCGGACTTGGCGTCGTCACCCTTGTCTCCGTCGAGCTCCAGCTCTCCCTGGCTCACGCTCTTGAGCGGCTTGTCGTCGAACTCTGTGAGGCCCTGGACGACCCATTCGTCGACCGCGTCGCTCATCAGCAGCACGGGCCACCCGCGGGCCTGACAGGCCTCCAGGTGCGGCGAGTGGGTGAGCGCCTCGGCGGACTCGCCGGTGATGTAATAGATGGCCGGCTGCCCTTCGGGCATGGACTCGACGTACTGCGCCAGCGAGACCCACGCCTCACCACCGTCGGCCGTGGTCTTGAACCGCAGCAGGTTGGTCAGCGGCTTGCGGTGTCCGCTGTCGGTGTGCAGGCCCTCCTTGAGGAACACGCCGTATTGCTCCCAGATCTTGCCGTACTGGGCGCTGTCGTCGCTCGCGGTGTCCTCGAGCAGCTTGAGCGCTTTGCGGGTGAGCTGCCGACGGATCGCCGAGAGGCACTGATGCTCCTGCAACATCTCTCGCGAGACGTTGAGCGGGAGATCCTCTGAATCCACGACGCCGCGGAAGAACCGCAGGTAGCTGGGGAGCAGCTTGTCGGAGTTCTCCATGACAAGCACGCGCCGCGCGTACAGCTGCAGGCCACGGACTTCCTCGCCCATGAGGTCGGCGGGTCGATTGCCCGGCACGTACAGCACGGAGCGAAACTGGATCGGAGCGTCGAGCGACAGGTGGATGCGTGCCAGCGGCTCATCGCCGGGCATCACGAAGCCGCCCATGACGTGCTTGTAGAACTCTTGGTAGTCGTCGTCGGTCAGCTCGCTGCTGCTCTGGGCCCAGAACGCTTTGGCGGCGTTGACCTTCTCCGCCTCGCCCTGGACCTCTCCCTTGTCGTCTTTGACCTCGAGCTCGACGGGGTAGAGGATGTAGTTGCTGTACCGCCGGATGATCTGCTCGATGCGGTAGCGCTCCAGAAACTCCTTGGCGTCTTCTTTGAGGTGCAGCTCGACGCGTGTGCCTCGGCCTTCGCGCATGCCCTTGGAGATCGTGAACGCGCCCGCACCATCGCTTGTCCACACGATGGGATCGTGACCCGGGCGCGCCGACTGCGTGTGGACCTCGATCTTATCGGCGACCATGAACGCGCTGTAGAACCCAACGCCGAACTGGCCGATGAGGCCCATGTCAGGCTTTTTGCCCTCGGCTTTGTCGGCGACGGCCTGCTCCAAGAACTTGAGCGTCCCCGAGTGGGCGATCGTGCCAAGGTTGGTCGCGCACTCTTCCCGCGTCATCCCGATGCCCACGTCCTCGATGATGAGGACGCCGCGCCGCTGGTCGGTGGTGACCTTGATCTTGAGGTCGAGGTCCTTGCCCGTCAGATCCTCATCAACCAGGGCCTCGAAACGGGCCTTGTCCAGCGCGTCGGAGGCGTTGGAAATGAGCTCTCGCAGGAAAATCTCGCGGTTGGTGTACAGCGAGTTGGTGACGAGCTTGAGAACGGCTGAGACTTCGGCCTTGAACTCGAGGGTCTCGGTGGAAGGAGCGGTGTCAGACATGGGTGGGCCTCTCGGCGCTCAGCCCCACAAAGCGGGGGCGAGCGGCGGTACCGTAAACCCGTATCGTGTGCAGTCAACCGCTGACAGCGATCCCGCCCAAAACGGCCCGTGAGCCTACTTGTTGAGGGTTGCCAGGTCGACGGCGAGCTCGCCGAGGAGCTTGCCCGAGTCCCCGACCACGGTCACCGACTGGCCGAGGCCCTTGACGATGAGATCGAGGTGCACAACCGTCTTGGGGTTGGTGATGGAGCTGGGTGCGGCGGTGACCAGCTGCTGCCCCGTGACGACCAGATCCTTGGTCTTCATCACGAATTGCGGAGCGCTCATCGCGATCTGCATCCCCAGGTCGACCATGCCCGAAAAGTGCGCGTCGACGCCCGACGCCTCGCCGGAGAGCTCGCGCCCGCCTGAACGCTCGACGGCCGTGCGGACCAGCTCGCCCAGGCTGATGTCCGCTTTGATCTCTCCGGAGATCTGCGCCCGCGCCATCATGCGTAGCTTCTTGATCGACTCCCGCGTCTGGTAGACGAACGCGTGGAACTCGGCGGCCGCCTTGAAGAAGGCGTCGAACGCCGGGACGCCTATCTGCACGTAGTGGAAGTCCGTTCCGTCGGTGCCCGCGGCCTGCGCCAAGAAGTCGAACTCGGCGTCACCCTCGAAGGCGGCGAGACTCTGCGACAGATCGCCCAGCTTGACCTCGCCCGGCGGCGGCGCCTCCACAAGCTTGGTGATGAGCTCCTTGGTGGTCGCGCGAAACTCCTTGGCCGACGCGTCCATCGAGGCCTTCATGTCGTCCCAGTTGTCGAATTCCTCGTGGGTCGTCTCGGTCTTGCCGTTGACCGTCTTGGTCTTGGTGATCGTGCCGTGGAACTGGAACAAGCCCGAGTTGCAGCCGGGCGTTGTGGCGAGCAGCAGCAGGGCAGGGAGATAGGCTAGGCGGGCGTTGGACATCTTTCGGAGGGCCGGGTCGTGGTGTCGTTGTGGTGTACATCGACCCAGCGTTGGAGATGGACGGTCGGTCGCGGCGATGTTGCGAAGAAAGACGCTGAGCGAAATCGCCCACGCTGTGTCCGCCGGACAAACGCAGTTCTTACCGGTCGCGCGGCAGCACTGCGCCAAGACGGAGCATCGCACCGATCCACAGACCACCCAGCGTGACGGGCACGTCGAAGCCAAGGCTCCCGTCCGCTTCGCGGGTCTGCACATCGGCCACGGGGCTGCGGAGCATCCCGCCCACCTCGAAATCGAAGTCGAGACGGATCCGCGACCCCGCGACGCGCGGGCCCACACTGGCGAGTAGCTCGGCCGTACCGCCGCTGGTAGCACCGCCGACGTCGTCGGACTGTGAGGGGCGACCCGCCACACGGGCGTAGGCGGCACCTGCGAGCATGTGACCACCGACGCCGACCCCCTGCTCGGGAGCGAACCGCCATCCGAGACCTCCGGCCGCCCCAAAGGCCTGTGCGCGGAGCTGGCCAAGGCTCCGGACGGCCTGGCCGTAGTCCCAGCCTGCGACGGCAACCAGGGCGACCGACGGGGTCAGCCACGCGCGAAAGAGCCCGTCCAGCCGCGCCGCCGCAAAGGGGGCGCCACTTTCCAAGCTCCGCCCACGCACGCCCGCGCCGAGCATCAGCTCGTAGCTTCGGGGTGGCGCCGCACGCTCCGCTGCCGCTCGCTTGGCCGCGCGAACGGCCGACGGCGGTGGGGGTGGGTCGAGCGGCTGCGGCTGTGGATCGGGCGCGGGCAGGAGCAGCTCGAGCCAGGACGCGGAGAACAGCTGACTGACGGCGAGCGCTGCGATGCGCTCCCCCCCGGCCGCGTCGCCCAGCGGCGGGATATCACGCTCGATTCGCTTTCGCGTCAGCGGATCCACGACGGAGATCACCAGGGCGCTCGGCTCACAGCGCAACTGGACCAGCAGCGGGGGCCCCTCCCGAATCTCATCGGTCACGGTGCGGAGCTCAAGGTCCAGCAGGCGCGCCACCTCGTCCCCCCGAAGGGCACCACATCCGAAGGTTGCAACGCTTATCGGGCCCGACGCCGCTGCATCGGCGGGCGCATCCTGGCCAGCCGTGGGCGAGGGCGGTGCGGCGCGGGCCCACGGCGCTGCCGCGGCTATCCCCGACGCGGCGAGGGATACCGTGATGCGCGCTGCCAAGGCGTGTGTGCGTCTCACTCCCCGGGGTCGAGGATACGCCGCATCCGGGCCGCGTGGGCACCGTCGGCGTGCAGACTCAGGTACGCGGCGGCGGCGGCGGCGGCTTTGTCCGATCGGCCTGCTTGTGCCCAGGCGGCGGCGGACTCTGCACGGGCGTCCTCGGCCAGCGGGCCTTTGGGCGCGCGCCGATGGCAGTTTGCAAACGCCTTGGCCGCAGCCGCGTGCTTTGTGCGACGCCGCTGGACATTGCCCAGCTGAAACCAGGCCGCGGCGGCCTGTGGGTCCTTGGAAAACCGTTGGGTGACCTGGGTGAGCGCGGCCGCGGCCCGCGGCAGGTCACCGGCGGCGCGCGCGGAGTCGGATTCAGACAACAGTGCCTCCAGCGTCGGGCCCGAGGGCGCGGGGGCGGCGGGCTTGCTACTTCGTCGTGGAGCGTGCCGGCTGTCTGTTGGGCGAGCTGGGCTCGTGACTTCGTCGTCGAGCATCACGACCACGTCGGGCTCGTCCTCAGCTTGAACCGCGACGGTGAGGGCATCGCCCGCGCCGAGCTGGGCCACCCGACCCGACGCGGCGACTTCGACGAGCCCGCGTTCGACCGAAACCTCCACGTGGCTATCGCCGCTGTACTGCACCGTGAAGATTGTGCCGACGACGGTGACCTCGACCCCCGCAGCATCGACCACAAACCGCCGACCTGGGTTGCGCGCGACCTCGTAGCGGACGGTTCCGCTGCGCTGCTCCAGTCGCACGTGTTCGGCCGTCTGGACTTGCACGTCAACGCGGGCGCCGTTGTGCAGCTGCGCGACCGAGCCGTCGGCCAGCGCCATCGTTGGCGGACGGGCGTCGGGGATCGTTGGGGTCGCTGCGCGTACAGGGGGCGCCTCCGCCATTGCCAGCCCGGGCGTGTCGTCGAGCGAGGCGGGCTCCGAGCCGAGCCCAAGCCAGAGCAGCGCAACGGCAGCAACGGCGACCACGGCCGCGACCAAGGCGACGACCACGGACGCGCGGGGAGCGGGGGATGCAGGACGGCTTGCGACTGGGGCGTCGAGGCTGGCCTCGATGCCTGCGAGCACCCGTCGCTCGCGAAGATCGTCCCAGGGCACGGGCCCCGCCGCGAGAGCCTGGCGGGCCGCGTCGCTGGGGGTGGGATCGAGGGGCGGCTGGGTCACGCTGCACCTCCACTGGGTTGCGCGGGTGTCGCCAGCAGTCGGCGATCCACACGGGTTTGCGCGTCGGAGATTCTGCGCTTGACCGTCGCCAGGGACACGTCGCAGATCGCGGCCACCTCGTCGAGCTTGTAGCCCTCCACGCGGGCCAGGCACCACGGGACGCGGAGCCGGTCAGGGATCTGGCTGAGCGCGGCGTACAGGTCGTCGGCGGGGGCGCGGTCTCGTGGATCGGACGCGGCGGCCGCGGCGTACGCGATGTCTTTGCGCAACCAATGACGGCGACGTCGCTTGGCCAGACGTCCGCGGGCAAATCGAACCGCGATGGTGACGAGCCAAGGTCGCACCTGAGCGGGTGTGCGCAGAGAGTCCAGCCGTTCCACGGCCCGGATGAACGTGTCCTGCACGATGTCCTCGAGGTCTGCGTCATCACCCATCAGCCGGTAGACGACGCCCGCGACGTAGCGGCTGTGTCGCGCATAGAGCGCCCGAAACGCAGCGCGGTCTCCGCCGACTCCCTGGACGGCGCCCGAGCGGATCCGTTCCACGAGCGTGGCGTCGTCGTCGGTCACGACGAGCTGAGGTCCGGCGGCAAAGTTCATGACGGTGTGCGGGCACAAGTCCCCGTCCGGGGTTAAGATCCACGGGAGACGGGGATCGGCTCAACTGGTTTTTGGGTGGAATCTTCGCGGCGCCTGGGGTCTATGGAGGCGTCCCTCCCTGTGGAATCCGTGCACAAACACCGAAGGCTGCACCGCGTAACGCGCGGGTCACGCAGTGTAGGCGGCACACTGCGCGCTGCGCTCGTGTGCGCGTGCGTGGCCGGATGCACGGAACCTACATTGGTCTTGAGCTACGGCGACGCGGGGACGACCACGCTGGCGGTCGGCTCGGAGGCGACCGCCAGTGACTCGGGCAGTCCTGATGATGGCCTGGACGACGGCCTCGACGAGAGCTCGCAGGGCACGGGCATCAGCATGTGCGACGCCGACGGCATCTGTACCAACAAGATCGACCTGCTGTTTGTCATCGACAACTCGGGGACGATGGGGGAGGAGCAGCTCAACCTCGCCAAGAATTTCCCCCTGCTGATCGAGCAGCTCGAGGCGTTGGAGGACGGCGCGGGCAACCCGGTCGGCACCGACGTGAACGTCATGATCACGACGACCGACTTCGGGAACCCGCAGTGCTCGGGGCAATGGGTGCACGAGGGCTACGAGGCCGCAGCGGGGCGACCGATCCGCACGCCGTGCACAGAGCGCCTGGATCGGTTCGAAGGGTTCGGGAGCCCGCCGCCCGTGGTGACCGAGGCGTGCACGGACGTCTGCGATCCTCGTAACCCCGCGTTTCCGACCGACCAGTTCATCCATTTCACCGCCACCGAGGACAACGTGGTGGGCGGGACGCCAGCCGATGCGCTTGCGTGTGTCGGTCCGCAGGGGATCGACGGCTGCGGCTTTGAGGGCACGCTCGAGAGCATGGCGCAGGCGCTCGATCCAAGCGCGTGCTGGAACGATCCTGCGGGCTGCGAGGATCCAGAGTTCGACGACATCGAGCGTCCGTTCCTGCGTGACGATGCGGTGCTGGCGATCGCTATCATCACCGACGAAGCCGACTGCTCCGTGCAGCAGTTCTCGATCATGGAGTCCGAGACGTTCATGGCCGAAGACCCCACCACGATGCAGCCAGGTCTTTCATCGGCGTTGTGCTGGAACGCGGGGGTCGTGTGTGCAGAGCTCGACCCCATGACGGGCCTGTACGCGGGGTGTTTGGCCGCCGACAAAGACACCAGCGGCGGCGTCAGTGTACCGCCAGGCGGACAGACCGCGCTGCAGCCGCTGGCACGCTACTCCCAGCTGTTCGAGGTGTTCAAAGCCCAGGGCAAAGAGGTCATCATGCTCGGAGTGCTGGGCGTTCCTGAGGTCACCGAGCGGTCGGACACGCCACCGTTTGAGCCCGTCGCGGGCGGGGTGTTCGATCTCGAGTTTCGTGATTGGCGCGAAGAGGACGTGCTCCCGGACGAGGCGATGAGCGGGGTGGTGGCCGCCGACAAACAGTTCGAGTTCGGCATCGGGCCCGGCTGTACCGGAATCGGCAGCGATGGCTCGTACACGGGCCAAGCGGTAGCCCCAGTGCGGATCCGCGAGGTCTGCGAGAGCCTCAATATCGCCGACGATCCCGAGACGGAGGCCGATGAGACGACGATCCGCTGCTGCATTGAGTCGATCTGTGACGAGGACTTCTCCCCAGCGATCCGCTGTCTCACTGGGCTCATTCAGGACGTGTTTCAGCCCGTCGGGTAGGTGTGTATGACTAGGGTTTCAGATGTCGCGAGGGTCCTGGGCTGCAACAGCCGACGTGGTGTGAGCCCGGTTTGTCCAGCGGGCTTGGTCGCCGCGTTGGTGCTGGCCGGCTGCGGTGAACCTGCGGCGCCTGTTCCAAGCGACCGACAGGGCGCGGTGGCTCCGGCGCCCAGGGTCACCCGCGTTGGCGCTCCGCTCGATGGTGCGCATTGTGATGTGATGGTCGACGGCGCGGGTCTGCTCGACCTCGAGACGGAGTATCTCCCCAACGTCGTGCGGTGCGAGAACAATGGCGCGAACCTAGAGGCGCTCAAGGCTCAGGCCATCGCGGCGCGGTCGGTGGCGTACTACGCGATCGAGACCGACGGCTCGATCTGCGACAGCCAAGGCTGTCAGGTCTACTCGTGTGGCGGCAGCGCCGATGCGATCCACATCCAAGCCGTCCAGGAGACGAGCGGGATGTACCTCAAGTACGACGACATCCTCACCTACGGGTTCTACGTCGCAGGCGACCCGAACGTGCCCGCGCCGTCGTGCGTGGGGATCCCGGGGGGAGGCCCGACCGAGCACTTCGTGACGTACAACGAGGGCAAGTCCGGTACGGACGTTGAGCAAACCGACCTCGGGCTCGTCTCCGATCCGCAGGACGGCATCTACGGCCAAAACCGTGGGTGCATGTCGCAGTGGGGCGCGCGCTGCCTGGAGAACGACAACGGTGAGGACTTTGTCGGGATCCTGCAGTTCTTCTACGGCGAGGACATCGAGATCGTCCAAGCCCAAGGCGAGTGTGTGCTGCCCGTCGATCCGCCAGGGACGGACGCGGGTGGGTCCGAGGGCGGCTCGGATGGCGCGTCGGCCTCGGACGACGGCGGCGCCACATCGGTCGGTGGTGATGACGCCGATACCGCGAGCGACGGCGCCGCCGATGCCGATGAGGATGGGGGCGGCGCCGATGGCGGTGGCGATGGCAATACGGCCCTCGACGGTGCAAGCGACAGCGGTGCGGCCTCGGGGCAGGGCACGGGTGGTGAGCCTGGCGCGTTGCCGGGGACCTTCGGCGATGAGTCCGACGGGGGGGCCTGTGCCTGCACCAACGGTGGGCGCGCCGGTCGGCTCAGCTGGCTGCTCGGGATCGCGCTGCTGGCCCTGCGTCGCGCACGACGGCGCTAGCGCCCGACATACGAACCTGAGAAACGAAAAAGCCGACGATCGTGAGATCGTCGGCTTCTTGGTTGCCGCTGTTGAGCGGCGAGAGGAGCAATCCCTACTCGGGGGTTGCTTCGCCCTCGGCTTCTTCGGTGGTCTCTTCCTCGGTGGCCTCTTCCTCGGTCTCCTCGGTGGCCTCTTCCTCGCCGGTCACGTCGTCGGCGGCGGGTGCGTCGACGGCGGGGGTGGCGTCGGCGGGGGAAGCGGTGTCCGGAGCGGACTTCTCGCAAGCGGTGAGCGAGAGGGCGAGTGCGGCGGAGGCAATAACGATCTTGTTCATCTGGTGTCCGGTTCTTCGTGTGGTGAGTGTTCGCCCCACCGTTGCGGCCGGAGCTTGATGCGCGTTCCTAACCCAACTTGCCGCGCTTGCAAAGTGACTTGGCCGCTTGCGCGGGACCCCCGCGTCTCATCGAGAACGGTTTGTATTTGGTTCAGAACCGCAAAAATCGGCGTTTTGGTTCTATGCGGCGGCGTCGCGTGGATGACGCGCTGTGCAAGTTTTTTTGCAGCGGTCGTGAAAAAAGCGACCACCGGGCTGCGGTGATCGCTTTGAGTTGAGGCCGCGCATTGGCGCGGAGAGGTGTGCGTTGGTTTTGTGGGGTCCCGCGCGTTGGGGGGAGCCGATGGTTAGGCCTGAGGCTTCGCGTTTGGGTGGTACGCGTTCTGGTCTGGCGGGGGACCGTGCGATCTCACGCTTCGCGTTTGGGGGTCACGCTTTGCGTTTGGGCCGTACGCTTTGCGTTTGGGCCTTGCGCTTTGCGTTTGGGCCTTGCGCTTTGCGTTTGGGCCTTGTGCTTTGCGTTTGGGCCTTGCGCTTTGCGTTTGGGCCTTGCGCTTTGCGTTTGGGCCTTGCGCTTTGCGTTTGGGCTTTAAGGGTTAAGACCGAACGCTTCGCGTTCGGTCGGACCGTACGCTTCGC
>Ga0316189_10007190_pt1 | contig 10558 bp, 10 predicted proteins | sample LowCovwburrow_MG_FD_204930 | JGI IMG/M metagenome (GOLD analysis project Ga0316189, IMG submission 204930) | Coastal sediment microbial communities from Maine, United States - Lowes Cove worm burrow | ecosystem: Environmental > Aquatic > Marine > Coastal > Sediment | place: USA: Maine... | reverse complement strand
TCCAGCCAGGCCTGCATCAGGTCCCGCAACATGGACTCTATCTGATCCAGATTATCGACCGTCTCTTCCAGCCAGGAGATGATCTTTTCCCTGGGCCAGTCGGTGAGTACGGCCAGTTGTTCATCCACCGTCTCCAGGCCCTGCAGCGTCTTACCAGCGTTCATGGCCTGCTGGTAAAGCAGGTTATCCAGTATCAGGCCGGAGTTCTCAGCCGGCATATTCAGGGTCACCAACAAGGTCCAGGGCCTCATACGGGCCGTTGCTGCCTCGGGCACACCTCGCTTCGCCATGGCTCGAACCACCTTGCCATAAAGCTCGGGCATCAGGGCATCCTTTAGCTGTTCATCGGCACCATAAAGCATGCTCGACTGCATCCGCGTGATGGCCTCAGCATCGGGAATCAGTTCCATGACATAACGTGTCGACGTGGCAAAGGCCTTACGTACCGGCTCACCAAGATTTAATACCGCAGGATCACTACTATGTATCGTGCCCAGTAAATAGTTGGTCTTCCCCTCTGGGCTAGTGACGGACCAGAGTACACCCCGGTCATAGGTCTGTTCAGCACCGGCCGGACCCCAGGCCATCCATAACACCAGTAGCAGAACCAATACTGTGTATCGAGTTATCCGTATACGCATTCCAACTGACTCCTTCATCCGTTAAGCTGTATTAATGACAGATGATAATGACTTTGTACCAATGGATCGCCGTTTTCGGGGTTTTCTACCCGTTGTTGTGGATGTGGAAACCGGGGGATTCAACCACCAGACCGATGCCCTGCTTCAGATCGCTGCCGTGCTCATACGCATGGATAACAAGGGAGAGTTCTTCCGCTATCGTACCGTAACCTACCACGTCGAGCCCTTTGAGGGCGCCAACATGGAGCCGGCCTCCCTGGAGGTCAATGGCATCGACCCCTACCATCCTTTACGCCTTGCCGTACCCGAGCGTGATGCCCTGAGTGGCGTCAACAAGGAGATACGCAAGGAAATGAAACTCAATAACTGTAACCGGGCCATTCTGATTGGGCACAATGCCCCGTTTGACCTGAATTTCGTCAATGTGGCCTCCGTACGGGCCGGCATCAAACGTAACCCCTTCCACCCCTTCAGCACCCTGGATACCGTAACACTCTCTGCCATGGCCTTTGGCCAGACGGTTCTGGCCCGGGCAGTACAGGCTGCGGGACTCGACTGGGATACCAGCGAGGCCCATTCCGCCATTTATGACGCGGAAAAAACCGCGGATCTCTTTTGCCATATCCTTAACCGATGGGAACTACTTGAGCAATCATTCGGCGGTTTTGCTATGGATAGTGCATAATATGTAAAACTATAACGATGAAAAACAAGAGCTTCTAACCACCATGCATGCAGATCTTTCAATAATTATTGTTGATGATATGCAGTTCAGCCGCGCCGTATTGCGCTCTGCCCTGCAAAAAGAAGGCTATGAAGATATCCGCCTCGCCGCCAGTGCCAGCGATGTCCTGGACATGTTGAGTACCCGTAGTGCGGACGTTGTACTGGCCGACTGGGTCATGCCCGAGATGAATGGCCTGGAACTTACCAATGCCATTCGTCACATGGATGAGGAAAACAACCGTTATACCTCGGTTATTGTCTTTACCGCCATGGAAGGAGAGGAGGCCATGATGGAGGCCTTCCAGCAGGGCGTTGACGACTATCTGACCAAACCGGTCAATAACAAGGAGCTGGCTGCCCGGGTCTATGCCGCCGGACGCATCGCCACCCTGCACAACACCCTCCTCCAGACTAGCTCGGCGCTGTCCATTGCCAACAACTACCTGGAGGAAATGAATACGACCGACCCCCTGACCGGTATCGGAAACAGTCGTTATATTAATCGACAGCTCGAGGCCCAGTTGCTCCAGACCCATTCTCGTGGTGGAGAGCTTTGCCTGGCCCTGGTCGACATCGATCGTTTCCAGACTATCAACAACCAGCATAGCTACGAAACCGGTGATTCGCTGCTGAAGGCCTTTGCCCGCCGCCTGCGACGGGCCATACGCCCCATGGATGTTGTGGGGCGTATTGGTGCCGATGAGTTTGCACTAATCCTGAGCTATACCGAACCGACGCAGTTCCGCAGCAGTATTTTTGATCGCATCCGTGAGAGTATTCGCCAGCGCCCGATTCAGACCGGGCAGGGCGACCTGGATCTGACCGCCTGCATGGGCGTGTATTGCTTCAATGGCGGTGGTGACGGTATCGAGACGGTGCAGGAGATCATGGACCAGGCGCGTAAAAACCTTCGCCAGGCCCAGCAACAGGGAAGTAATCAGATCGTCATCAGCTGATCGCTGATCATTAAAACTCGATTGACGGGTTTTAAAATAAAAAAAGGGCCGGATAGTTATCCGGCCCTTTTTCGAACTGTATAGACCTGAATCAGGCCTTTTCCTTGCTCACGGCTTCCTTGACCAGCTTCTGCAATTCGCCCTGGTCATAGAGCTCCAGGGTAATATCGCAGCCGCCAACCAGCTCACCGTTGATGTACAGCTGCGGAAAGGTAGGCCAGTCCGCAAAGCGTGGCAGGTTCTCAAAAATCTCAGGGTCCGCCAGGACGTTCACATAGGCAAACTCTTCACCGCATCCCTTCAGGGCCTCGGCGGTACGGCTGGAAAAGCCGCAACTAGGGAACTGAGGAGTGCCCTTCATATAAAGGATGACCGAATTTTCCTCGACCTGCTGTTTAATACGATCCAAAACGTCCATTAATACATACCTCGGTAATGTGGCAATGTGTGCAGTCTAACCCGCAGGGAGTATTCCGCCAAAAAATCCCAACATGTGTGTGGTCAAGTAATATGGTGGCGCTGCAACCAGAATTCAAGCAGGGCTATATGCCAGAGTTTACTCCCCTTGATACGGGTCAGATGTTCCTCGGGGGCCGAGAGCAGGCGATCGACGTAGGCACGCTGGTACAGACCCCGCTCGCGACAGGCCCTGGAGTTTAGAATGTCACGCATAAAATCCAGAAACTCACCCCGCACGTACTTGAGTGCAGGCACCGGGAAATAGCCCTTGGGCCGATCGATGACCGAATCCGGTATCAGGCCTCTGGCGATCTTTTTCAGTACATACTTGCCGCCATCACGCAATTTCAGTTCCGGTGGCATTCGTGCAGCCAGCTCTACGAGTTCGTGGTCCAGAAAGGGAACTCGCGCTTCCAGCCCCCAGGCCATGGTCATATTATCCACCCGCTTGACCGGATCATCGACGATCAGGGTCGTCACATCAAGACTCAGGACCGCATCGATAAACTCATCGGACTGGGCCTGTTCCAGGCGATTGCCAATCAATGTCGAGGTCACGTCACTGGTATGGTAAGGAGCCGAGATCATTTCCAGCCACTCATCGTGATCGCGGTCGAAATAGTAGGGGCGAAAACGATCGACCAGGGGCCCGCTGGTCTCTGCCGCCATTTGTGGATACCAGAAATATCCTCCGAAGACCTCATCGGCCCCCTGCCCCGACTGAACCACCTTTACCACCTTTGAGACCTGTTCAGACAGTAAATAAAAGGCCACGGCATCCTGCCCAAACATGGGCTCGGACATGGCATCCACTGCCTCGGGCAGACGCTTCAGCACCTGGTCATTCGGGATGTGAAACTTGTGATGATTGGTATTGAATCGATGGGCCACGGGATCCGAATATTCGAACTCGCTACCCTTCTCTTCTGGCTGATCCTCAAAACCCACGGTAAAGGTCTTGAGATCCGAGACTCCCGCCTCGGCCAGCAGGCCGACCAGGAGTGAAGAATCCAGGCCACCAGAAAGCAGTACACCCACCGGCACATCGGCAATCCTTATGCGCTTGTCTACGGCATTTTTCAAACTCGCATGGATGGCCTCGATCCATTCGTCTTCAGTTCGAGGCAGCTCTGGCCGACGAGCAACCAGGTTCCAGTAGGCCCTGATCTCTGGCCTGCCCTGAGCATCAATCGTCAGGGTATGCGCAGGCGGTAATTTACGGATGCCCTTAAAGATCGTTAGCGGCGCAGGGACGACCGCATGCAGGGTAAATTGGTGATGAAGACCCGCCGGGTCCAGATCGGTATCGACATCACCGGTCGCCAGCAGGGCCTGAACATTCGAGGCAAAGAGCAGGCGCCCGGAATCCAGTGAATAATACAACGGCTTGATACCGAAGCGGTCACGGGCCATGAACAGGCGATGCTTGGTCATGTCCCAGATCGCAAAGGCAAACATCCCACTCATGCGCTGGACGCAGTCTTCACCCCAGGCATGGAAGGCCTTGAGGATAACCTCGGTATCACCACTGGAAAAGAAGCGATAACCCAGGCCCATCAACTCCTGGCGCAGCTCAGGATAGTTATAGATCGTGCCATTAAAGACAATAACCAGACCCAGTTCGGGATCAATCATCGGTTGATGGGCATGCTCCGAGAGATCGATAATTGAGAGCCTTCGATGCCCCATCCCAAGGGGGCCATCGGAATAACTACCTTCGTGATCCGGCCCTCTCCGCTCCAGGGCCGTGAGCATAGACCGAACACGACTCAGCTCAGCCGTTCTGCCATCCAGTCGTAATTCACCGCAGATACCACACATAGGTCAGTCCAAACCTGTAAAGTCACCATTCTAACATGAGCCTGCCTACCCAGGATTCCGATGATCCACTCCAGACTCTGTACAAGATCCAGGGCATTACATCGCGTAGAATCCATCAACATAAACAGGCAAAACTGGCATCTCGATGAGCAAACATCATGTTCCGACACTTTAAACAACTGATACTTGTCCTGACTTTTTTGGCTGGGCTGTTCATTGTCATGATTGGGGAACTACCAGGAAATTCCCTACTCTGGCGAGAAGCACAAAATACCGCACATATCTTCGCCTTTGGATTCTTAGCCATCATTAGCCTGTTACTTGTGCAATCCACCAGTGGTTTGAAAAAGCACCACCCTGCATGGACCTACCCGATTGCAGTCATAATCAGCCTGCTGGCGGGTATCAGTATAGAGTTGATACAGATGGGCATCGGCCGTGATGCTGAAGTTCATGATGTCATACGCGATTTACTTGGCATCCTGTCTTTTTTAGGTCTCTATGCCTACTTTGATCCAGCCCTCAGCAGGTACCGGAATCAACAGAACAGACGAATACTTTCAGTTGCAATGCTCGCAAGCTTGGCGCTACTTATTGCAGGCCTGATCCCACTTACTAACCTGACGGTTTCGATAGTCCAGAGAAACACCGCGTTTCCGACGCTAATCGACTTCAGTCAACGCTGGCCTTCGGCTTTCATCACCACCCAGGATGCAGAACTTAGCGTCGTGAATCTTCCTGTGCAATGGCAACACAATGAACCACAACGCTTTAGCAGAATGACGGTCTATCCGGCAAGGTATCCTGGACTTGCACTGCACGAACCGGTACCTGACTGGTCCGGTTATAGCGCGCTCTCCTTTCACGTTTACAGCGGAGCAACGCAACCTTTCAAACTGGCTCTGCGAATTAATGATCAGCAACACAACCAGGAATACGAGGATCGTTACACGACATCATTCATGATAATGCATGGAGCCAACCAGATTAGAATCCCATTGGATGAGATTCGAAATGGGCCTGTTGACAGGAAGCTGGATATGCAGAGCATCGATAAACTCATGCTCTTCGCTGTAGAGCCGGATCAACCCCTGCAATTTTATTTGAGCAACTTCAATTTAGAATAAGCGCAGCGATCAGCCAGTCCTCTACAGGGAGAAGGAATCACTAAATAACGGGAGGCTCATTATTCATCTCGGCATCATTCATCATGGGCACTTCATCCTGGTGGAAGTTTTCCATCCTTTCTTCTGCCCCTTTGATATCTTCAAATCTGGCAATATGAAACACTGCCTCGCCTTCGTGGACCAGGGGTATCTCAGTACGACCGATGATAATGCCACTATAAGGCGCCTGTATTTCGGTGGTATCGTCACCCAGCGGATCATCGACCAGGCCTAGCAAGTCCCCCTTTCTGACACGTTCACCCAGGGGCTTTAAGGTACGCAACATTCCGCTTGAAGGTGCACGCAACCAGTTGCTGGACCGCGCCACAACCGAGGCAGTGGGTTTTCGTTTTGAACGCGACTTGCTTAACATGCCCAGGGTCCGCATGACGTTCATCACCCCTTTGACCCCAGCACGAATACTCGTTTCATCAAAACGCAGGGCCTCGCCGGTTTCATAAAGCAGCATGGGGATACCAAATTCTGCGGCAGCCTCTCTCAGGGAACCATCGCGGAGGTTGGAATTAAGCAGGACCGGTGCACCAAAGGCCTCTGCCAATGCCAGGGTATCAGGATCATCAAGATTGGCCCTGATCTGAGGCAGATTGGAGCGATGAATGGCCCCTGTATGCAGGTCCAGGCCATGGGTGGAGTTGCTGACAATCTCTTCCATAAAGGTATGGGCCAGTCTTGCCGCCAATGAACCTTTAATGGAGCCGGGAAAACTTCGGTTGAGGTCACGCCTGTCTGGTAAATAGCGTGAATGATGTATCAGGCCATAAACATTCACTACCGGTACGGCAATCAACGTCCCCTTGATGCGTGATAGACCCGGCATCTGCAGGACCCTTCGAATAATCTCGATCCCATTGAGCTCATCGCCATGTATGGCCGCACTAACAAATAACCTTGGCCCCTCCCGCTTACCACGAATGACATGCACAGGCATGACCATAGGCGTATGGGTATAAAGAGGCGGCAAAGGCAGTTCTATGGTCGCGCGTTCACCCGCGATGATATGCTGATTATTGATGACCAGCTTTTGTGACATCAATCAGCCCTTGGCACGGGTGCTGGTGCGACTCTTTTTACCCGCTGTCGCCTCTGCCTGTTTTTCAATAAAACTAATAATCATCCCGGCAATATCCTTCTCGGTTGCCCTTTCTATACCCTCGAGTCCTGGAGAAGAATTGACCTCCATGACGACCGGACCATGATTGGATCTCAGTATATCGACCCCACAGACATTGAGGCCCATGATATTGGCAGCGCGAACGGCAGTGGAGCGCTCTTCAGGTGTCAGGCGAATCAGGCTGGCCGTGCCACCACGATGGAGGTTGGAACGAAATTCTCCCTCAGGGCCCTGCCTTCTCATGGCGGCAACCACCTTACCCCCCACGATAAAGCAGCGTATATCGGCACCACCGGCTTCCTTGATGAATTCCTGAACCATGATATTGGCCTTCAGGCCCATGAAGGCCTGAATGACACTCTCAGCCGCCTTCTTGGTCTCGGCCAGTACGACGCCGATGCCCTGTGTGCCCTCAAGCAGCTTGATGACCAGTGGTGCGCCGCCCACCTCCTTGATCAGATCTTCAATATCGTCGGGGTTATGTGCAAAACCCGTTACCGGTAATCCAATACCCTTGCGCGCCAGTAGCTGCATGGAACGCAGCTTATCCCGTGAGCGATTGATCGCCACGGATTCACTGAGGGGATAGACACCCATCATTTCGAATTGACGCAGAACGGCCGTTCCGTAGAAGGTTACGGAGGCTCCGATACGCGGAATGACCGCATCAAAGCCTTCAAGGATTTCGCCCTTATAGTGCATGCTCGGACGCATGGAGGTGATATTCATATAACACTTCAGCACATCCAGGACACGAACCTCATGCCCTCGTGCCTCTGCCGCTTCAATCAGGCGACGAGTCGAATAGAGTTTTTTGTTACGAGATAGAATGGCAATCTTCATAATAGTATCCCTGGGATTTCTTTATCTGATGCGACTTCAGGAAATGGGTTTTCCCGCCAGATATGAAGCTGATGGGTCGACAACAAACCGGGTATCCATCGCCCTTCTACCCAGCAACATGCGAAATTTCATGGTATCACGATTAGTCAAAGTCAACTCGGCCATGAATCGATCAGCACCAATCATTAACGGCGTCCTGATCACGATGCGAGACTCCTTGTGCCCTCCTGAATCCGACACCTCTCGTTCATCGTACACCACTGCCTCACAGTGAATCACCTTTTCGGATGAGTCCTGATGAGGATGCAGACCAAATCTGACCCGACGCTGTCCTTCATGATCAAAAGGTTCCACATAAAAGGCATGCAGGGCGGAGGTCTTCGCCCCGGTGTCCACCTTACACTTCAGACGTTTGATCCCAAGCTCAGGCAAAGAGACCCATTCGCGCCAGCCCAATGTTTTCATTTCTTTTGATTCATCGCTCACTGTAAATCCCCACCGCACCAGACACGACTCTAGGCGGGCATATGAAATAACTAAGCTAGAGTTTAAACGATATGAAAAATTTTATTTATTCACTGCTGATGGTGTATATCCAAAGATGATAAAAAAAGTCTCAAGCTTTGGATGAACCCCCAATGCGCAATGCCAGGAGCCAAAGGGAGAAATCAAAGATCTTTGGGATTGCCCTCGAGGACACGCCAGTCCTTCTTATGCTTACCGCTTTTCTTGCTGTAGACATTGTAAAGGCCTTCCTCGTCGGCGGGCTTAAGTTTCCAGCAATTACTTTTCCTGCGTTCAAGGCAGACCGCATTCTTGGGATCAATCTTCCAGGTACCCTTCTCTCGGTTTCCATTCTGATCTTCATTGTAAAACTTGCCGTCGGGAGCAAAATAGATTGTGAAGCGCCATCCTTTGGGAACATCCGTGGACTCAACAGTATTACCTTTGAGCAACTCCATTAGAGCCTGACTATCAAGTTCATCACCTGCCAATGCACTTGATGCTACAACGCCAGTAAGTGTAAACAGGGCTGATAACACAAACATACGGATCATCATGTTTCCTCGCTTTTCGGTCAATGAATATGTGGCTTTTCAGGCTGTAAGAAATACTAGGCCACACCAACTGATCTGTCTATGGAACTCGACACAGCCCTTTAATTGAGCAAGAACATCACCTAATAGCAGCTACTAAAACTTGCAGATGTAAAAATTTCTACTAAATTTAGTAGGTTTAATACCCAAAACAGCTAACATCAAGTACCTGCGCCAGTCGAAAGCGGCATTATCAGAATACAAGGAGTATTGGATATGACTGAATCGGAACTCAAACAGGAGCATCCTGACGTTGATCCAGATGCATTGCCCTTCGTCGCCCCCTGCAAAACCCTGAGCATCACCGCCCCCATTAACTGGCTAAAACTGGGATGGAATGACTTCAAACAGGCGCCTGATGTCAGCCTGATGTACGGAGGATTTCTGGTCCTCATCAGTTATGCCCTGGCCTTTTTCACCTGGCAGCTTGGCGGCTACATCCTCTTTCTAAGCTTTATTTCTGGCTTTATCTTCCTGGCCCCCATGCTGGCCTTTGGACTTTACTCCATCAGCTGTCAGATCGAGGCTGGCAGAAAACCCCAGATTGGATACTGCATCAGAGAAGGAAAACGGCATATTGGTAACGAGATGGTCTATTCCGTCATCCTGCTGATCATCTTCCTGATATGGGCACGTGCCTCATCGGCAATCCATATCTTCTTCCCCATGGAGGCCAACCCGAACCTGAGCGATCTCGCCATCTTTCTGACTGTGGGTACCACAGTCGGCACCCTTTTCGCTGCTCTGGTGTTCAGTGCCAGTGCCTTTTCACTGCCCATGATGCTGGATAAAAAAGTAGATACCGTCACAGCCGTGCTGACCAGCGTTAATGCCGTATTACGCAATAAGGGAGCCATGATGCTATGGGCACTCATTATCGTGTTCTCCCTCGCCATTAGCTTTGCCACCGCCTTTCTGGGCCTGGCTATCCTGATGCCCATCATTGGCTATGGGGCCTGGCATGGTTATCAGGAAACGATATTGGCGAATGACTGGCCGGATCACATCAAACTTTCCAGTAAGAATCCCAAAATTCGAGATTAATATTTTCGCGCACCACGTACCATGCATTCAGGTTAAAGAAACCCTTCTCAATTACCCCTAAACTGGACCTGATTTCTTCACCCGGGCCACATTCGTCGGTACACTCTGGCGATTCCCATTATTTGACTGGACAGAGCCATGACTCGAGAAGTTGATGTCGCAATCATCGGAGCCGGATCCGCCGGCCTCTATACCCTGGCCCAGGCACGCCATGCCGGGAAGAGTTTTGTTCTCATCGATGGCGGCGAGCTGGGTACCACCTGCGCGCGTGTCGGCTGCATGCCCTCCAAGGTGGCAATTCAGGTTGCTGAGGACTTTCACCACAGAAAATTCCTGTCCCGCGAGGGAATCGATGGCGGTGATAGTCTGAGCGTCGACGGTGAGGAGGTGATGGAATATATCCAGGATCTGCGAGACCACTTTGTCGACCAGGTGCTGACGAACTCTACCGATGAGATGGGTGAGGAATTCATCGAGGGCTATGCCCGTTTCACCGGCCCCAACGAACTCGAGGTCAATAGTGAGAAGATCCGGGCGAAGAAGATCGTCATCGCCTCTGGCAGCAGCCCGGTCATTCCCGAAGCATGGAAGGCCTTTGGCGATCGTATCGTCACGACCGACGAGGTCTTCGAAATGGAGACCCTACCGGAATCCATGGCCGTAATCGGCATGG